>Ga0334885_1001025_pt1 | contig 39042 bp, 46 predicted proteins | sample GraSluR1_MG_8_FD_207233 | JGI IMG/M metagenome (GOLD analysis project Ga0334885, IMG submission 207233) | Sludge microbial communities from methane-producing bioreactor in Wageningen University, Netherlands - Granular Sludge_31_05-R1 | ecosystem: Engineered > Bioreactor > Anaerobic >...
CTAATATTTCTTCTTTTAAGTCTTTTGTATAACTTTTTCCTCTCATTGTTTACCTCCAATCACTTTCTATATTATAATAAATATATAGGCAATTGTCCAAGATGTTTTTGGGGCTTAAGAGATATCTACTATCCCACAATAAGTGCAAGTCTTCTTAGTCATTGCTATTACTAACTAACTTATTAATATTATTAATATACTTATATAACTCTATATGCATATTACCATTATCATCAATATCATATACTACTGGTATACTAATCTTATTATCATCTTGTACTATATCACCATCATATTTAATATTAACATTTAGGAATGGTTTATCTTTTATTATATCTAAACTAATATCTGTTACTTCCATTTTAACTGTTAATGTTATATAATTTATATCCATAATACTATCTCCCTTCACTATCACTAAGCATATTATCCATATAATCTACACTATAAAAGTAAGTATTATAACCTACTATTTTCATCAATATAAACTTATGTCCTTTACTTTCCTTATTCCAAATTCTATCTCTAATATCTTTTGGCATATCTTTACTTGATGTATACTTTATATAATCATCATATGATAATATCTTATATTCACTTAAACTATCCTTCATAATTTATCCCTCCAATTAAAAAAGACCAACACTTCTGTTAGCCTTTAGTCTTACTATCTTTATGTTTATTAGTTGCTTCTTTTATTGTTTTAATTATATAGAATATAAATGCACCTACAAAACTTACAGCATATACTAATGTACTTATTAGCCATCCTGCAAAACATAATATAAGAAATCCTGCAAATATTATAAGTCCTATCATTATTATAATCTCAAACATAATGTACATCTCCCTTTTATATAATATATTTAACTACTTTATATAATATATTATACACCATATTCACTGACAAAAAAAGTATATTATTGATATTTTCTAATTATTTTTACTATTATCTTTTTGACATAGATGATAACCATGTATAGCACCTATAGCAAATGATATTAATATAAAACATATATATAAAATAATTTCATATACAATCATTATCTATCACCTGTCAATTCTATTAAACGTTGTAAACATTTATCTTCATATTTAAGTATCTCCATAATTTTAGCATTTCGTTCTAACATCTCTTCAGAATCTTTTACTTCATTTTCTCTTATTTCTTTTAACATAACATCTAGTTTTTCATTCATTAATTTTTTAATTTTATTATCAAAATCTAATTTTAAATTTGCTAATTCTATATCTTCCATAATATATTCCTCCTCATTCAATTCATCTTTACTTAATGTCGTTGGATTCTTACTAATAATACTTCTTAATTCTTCTTTATCTATCTCGTGAAGCCATTTATCATATAACTCTTTATATTCTCGCCAAGATTTTTTAGGTAATTTTCCATCACGCATTTCTTTAATCTGTTTTAAGCTCTCTTCTATAGATTCTTTTACGCTGCAATATCTAGGAATATTATCATCTTCCATTGCATCAAATTTTTCAATCAATTTTTTACCATTTTCTTTTGCCTTTTCACTCATTACAGTATGTGATTCTGCTAAAATATCATATATGTCCTGTCTCCATTCATCATCTTTAGTAATTACAGTAGGATTTTTACTAACAATTTTATCTATATCATCTTTGTGTTCCTGCATAAATTTTTTAAAATCATTATCCATTATAAATCACCATAAATTGTTGCATAAACATCTGCATAATCTTTTCCCATAAATTCTTCAACATCTTCACTATACATATTTCTAATTATCCAGCACGTCATTCCTTCAGCACCCTCACAGAACTTTACTACTAATTTATTAATTCTTTCGTTACTATTTACGTCAAACCAAAGTTGTTTTGTTGCTAATAACTCTATAATTTCTTTATCTTCTGCATCCAGATAATCTAGCATATCTATAATTTTTTTATCTTCTGACTGTAAATATTTATATAATTTTGTTGCTTCATTCTTTAAATATTCTATATCATTATCCGAAAATTTTATCATATTATTCCTCCTTGTGAAAATCCACTTTAGTATACGAACTCTCGATACCACTATATAAAGGGTATCGGTAAAACACCGTACCCCATTAATTCTAATATGTATAATCTGCACATCTAAATATGCTATGTAATATGTATTATTAAGCTATGTAATCTGGTTTAATTGGCTCTAAATATATCCATTTTGTTAATCCTATAGCACAAATATAATTAGATTTAATACCTTTATCCTTGTATATTTGTTCAATCTGCTTATTGCTATATCCATTAGACTTGAGCCATAAAATTTCTGCAATCATTTTTTCATCATATTTACTGTGAGGATTATTACTTCCAGTATTAGCTTGTCTACGTTTATATGTACTAAATTTATCATGATTACTACTATGTCTTGTAACAGATTTTTGACAATTACAACAACTTTTAGAATATAACTTTATGTAGAATTCTTCTAATACCGATAAAGCTTCGTGTAAACTTTCTTTCTGTTCAAAAGTCATATTAGAAACTTTTTCATCACTACTCTCCTTTATGGTCTCAAAAACTAATTCGCCCATGTCATAATATTTCTGTAATACAGCCTTGTTAGTATTAGCATAAAGTCCACGCTTCAAATTGTATAAATGCCTTGATAGAGCATCATTTATCTCTATAGCACTGCCAATATACAAATAACTATCATGCCCTTTACATCGTATACCATAGATTCCTGCAACATAAATATTTCCTAGTACTTCCATTTTGTTTCTCATATTAAAATCTCCTATCGCTTTTATGGAAAAGCCTAACCGTAAATTTATTTTTTTTTAATATAAAAACAAGTAAGATTTAACCTACTTGCTCTGATATTGCTTGTACTAATTTAACTGTATTTTTACCCATTTGTACCATATCCTTAGCATATTGCCTTTTTGCATATCCTAATTTCTGTCCATAAGACCTATTATTTATTTCATCAATATCCTTTAAGATTTGTTCTGTAAGTTCAATTATATTTTCTCTTTCAGCTCTATAGCCTTTATGTTTATTTTTGTATAAATTATCTTCTCTTAATTTAAGAGTTTCAATAATTTGATTAAGCCTTGTTACACGTTTTTTAGTATCTAATGTTTTCCTACTATAAGATACAAATCTACTATAATCTTTAAAAATATTCTCGCTATCTAAGAATGTATTTTTAACTCTATATGCTGTAGAAAATTTAATTTCTGTATATTCTTCTTCAGTTAATTCACCAGTTTCATTCATTTTAGTATCTATTTCTTTTAATTGTGATTCCATTTCATTAAACTTATTGATATATTCAATTTTAAATTGTAATGCTTTTGCTCCTGTAAATCCCATTGCAACAAGTGTAAAACCATCTTTAGTCAGTTTATATTCTGGATAATCTTTTCCTCTGTTTTTGTAAGTAGATTTAGTTAAATATTTGGTAGCCACATTTTCGTCCGCCAAATTATCAATAATGTCCCTGATACTTTCTAGCACATGTTTATGTTCCTTGCCAAAATCCTGTGCTATCTGTCTACTTGTAGCATATACCCTTCCGTTTTCTGTTAATAATTTAATAATGTTTTCTTTGTTTTCCATCACGAAAACCTCCTATAAAAAATATTAGTAATATATAATTGCTTATATATCCCATGCTAGATTTCATCCTATCGACAAATCTGTCGCTCCTATTAATAACAATAAGAAATAAGGCTATAGATTTTCGTTCCTATAGCCCCAAAACTATATATTACTAATAGGTGGGTTGATGAAGTCCACCATGCGATATACAAATAGGATAGCCGAATTCAAGGTTCCCACCAGTCACCTTGAAACTTTCCAACCTCGACAAAATTGTCTATCTTGAAATAATCCTTATTTTCTATGTAATTTTTAGTAATTAATTTTCTATCTATCCATTTATTAAACTCTCCTTGTGGTTGCCCTAATTCTTTCCACAATGTCCTAGCATCAACACAAAATCCATCTCTATCTTCTAATAATATTGATGAAAATTTTCTTTGTGCCTCCATGATTAATTTTGCATCCGTTTCTGTTAATCCTAAACTGTTAATTAAAAATGATTTCTTGAATTTTTCCATTTTTATCTCCTAGTTTTAAGTCCATACGACTATTAAATTGGGGTATAATTAAATACCTTGTAGCATTATTCAAAATCTAATTTAAAGTATTAAAATGGAGTAGACACCTCGAACGTAACTACTCCATACCCCAAATTAGACTATCCAGAAGGAGAATGACTGAATAATCCTAAAAAGTATTTAAATTTTTATTAATTATTTTTATAAAACTTATTTACAATACAATATATATACTGTATAATATAATCATAGATAACTAAACTATTTTAAATAAAAAATGTCTACACTCCTTTGACAACTCTGTCAAACCTAATAATATCAACGTTTCCTTTAAAGAAACCCCTATTTTGCATTACGTAAAACCGTTCCGTACAAAGAGTACGCTTGTCGTTTCCTTTAAAGTTATCGTCAAAAATGACTAATACTCGTCGTCATGACGAACCCTACTTGAAATTTCAATCACCCCTTTGAACAGGAATTGTATTATGTCGTAGGGTAAAACAGTTCTGCATCTGCTACCCCTTTCAAACTAAAATGTCATTATTCCATCTGAAAACCTGCAAAACAAGGAATTCTAAGGTACGTACGCAAGATTACTGCATGTGTTAAATCAAGTATCGTTGCTTAATTTGGCAATAACCCAGTACGGTTTCTTCTCACCTAGATGTTTTTTGATATTTATGTAGTTAGTCGACTTTACTACAATACAGGATGTTGTATTTTACGCTTACTCTTTTTTAAGTAACCATTATAGTAACCAAACAAATAGGGCATGCGAAGAAGGAAACACACACCCCATCAAGGAGAAATATTATGAATATATATAAAAACAAGCATTTCTAATTTTTCGGAAACGCTTGATTTTACCAAAATTCAAGCCACTCTTAACTGGTCAATTATGTAATTAATAGTCTCATTTATATTTGTGTATGCATTAATTATTATTTCTATATTTTTAACAATTTTATCATCCCTTATTTTATATACAAATAATTTATTATTAATATATGTGGCAGATACACCAACTATATTGTAGTCAGATAATCTTTCTAATAACTTATCCTTAATGTCCTTTATCTTCCAATTAGGGCATAATATATTCATACAAGAATAAAAATCTCTAATAAAATCCTTATACTGTTCTACTTCACATTTATATTTTTTAGTAGTTTTATATCTAGTTGCCAATTCTTCATTTATTTTTTGCACTTTTTCTTCATTACATTTTTCCATCCAATTTGCTAATGATTTAATTTTTCTACTATTAAAGCCTGATGCTCCCTTAATATATTTGTTTCTAAAATTAATCTCATTTTCATACAGATAATTTATCATTGCTTTGAGTGTACTTTCTATAGAATAACAATCTCTAGCATCTAATTCTATCTTATACACGAAAATACCATCATCGTAAATGTAAACTTTTACCTTTTTGTCTTCTACAAATAAATCGTAGACATAAAAACATTCTTCCCAGTCCTCATGTTGATTTAATTGTCCTTCAATAGTATTAATCACTTTTTCAATTTCTTTAATTTTCATTTTTACCTCCATTTGCTTTTTTGGATAAAGCATAACTATAAATTTTACACTCGAAAATCTCTATTCTTTATTGAAAATTTTATCATATACCATTGACACATCATAATTTATGTTATATACTAGAGCCAAGGCGATATATAACCTTTTATCAATAAAAAAATAAAATAATAATTAAATATGCTACTCTCACTCACACGAAATCTCTGTCTCTATAATATTAGATATTGCATATGCGATTATAGACTTAGTTTTAAATCATTTCAGATTAGGAAAAATAATATACAAATTATATACTCTCTTCCCCCATGTAGATAAATATAGCTTTAAAAACGTTAATCAATTTTTGCTTATTTTTAGTTGAAAAATGGACATGTTATAGCTGTCTACAAAAAAACCGTACAAAATTTTCATATTTTTTTGAATACTATATATATAGTGACACGAAAGTGTTACCACGATATGTAGTGTAGCATTTTCTCGACACCACTATATGTCGCTGTAATGGTAACACATTTATATCGCAGAGAGTGACACGTTCGTGAGCATGGAAATAAATAGTTAGTAATTGGCATTAATAGTAAGTTATTGGTAGTAACAGTAAATAATGATAAGTTATGGTAAGATACAGTAATATACAATAAGATGAAAATATATACAAAATTGTGATGTAATATACAGATAATATACAGATGAGTGTACACTAATTATATAACTAATGTACACTTTTATTAACTTTTAGAAATCTAAATCATCTTCATCTGGAACAATAGGATTCACTGGATATCCAAACATCTCATGTAATATTTTATTTTTATTACTATCATTGTTTTGTTTCTTCTGCTCCTGTTTCTTCTCATGTTCAAAAAATTCTGCAAACATATCATAATCTTCTTCTTCCTTTGGCATTGGTGGTTTTCTATTAAGAATTTCATCATTATTACTTTTTTTATTTGATATAGAAGTTTTGACAACAAGAGTTTTATCTTCTGCAATAACTTCATCCAAATCATTTATAGCTTCTACCTCTATATCATCTAGTGCTTTTTGAGTATCTTCATCAGAAACTTCATGCTGTTCTTCCTGCTCATAACCACCATAGAATTCCATTTGGTCATCATCGTAATTTTCGTTTGTATCATCTATATCATATTTGCTAGATTTATCATTGCCCCAGTCATCAGTATTATCTATATCTTCTTTAAAATCCAATGGTTTAGGTGTACCATCTTTTTTAATAGTAATCACCTTACTATTATTAAGCTTTTTGTCTCTAAGCTTAATAATGTTAAAATAATTTAATTCCATTTTATGTAACCCTTGATATGAATCATCATCTAAATCTTCAAAACAAGTGATATTATTATCTTTTTTATATTTATTAATTAATTGTTTAATTTTTCTTTGTTCATTTTGTAATTTAACATCATCATCATTAAGTTTTTGTATAGTAACTTTTTTACTTTGTTTTGCTAAACATTTATCAAAATGTTCTTTATTAATAACTCTAGCATAAATATTATGAACATTTTTATACTTATTATCTTCTATATTGCCACCAGCATTGTCAATAAGTAACAAATCAGTATTGATAAATATTTTATTATTATTTAATACAGTTTTTTCATTTATACAACATCTCTCTGCAATAGTAGAAATACTAGGATAACATGTACCAAATTCATCATTATTTTTTTGTTCTTTATCATTATTGAAGCTTTTACATAAGTATAAATATTGTGTAATTAGATTTTCTTTAGACTTTTGTTTATGATCTATTGCATAATCAATAAGAGTATCAATTTCCCAGTCCTCAACACAGAAAAAATTATTCTTTAATTCTTCTCTATTAAGTAGAGCATAATATATACAACTATTATTTATTTTATTTATGTCAAGAAGATTCTTACATTTACTATCTGTATATAATGTAAATAAACCATGCTCACCATTCAGTAACTTTACAACATCTTTAATAGTATTAACCATTCTAGTGTTCTTGTTTTTATCAATTCTTAAAGCAGAATAAACTTCATTAAGGTTAAATTTAATATAATTTCTAACATTTAAATCTCTAAGCAAAATAGAATAAACTAATAAACTATTAGCACCAAATTTCTGTAATAGAGTAACACCTTCCTTATTGTAAAACCATTCATTTTCTAATTTAATAAACATTTCCATAACGATACCTCCATAATTATATATTTTTATTGTATTTGTATTTTAATTGTGTTAATAGTGAAAGAACTTCTCTGAATTCTTTTGTATCTTCAAATCCATATGTCATTTGATTAGTTGTCTTAGAATTATTAAACTTGTAAAATCTAAAACCTAAAAACGACAAAGCATATGATAAATAAGGATTAGATATTTCATAATATTTACTGTTGTTTGATTCCATAATATATTACCTCCCAAAAATATAAGAAAATAAAAAATGAATATTAACTTTGCGTAAGCAAATTGGGGTCTCCGTTTAGGAGAGCTCTAAGAACGTTGTTCTTATTATTAATTATTTCTTATTATTAATTCTTTATTATTAGACTCCGCATATATAGGTATTTTGCCTATACACACTCCCCTTTTTGATAAGAGAGTGTAGGCATTTTGCCTATACACACTAGTAGAGAGTGTAGGCATTTTGCCTATACAGGATTTTTATGTTTTCTGTGATAATGGCTATTTTACTAACTTTATACATACTAGTGCTTACCAGTGTGTAGGTAAATTACCTATATAGCACTAGTAGTGTGTGTAGGTAATTTACCTATACTAGATGCTGTAGTGATTTTGCTGTAACTTTTTTATCTTCATCATTCGTTGTTTATTTTGAGTAAAGAATGTAAGAGCATCTGATAACAAATCCTAGGCAAAATAAATACTGCTTTAATCTTTCACTTGTAACTACGTAATCCATATTATTACCTCCATTTATTTGGGTATCGGTGTTTGACCGACCCCATTATTTATTTAATTATTATTTTTCTAAATTTAACACCATATAAATCAATTTCTCCCTTATCATCTCTTACAATTGTTTCTTTAATATTCTTTATTACCTTAAAACAACTTAGAAATTGTACTGCATCTATAGAATATAATGTCTTAAGTAAATTTCTACCAATTGTTTTATATTCCTGATGACCTTTAGTTTCATCCTGCTCTGCATCTGATAATCTTTTAATAATTGTATATATCATCGCAGAATCAATTTTTATTTTACTAATTTCTCGATAATATTCTTCTCTTACTTGTTGTGCTTGTCTATATTTATCCTTTTTTTCTATTGTTTTAGATTTAAATATATCTGCAACTTCTATTTGCATAGATGTAATAAGATTTACAATTTTTATAATATCTCTTCTCTTCTGTAATGTGCATTTTTCTTTATATATTAGAGTTTTTAATTCTACATTACCATTGCCATTATCTCTTTTCTTCTGTAAGAGTTTTCTTTCTCCCATAATCTCTACTAAATAATCCATTCCACATTTATAATGTTTATATGTATATTCTTTTTGCTGTTTACCAGTAAATAATTTACTAAAGAAATATGGTCTAGTTTTAGCAGGTAAATATTCTTTTTTACGTATTTTATCCATTTCCTTCTTAACATTAACTGGGGATTCTTTTTTAGCAGAATCAATTATTATGCAACTTAGTACATTCAAATTTGAAATGTCTTTGTATAATTCTAACAATTCTTCTTCTGTTGCTCCATTTGCCTTTTTTGTCCAGTAAACAGAATTTAGCATCTGCACTAAATTTATACATTCTCCAATCTTACCTTGGCTGCATTTAATATCTGTATCTGCTAGATTAGCAGGAGTATATGCTCTTGAGATTTTCTTTTTTGGAGTAAAATCAGTAGATACTAAAAATCTATTTATTTCTTTATCGCCAATTTTCACCTTATCATTTATCTTTTTGACTTGCTCTGTAATCTCTTTTTGATTGGTAGTAAGCATAGCATCACCATCCCAATCCATGCTACTTTCTAACTCCATTATGTTCCAACCTATTGCACTAATATAGATTACATTTTCAGATTTAACATTAAAATAATCTGCTAATTCTCCTGCTTCAACGTTTTTAAACACCGTCATATTTGACATTGTTGGTTGTGGTGAACGTACTCCTAAAACATCATCGCCTTTATTGAATTTAGCTGTATAACATTCTCCTATGCCTAGTTCACTAGATTTTTCATCCCATAATCCACAAGCACATTTAAGATATGTTAATGGAGAATTTATAACAGTTGCATATGTACCTGTGACTAAAATGTGTCCCTTCTTAACATTAGCAATATAATTATTAATTACTTCATACTTAAATTGTCTACCAATTTTTGTATATATAAAATCTTCATTTATATTTAACATAGATAGTACAAAACTAGCATTATCCTTAAAACTTTCTAATTCTTCTATTTCTTCATCATCTGTTTCTTCATCAATTTCAATCAATTCATCTATATCTGCATCTTGGATTAATTTTAAATGAAGTTTAAAAACTGATACATCATCTTTCAAAAGTTTTATATAATTAATTGTATCTTTTAATAAATCTCTAATCTGATTCTTATCCATGCCAAGCGTATTGATGAGTTGATAATGTGTTTGTGCCATGCCATTGAAATTATGTAATTGACCTTTATCATATTTACATATGCCCCACAAGTTACTCATTATTTTTGTAAATTCTTCAAAACTTTTATATTTCATATATTTAACGCTTGATTCTGTACAAATTAATTTAATATCCTTAATATCTTTTGCAAGAGTTTTATTTCCTTCTACCTTTAATAATTGCTCTATAGTTTTAATACCATTATCATCAAAGAATTTTTGTATGTCTGTTTGTATGCCTATCCCCTTGTAAAATCGATTCCTAAGTTGTAGTATAGCTTTATCTGAATAACCATTTTCAATGAAAACGTCTTTTGATAAAAGAGCTTCCCCATCGAATAACTTATTGGTTATCTCATTTGTAGCAACATCTGTATGCAAATCACCTGATATTATATTACCTTTATCATCTTTTTTTATATTAATTAATTCCGTAGCCATGACTGTATCTGGAAATGTACTTGTATGATCTTTAATCAATAAAATATTTTCAGGCTTTAAAGTAAAGAAATCAATAATAGATGATGTTAATAAAGAAATATAAGCTTCAATCTCAGGAAGTGATAATTTTTTTGTATTATCTATACCTGCAAATAGAAATTTAACTATATCATCATAGTATTTTTTATTAACAAAATTAATTTTACCTGTTCTAGCACTTCCACTAGACCTAAATAATCTAACAAACTTAGTATCTACACCATTTACATTTATAGTAAATCCATTATCATATAATTCATCTCTTAATTCTGTAGTAGATTTTATGTATTTAAATTCAATATTTTTAGTTTTTTTAGTAAGATTTTTAATTGTATTTTTTAATAGTAATATTTTTTTATTTATTAATTTTAATTTATGCCTTAATGGTTTTAATACATTTTCATCTTCATTTTCTTTTTTTAGTTTTTGTATTATTTCTCTTTTAATATTTAATTCATTTATATTATATATATGTATATTTAATAGTAGTAAATTTTTATTATATTCATCATCTTTTAATAAATCCTCTGTATTATTTAAACTATAATTAAAATTGACAGTTATAATATTATTGCTATAATATCTATCTGTCTTTTTATTTAACTTAATAAATTTCTTAATATTTTGATGTAACCAAATAACAAATAAACTGTAGTCCATGCTACCTTTATATTTGTTTAAGATTCTATATCCATCTTCTTTGTATTTATCCTTCTCTTTGTGTGTTAGTTCACTTACCACTGCCAGTTGATTATCCAATATGTCTTTTGCCTCGATATTAAATATTTGTACGTTTTTATTTTTTTTCATAATAATAAACACCCCTTTGATTTTATTTTTTTTGATTTTGAGTTAATTATTTATTTTTTTGATTTTTAGATGTAATTTCAGTTAAATCTGTAAGTAATTTTGATGTTTCTTCAAATACAAAAACTGATAAATTCTTATATTTAAAATTTTGTTCTGTATGTAATAATTCGTGTCCTTTAACAACAAGTTCCATTGCAATTTTCTTACTGAATATTTTTTTGATTTTCATATTATATACCCCCTTTTATTTCTATAAACTCATAATATTTTTGTACTTTTGCTTTACTAAAATTGAATTTGTAGCATTCGTACATTGATACTGCTGCTTTACTAACTTCTAAATAATCTGCTACATCTTGTAATTTTAACTTTAATTTCTTTCTTCTCATTCGTAAATAACTTTGGTCATCCATTTCCATAATATAATTCACTTCCTTTCATTAACAAGTTAAGCATTTAAAAAAAAATAATATATATAAATTTAATTATCTATCTTCCTTCATATACCGAAAAAATGACGATATGCTCTCAGCCCTTATTTTAAGCCATTCTAGGTCATTTTCTATTACTTCACATTATTTTTATTTTTATTTATTATATCCCTTAAAGAAAATTTTAATTTCTTGTGTAAATCGTTGGTATTAGTAGGGTTATGAGAGTTTTCTATTTTCTCGCTTTTTATTTTCTTTATATTTTAATTATACCTACATAATAGAAAATGAAGTAATTTACAATATATACCTCGCTAACTATTGATATTACTGGTATATAAGGACTTTTTCTATTTTCTTAACATTGTTTCTATTTCGTGACATTTGCTAATTTTTATAAACTTTTTTATATTCATAAATATGATAAATACATATCAAATTGCCTTCAAAGTATTGGTATCACTAGGCTATAAAGCATTTTAGTTTGTATGACGATATTTAAAAGATGCTTTTTTCCATTGTTGTTTTTATTCCCATAAATATGATAAATACAAGGTAAATTATATTCAAATCTACCCATATCAATGGTTTATAGATTTTTTTGCTTCGCTACTTATTTTTTTATTATGATTTCTTTTCCAATGAGTAGTTTTTATATATCCATTAATATGATAAATATAGACTAAATCGACTTCAAACCATTGGTATTACTAGTCTAAGACCTATTTTCTATTTGCGAGAATTTTATTTTCATATCTTTTCTTTTGAATTTTTCTATCATTTTTTAATTTTATTTCTTTAGCACATTTAGAACAATATTGCGTTTTATTTCTATCCCTTAAAGAAAATTTTATAAAAGTCTGTAACCCGTTGGTATCACTAGTCTTACACTATATCATTGCTTTCGACTATGGGCGATAATTAAATTAAAACCACAATTTTATGTATAGTATATTTAAGCCACATATCATTATTAAGATTTAATTTATTATATACTATGTATGTAGCCTAAAATAATTAGACTTGAGATATTTATTTTTAATTGTTTACTATATCCCTTAAAGTAAAATTGATAAAAGCCTCTTATCCATTGATATCACTAGCTTTGAGGTATATAATTGCTTCGAACATTTCTAATTTTATTAATTCTTTCCTTTGCTTTTTGTCTAATTTTTCAATACTAAATAGGCGATTTAAGGCATTAAAAATTTTGTAATGCAATATTACCTTTTCCAATTTTAAATGCGTTCTAGGTCTATTCTCGTTAGTTATTCTTACTGATTTATACCTTCCTTAGTTGGGAAGAAAGCAATCTCTGTAATTCATTCTAGGGCTATGTCTTATGATAAATATAAGCCAAAATGGTATCAAAGTATTGGTATCACTAGGCTGACACCTATTTTCTATTTACGATAATTTTTCTATTATATATACCTTCCTTAGTTCCTAAGAAAGCAATTCTTATAAACCATTGATATATAAGGGTTTATAGACATTTTTTAAAATCAAATAACGACGGTAATTGTTTATTTTTCGCATATTTTTTCTTCCCTAAGATACGTTTCTTGCAAAATACCTCTCACCCATTGATATCACTGGCTTGATATAGGTTTTTTTGTAAATGTAAATTTTTTCTAAATCACCTTCAAACTATTGATATTACTGGCTTAATAAGGGTTTTTCTATTTTCTTAACATTTTGCTTTTTATTTCTTCCCTTAAAGTAAATTTTCATTTATTATGTCAACCATTGGTATTACTAGGTTTATGAGGACTTTCTATTACTTCACATTATTTTTATTTATTATTTCTATCCCTTAAAGAAAATTTTAATTTCTTGCGTAAAGTATTGGTATCACTAGTTTCGCAAGGGTTTTCTATTTTTCGGATTTATTTTTTTTCTATTAATTCTATCCCTTAAAGAAAACTTTCATTTTTCTTGTAAACAGTTGGTATTACTAGGTTTACAAGGGTTTTCTATTTTCTCGCTTTTCACACCTAAATTTCTAATACTAAATAGAGATTTTAAGACACTAAAAATTTAGCAATGAATTACACCTTAAATTATTTTAAATGTGAAATATGGCTTATTTAATGATATCTTCTTATAGATTTTGTAGTAAGTTTAAGTTAGTACTCTTGTCTTTAAAAGCGAGTGATTTTAATGTTATTGCCTATGCATCTTTTAAACACATTAAGTAATCTATATACCAACCTGTTTTTCCTTCTAAAGTATAATTCTTTTTGATATGCTCGGCTAATTCTTTCCATGTATATTTTTTATTGTCCTCTAATGTATAACAATAGCAATGTAGTATATTTCTTAAGGTTGCTTCATGTCGTTGGTAAATAGTGGTATCTTCTATAATCCATTTAGGTAACTCATTAAGCATAGATTCATTTTTCTCACTGATATTATCAAGATCGAATCTGTATCCATTTTCATTTTTCTCTATCATTATTATTTCTTCTTAAACTCTCTACACTGCCTATTATATTTAACCCACTCTGGAGTCATCTTTTTCTTCCTACAATAGTAACCGAACTCCAGGTATATACATTTAGTGCAATTAGCTTTACCTTTTCTCTGCCACTCTCTATGCTTTTTTCCTACATTCTCTATAGATCCTATACTACTTCCTGTTTGACCTTTTCTATATACCATAATATCAACTCCAATTAATTAACTTATTTTGTTATAATTACTTGACTTATCGAACTTAATCAGCTATTGTTTGGGAACTTGTTTTAGATTTTTGGATATAGTTAGCCCTAGAAAATCGAGCTAAAACTATTGTTTGGTTTACTGTATGAGTTCCCATCAATACTTCCATTGTTTTCTTCTCCAATTCTCTACTAATTGCTACACGCCCACAATCATTGGAGTGCCTGTATCTCTACACGTGTGACCACCCACCGAAATATTTTATACTGGATTAACGGTATAACCAGTTGACGACCTAACTGTATATGGAATGGAAGTACCACAGCTAGTCCGAATGTATTTTATGCGTCAGCTACATCTCACTAAAGTATTTATATAACGTAAGATACACCTGCACTCTACGCTCCCATAACCCCTAAAAAAGTGTATAGGAAATACACCTTTACAAATCCATTTTTTTGAATTACAATAAAGGTATCGGGTATGGATTTTGTTAAAGATATAATTTAACAATATTCAATTTTTAGAAATAGGTCAGTGTGTCGGAAACACTGGCTTATTTTGTTTGTTTAAATAATTCTTTTACTTCACATTCAGCTAAAGTAATATAATGTAAATCATCAAAATTAATAGGTTTATCTGCTGAACCTTGTGCTTTATAGATGTAGAATCCACTTTTATTTTTCTCTACGATGTAAATATAAACTGTACCCCATTCTTTAATATCAACTTCTTGAATAATGATATTTTCTTTCTTAATACGTGCTATTAAATAAAACTGTTCTAAATATTTATATTGATCCATTTTAAAACACCTCCATTTTATCTTTTAATGTATTCAATGTTGCGTTATGAATCTGCTTATCTTTGTCATTTGTATCTCTTACAATTTGATATTCTAGTGCTGCTATCTGCTTTTTAACCTTTATTGGATCTATTGGAACTGTAACTTTTAACATAATTATTTCACCTCTCACCTTTTATATATTGAAAAAGTATTACAACACTATATAATTAAAGAAAAATAAGAATAATAGAAAACTTATAAAACATTCTGTTAAATAATCAAATCTTTTTAATCTACTCTGATTATCTTTTAATAGATGCACAAATTTATTTAAGAATTGTATAATGCTATATGCCATAATAATTAATCCAATTGTATACATTTTTATTTCCCCCTGTTATTCTTAGATTTCATTTTTACTTGTCCATATTTTCTATAGGACTAAATCTCTGATAGTTTTTACGGATATCCTCATCACTTAAATCTGCATAAGCCTGTTCAGTAACTGCCACTGAACTATGTCCTAATATTTTACTTAATGTAAAAATATCTCCACCATTGACCAAAAATCTTCTACCAAAATTATTTCTTAGGCTATGTGGTGTAACATATTTTTTAATTCCACACAAAGTAATATATTTTTTAAAATTCTTTTCAAAATTCATAACTTTTAATTGACCACAACGATTAGTAGGAAATAATATATCTGTTTCAAAATACCTATCTTTATAAGAAATCCATCTTCTTAATAATTGAGATGTTTTTCTACTAAAAAATACAACTCTATCCCTTTTGCTTTTTGCATTATCTGCATTAATTATTACTGCTCTTCTTACTAAATCGACATCTTGAATTTGTAATGCTAACGTTTCGCCTAATCTCATTCCTGAATCCATAATCGTATTGATGATGGTATAATCTCTAAATTCAACGTATTTAGTCGTATCCAAACTTCCTATAAGCCTTTTATATTCTTGGTCGGAAAGTTGTTCCTTGGGCTTCCTAGATGCCTTTAAATGCTTCACATTCTTAGCTATATTATCTTTTAGTAATCTCTCGCTAACACACCAATTTATAAATGCTTTTATATTTCTTAAATAGTTATTTACCGTAGATACACTAACTTTCTTTTCGTAATCTTTTCTATTTTGTGGATGGTTTTTTAATTTTGAATCATTATTTGTTACAAAGGAATATTTACCTTTTTCTTTTGTAAATTTAACATATTCTTCTATATGAATTTTTTTTAATTGTTTAATAGACGTGATTTTATATTCTTCTAATAAATATTTTGTAAAAAGTTTTAAAGATTGGTCATAAGATTTAATAGTTTTAGAACTTAAATTTCTCATATCACATGAAGTTAAATAATCTTCTATTGTATATTCTAAGTCTGTAATTTTAAACAAAATAAAAACACCTCCAATTTTCTCAATTAATTAATTACAAATTTAAATTAATAATCAATTAAGAAAATAGGAAGTGTTTACCAATACATAGTTTAAAATATTTATTGCCTTTTAACCACTTAAAAATGTGTTTATTGCTCTTTTTTATCTTACCGAACTACTCTCAACCCACCTACTGAGCCACATTCTTAACCTTATTTTTAAGTCTAAGTTTATCTGCAATCATTGCTATAAATTCTGAATTAGTTGGTTTTCCCTTTCCATTATGTATGGTATATCCAAATAATTTATTTATGGTATCGACTTGCCCTCTAGACCAGGCTACTTCAATTGCATGTCTTATAGCTCTCTCTACACGGCTTGCAGTAGTATTATATTTTTTTGCTATAGATGGATATAATTCTTTAGTTACAGCAGATAAAAGTTCTATATTATCTACTACCATATTTATTGCTTCTCTTAAATACATATAACCTTTAATATGAGCTGGAACGCCTATTTCATGAATAATACTTGTTATTTCATCCTCTAAATCTAGAGGTACAGATTGAGAAATCTTTACATCTGCAGCTTTTTCATATATAGGCATTGTCTTTTTAGTTTCTGAATCCAAAATAGTATTGTTAAACATTTGTCTTATTCTCTTAGTAAATACATCCATATCAAAAGGTTTAACTACATAATAATCAGCACCTAAAGTTATAGCTCTTTGAGTAATTTTGTCTTGACCTACAGCAGATAGTACAATTACATTTGGTACAGGATCTATGTTTATATTGGCAAGCTTCTCCAAAACTCCTAATCCATCCAAATGCGGCATTATTATGTCTAAAATAACTAGATCCGGCTTTTTTTCTTCTATTAATTTTAAAGCTTCTATTCCGTCTTTAGCTATACCTACCACCACTATGTCACTTTGATTTAATAAATAATCATTTAAAATATTACAGAATTCTTTATTATCATCTGCTATCAATACACTTATCTTAGAATATTCCATTTTTAATACTCCCCTTTATATTTCTATTCCCATATGTTTACAATTAAAGTATTCGACAAATCTTTGATAAAACCTTCTTTATTATATAAATTATTTTTTTTATTAAATTTATTTTTAAATTTATTTTTTTATTAAATAAATTATATTTCTGTTCTATTTTATTATTAAATCAATTAAAAAGCAAGATATTTTGTAAAATTTTACTATAATAATTTATTTTAACATTAATTATAAAAGACTTTAGAATTTACTCTAAAGTCTTTTATTCTACTTTAAAATACCAGCATCTTTTAACATCCATTCCATATATATACCATATCCTACATCTGGTTTATTGATAAGCACATGGGTCACAGCACCTATAATTTTGTTGTTTTGTATTATAGGACTACCACTCATTCCTTGAACTATACCACCTGTTTTCTCTAATAATTCAGGATCTGTAATCCTTATAACCATACTTTTAGGTCCTGGTGAATCTTGTGGAAGAAGCTTTTCAATTTTTATACTGTAAAGTTTTGGCGTTTCACCATCTATTGTTGTAAGTATCTGTGCATCGCCTTCTTTTATTTCATTTCTAAGTCCTATTTCTATAGGTCTGTTATATTTATGGTTTTTTAATATTTTATCAGTCATACCATAAATACCAGATATAGTATTGGATTGTATATTACCCATGGGATTATTTTCATTTACAAAAATTCCTCTAACTTCTCCTGGATCACCTTTAGCTCCCTTTTTTATTGATACTATAGATGAATTTATTATATTTCCATTCCTTACACTGAGCATTGTACCAGTATCAACATCTGTTATTGGATGACCTAAGGCTGCAAACTTTTTGGAGTTTTCATGATAGAATGTTAATGTTCCAACTCCTGCAGTAGAATCTCTTACCCACAATCCTAATTTGTAATCATTATCTAAATCACTTTTTATTGGTCTAATTTCTTTTTCAATATTTTTCCCATCTCTTTTTATAGTTACTTTTAAAATAGAATCTTTATATTTTTTTAGTTTGTCTGAAACTGTTTTAGAATTGTTTACATTTTCCCCATCTATTTTTACTATACTATCACCAATCTGCACACCTGCTTCTGCAGCAGGACTGCTAACTTTTCTATTTTGTGAATCTATATCAGATAAACCTACTACCAAAACTCCTTCTGTATTTAATTTTATACCTACAGGTTGACCTCCAGGGTATACCATAATTTTAGGTACCACTTCTAAGTTTACGGTTTTAACAGGTAAAATACCTAATAAATTCACAGATTTCTTTACTTTTGTTTGGAACTGATTATTAGTATTTTGTTTCAATACTGTAACATCACTATTATTTACCTTTAACATTGAGCTGTAATTTATATTTTCACCTTGTCTTACATATATAGTTTCTGGTATATTTCTTAGGCTCATAAAGGTAACTAAAGTTAAAATAATAATAGGAGTTAAAATAGAGCACATTATTTTTAATTTTTTGTTCTTCATGCTTTTAACCTCCTGATCTTTAAGATTATAATTTTAAGTTACCCTGATGAATTTTTATTATGCTATTATAACAATGCATTATTAGTTAATACTTTCAATATACGAAAAACACCAATAAAAAAATCCATAATTTATATTATGGATTTTTTTATTGGTGTTTATTATAAAATTTTCCTTAAACTTTTCTTTTTATTATCTGCTAATATAATCATTTCTTTTGCGTTTGCCAAGGTCAAATTCGTAATTTCACTTCCACTAATCATTTTAGCAATAGCCTTTTCCTTCTCTTCTAATGTTAATCTATTTACAAAGGTAAAAGTTTTATCATTTAATATCTTTTTTTCAATAAGGTAATGAACATCTGATATACATGCAATTTGTGGGAGATGAGTTATGCAAAAAACTTGATGATTGTTGGATATAGCATATATTTTTTCTGCTACGCTTTGAGCAACTTTACCACTTATTCCAGTATCAATTTCATCAAATATAACTGAAGGAATATTGTCTTTATCTACAAAAACGGTTTTAAAGGCCAACATTATTCTAGATAATTCACCACCAGATACGACTTTTTCTAATTCTCTAAGTGGTTCTCCAGGATTTGTAGTTATGAAAAACTTTACTCTATCTCCTCCATTTTCATTAATATTTTGTTCATTAAATTCAATATTAATGTTAAATATGCTTTTTCCAAGACCTACATACTTTAATTCATCCAAAATTTTTTGTTCTAATGTTTTTGCAATTTTTTCTCTTGTACTATGAATTTTTTTAGCTTGATCAACTACTTTAATATGAATAGTATCTTTATCAATTGATAATTTCTGTATAATTTCAGAAAAATTAACAAGTTCTTCATATTGATTTATTATTTTTTCTCTATACTTCTTTATGTCACTGATAGTATTTCCATATTTCTTTTTTAATCCATCAATTGTATATAATCTATTATTTACATATTCCAATTCTTTATCATCAAATTCAATTTTATCCTTAATATCTCTTATAATTGATATATTTTCTTCTATATTATAGTAAGATTCCTCTAGGGAACTAGCAACAGATTTTATTTCATCGGAATGCTCTTCTATAGACCTTAGCTCCTTTATAACAACTCCTAAGTTATCAAATATGGATAAAGTCTGTTCCTTGCCTGTATAGAGCTTTTCATAACTGCTGCATAAAATTTTGCTTATAGCTTCACTATTTGATATAATAGAATATCTTTCTTCCAGCTCAACATCTTCACCGTCTTTTAATTTTGCCTTTTCGATTTCATCAATTTGATATTTTAAAAAGTCAATAATTTTATCTTTGTCGCCGGTTTTTTTAGAAAGCTCTTCTATCTTGAATTCAATCTCTTTCAATTCTCTGTAGTATATTCTATATTTTTCTTTTTCTTTATTTAAAATACTATCTCCAAAGGAGTCTAAAAAATTAATATGATTTTCTGAATTCATAAGAGTTTGACTTTCATGCTGTCCATGAATATCCATTAAAGTAGCACTAACTTTTCTCAATTGAGTAAGCAGTACAGTTTTTCCATTTATCTTAGTTATATTTTTCCCTGATTGAAAAGCTTCTCTTGAGATAATTAAGATATCATCATAATCTATTTCAAGTTTCTTTAATAATTCTATAGTTTTACTATTTTTAATAGAAAAGACTGCTTCTACAAAAGTTTTTTTCTCACCAGTTCTAATAGAATTTTTTGTAAATTTTACTCCCAGTACATAATTAATAGCATCAATCAATATGGATTTACCTGCACCTGTTTCTCCTGATAATACATTAAATCCATTTTCAAAAGAAATGCTTAGAGATTCTATAAGTGCAAAATTACTAATATTCAACTGAAGGAGCATATTAAATCCTCCTATTCATTTTCATTAAGTAATTTTTTTAGCTTCTGTACTATTTCAAAGGCTTTTTCCTCGCTGCGTACAAGTATAAAGATAGTGTTATCTCCTGCTATTGTACCTGCAATTTCGTCAAAATTAAGGGAATCAATTGCTTCTGCTGCCCCGGGGGCAGATCCTGAAATTGTCTTAACTACTACAAAATTTTTCACATGTTCTACATTTAGAACTGTTTGAATAAATACACTAACCAGTTTATTTGAAAGAAAATTTTCATTTGAAGATATTGAAGCATATTTATACTTGCCATTATTAGATAAAACTTTTATCAGTTTCAATTCTTTTATATCTCTTGAAACTGTAGCTTGTGTTACTACCATATCTTGTTTTCTTAGTTCATCTGCCAATTCTTCCTGTGTTTCTATATCCTTTGAATTTATTATTTCTAATATTTTAGCATGCCTCGATATTTTCATTACTCATCACCTTCACACTCTTTAGTTCTAGATATTATCTTTTTTCTTAATATTTCAAAATAGTCATATCCGCTTATTCTAATTATCTTACATTTAAATGGAGCTTCTTTAATATATACTTTATGTATATTACTTATTTCTTGAGAATCCTGACCATCTACAGTTAAATACACAGGTTGATAAACTTTATTTAAAACAACATTAACTTCACTTTTACTGTCTATAACCATAGTTCTAACACCAAGAGATAGAGGGCATATAGGAGTAATAGAAATTAATTTTAAAGTAGGAGAAATTATAGGACCTCCAGCAGAAAGAGAATATGCAGTAGATCCTGTAGGTGTTGAAACAATTATTCCATCAGACATAAATTTAGTATAAAAATTGCCATCAATTTTTATGCCATATTCTAATATTCTTGCCAAAGTTCCCTTAGATATAACAACTTCATTAAGTGCATAATAGATTTTTTCATCCTTATTTTTTTTTACTCTACACTCAAGCATAACTCTCTCTTCTATTTCATATTGTGATTTAGACAGCTTTATAATACATTCCTTTAATTCGGATAATTCCGCACTAGCTAAAAACCCCAAATGTCCTAAATTAATACCTAGTATAGGTATATCATATCTACATACATTTCTAGCAGTACTTAAAATAGTTCCATCGCCGCCTAAAGATATCATTATATCTATTTTTTCTGCCTGATCTTTTGTAAAGTTTCCAAGGTCATCAAATATTTTTATTTTTACATCCTCTATATTTTTAACTATAAAATCAACTATTTCTCTAGTTACTGTTCTATCCTTATCTTTGCTTTTATTAATATTGATACCTATATTTTTCATAATTTATTCTCCTAATCCAACTGACCATGAGCCCTCTTTACCACCTGCTCTATATTTTCTAATGAAAATTTACTATGAGTACTATCTTCTTTATTAAAATATATGAGATACTCTATATTACCTTCCGGACCTTTTATAGGTGAATAATCCAGTCCAATTATGTTTAAATTATTTTGTACTAAAAAATCTGCTATTCCTTCAATAACTTCTCTATGAACAAATGGCTCTCTTACAACACCTTTTTTACCAACTTTTTCTCTTCCCGCTTCAAATTGTGGTTTAATCAAAGCTACAATTTCACCCTTATCCTCTAATAAATCTAAAACGGCTGGAATTACTTTTTTTAATGATATAAAAGAAACATCTATACTTGCAAATTGTCCTATTTCACCTATATCTTCTTTCTTTACATATCTTACATTAGTTCTTTCCATACAGACAACTCTAGGGTCATTTCTAAGTTTCCAAGCAAACTGTCCATAACCTACATCTATAGAAAATACTCTTTTAGCTCCATTTTGAAGCATACAGTCTGTGAAACCTCCTGTAGATGCTCCTATATCAAAGCAGACCTTATCTTTTAATTCTATTATAAAGGATTTAATTGCTTTTTCAAGTTTATACCCGCCTCTACTAACATAGGGCATAGTTTCTCCTTTAAACACTATATTAGATGACTCTTTTACCTTTTCACCGCATTTATCATATCTCACATCATCTATAAAAATCTCTCCTGCCATTATACTGGCTCTTGCTCTTTCCCTTGATTGAAATAAGCCCTTCTTTACTAATAAAACATCTAATCTTTCTTTTGCTTCACCCATCTTTAACTCCTCAATCAGATAAATTTTAAAATACTTTGAAAAACCCCTTCTACATCTAATCCATGTAATTTATATAATAAATCTACATTTCCCTGAGTAACAAATTTATCCTTATATCCCAGTGTCAATATATTATGTTTACATTCAAGTGTATTAACATATTCTAATATAGAAGATCCTAGTGCACCATGCAAAATATTATCTTCTAAAGTAATTATTTTATAATTCTCATTCACTAACCTTTTTATTATATCCTTGTCTATAGGCTTTATAAACTGGGCATTTATTATAGTGGTTTTAATATTTAACTTCAAAAGTTTTTCTTTCACCAGTATTGCTGTCTGTACCATTTTCCCAGAAGCTATTATTGCAATATTGCCTTCTTTCTGAATTATTTCCCACTTTCCTCTAAAAAAATCCTTTAGAGGCTTTAATTTAATATCTCCATTGTCTACTCCTCTTGGATATCTTATAGCAATAGGTCCTTTATTATCATTAACTGCCCATCTTAACATATATACAAGTTCCTCAATACATTTTGGACTCATTACTGTCATATTTGGCATTTGAGTCAAATAGGATAAATCAAATATTCCCTGATGAGTTTCACCATCTTCTCCCACTATTCCCGCTCTATCTATAGCAAAAATCACTGGCAATTTTTGAATACATACATCATGCAGTACTTGATCGTAGGCCCTTTGTAAAAATGTAGAATACACAGCAAATACAGGTTTTATTCCCTGCGTAGCCATTCCTGCACAAAGAGTCACTGCATGCTGCTCTGCTATGCCTACATCAAAAAACCTCTTTGGAAATTTTTCTGCAAAATTGTTTAAGCCCGTTCCATCTGGCATAGCAGCAGTGACTGCTACTATTTTTTTATTTTCTTTAGCTAAATTTATCATTTCTTTGCCAAATACCTTTGAATAAGTTAATCCTTTTATAGAGCATATTTCTCCACTATCACAATCAAAAGGACCTATGCCATGAAACTTATTTGGATTTTTCTCAGCAAAGTCATAGCCTTTTCCTTTTCTTGTAATAATATGTACTAAAACGGGTCCTTTTATATTTTTAGCTAAATTTAATACTTGTACCAATTCATTTATATTATGTCCATCTATAGGCCCTAAATATTTAATTCCCATATCTTCAAAGAGCATCCCGGGAATAAAGAGCTGTTTAAATCCATCTTTTATCTTCTGAAGGGAATTAGCTACACCCACTCCTATATTTGTCTTTCTTAAAGTATTATTTACTTCTTGTTTAAATTTATTGTAGGCAGGATCAATTCTTATTTTATTTAGATATTTAGACATTCCACCCACATTTTTAGAAATTGACATTTGATTGTCATTTAAAATTATTATCATTTTAGTCTTACTATAACCTAAATCATTAAGTGCCTCATAGGCCATTCCACCGGTCAGTGCACCATCCCCAATAACTGATACTACTTCATAATTATCTCCATTTAGATCTCTAGCCCTTGAAATTCCAAGCCCTGCTGATATAGATGTACTACTATGTCCAGTATCAAATATATCAAAATAACTTTCTTCACGTTTTGGGAAACCGCTTATCCCTCCATATTTTCTAAGTTTGGAGAAATATTTTATTCTTCCTGTTAATATTTTATGTACATAAGATTGATGTCCTACATCCCAAATTAATTTATCTTTTCTAAAATTGAACACCTTGTATAAACTTAAAGTTAATTCCACCACACCAAGATTTGATGCTAGATGTCCTCCAGTTTTCGATACACTGTTTATTAAAAATTGTCTTATTTCCTGTGAAAATATATTAAGTTCTTCTGAGCTCATATTTTTTATTTCATCTATATCCTTATACTTATCAAGTATATATGTCATTATCATCTATCCTTTACTATTAGATATAGTAGCTTAGAAACTTTAGAAACTATAATGCTATTATTTTCTAAAGCATAAGTCTTCCCAATGGATTTACCACATATAGTGATAGACGCAACTATCGCTCCAATGGCCACATTCACACCAGTAAAATTAATATTGGTAAAATTATGTGTAACCTTTTGTGCTATAAAAAAGCCAACAGAACCACTAATTATTCCTGCAATATCTCCTACCACATCATTACAAAAAGTAGAAACTTTATCAGCATTTCTTAGAAGTCTTATAGCTATTTTTGCTCCATGTATCTTTTTTGCAGCCATAGCATGAAAAGGTGTTTCATCTGCTGTAGTAACTGCTATACCTACTATATCAAAGATTATACCTGCAATTATAATAAAAGCCAACACAATAAAAGCTACTAACATATTAACCTTACTTAGTAGCGAATCAGACAAAAGAGAAATACTGCTGCTTATCAATATTGACCACACTAAAATTGTTAAAATCCACTTTCTTCTATCCTTTGTAGTCTCTTTTCTATTGATCTTTTTTGACATTACTAATCCTCCATTTGCATTTTAAGCTGATCATTAACATTATTTAAAATGCATTGACAAAAACAGTGGCAGTATGTTAAATAAATCTTGCGGCATAGGTCCAGTAGGATTTCCCATGAATTAACCGAAACGTCGCCGTAACGGCAGTTTCCATTTAATAACTCATCTAATTTGTTACCATAATTAGGACTAGATTACCACTAAGTCCGCACTGCAATCCATAACATACCCCTTTACATGACAGTCTAGAAGTTTTCCTTAACAGTTAGGCTCTTTCTTAGCCTCTTTTGCAAAATAGGTTTCAGAAGGCAACCGAATAAAATTTTTGGCCTGAAATTTTATTTTTCCTGTCCTCTCCCCATTTCACTCAAGGCAGGCTACACTGCACATAGCTTTTACACCACAATACAGGTTTACCCCATTGCCGTAAATTAGGTATCTAACCTAATTCACAGATAATGGTCTCCACGAAGGTAGGGTCAATTGCGCATGCCGTTGCGGTTGCCCCAGCCTCCTTACTCCCAGCACAAACCCATGACTGGGCGTTATAGGCAAGCACCAGGAACTTCATCGATATGCCCTCTAACGGATTTTTAGCCCCGTCTTTAAAAAAAGCTTACCTGACTAGAATACTGCGCCACTGGCTAAGTATTATATTAAAGAAATTATAACATAGCTATACTAATTATTCAAAAAATTCATTCTCCTATAGTAAATATATAAAATATTACCTTCATCATTTTTCTCTATATAGTAAAGTTTTAGTTAATTCCTTAAGATTCAATGTATCTCTATCTACATCATCTAAAATATTCATACATTCTTTAGTTAGCTCTCTGCATTTATTTTTACAATCTTCAAGACCAAAGGTACTTATAAAATTGGTTTTGTTATTATCTATATCACTATTCACAGGCTTTCCCATAACCTCTTCATTCCCAACAACATCCAATATATCATCTTTTATTTGAAAGGCAAGTCCTAGTTTACTCCCAAAATCAGATAATTTATCTATCTCCCTATCTGATGCTCTTCCAATTATAGCCCCTGAAAGTATAGAGGCTTTGATTAATTCCCCAGTCTTTTTTCTATGCATATAACTAAGGGTTTCATAGGATATTTTCTTACCCTCACTTAAAATATCTACTACCTGTCCTCCAATCATTCCTTCTGCTCCAGCACTATCAGATATAATTTTACAAGCCAATAATTCATTTTTTCCTCTATCTTTGCAGTAGTCAAACATTAGACTCATAGCTTCATTCAGTAATCCATCCCCTGCCAACACCGCCAATGCTTCTCCAAAAATTTTATGATTTGTAGGATGCCCTCTTCTAAGATCATCATCATCCATACATGGCAAATCATCATGTATTAAAGAATAAGTATGAATCATTTCTATTGCACAGGCTACAGCTATTACTTCTCTATAATTTTCATTAAACATTTCGTAAGTTAAACAGTGAAGCATTGGTCTCACTCTCTTACCGCCAATATCTATGCTGTATTTCATGGCTTCATATATTTTTTTATTATAAGTACCTTTATTACTAAAATAATTATTTAACCATACATCCACTTCACTTTTTAAAGCTTCAAATTTCATAATTATTCCCCATCCCTTAGAAAATCTTGTTCTTGTCCATTGGACAATATTTTTATCTTTCCTTCTGCTTCATTTAAATACTTATATAATTTATTGCAGAGTTTAATTCCCTGTTCATAGCTCTTCATTGTTTCCTGTAAAGTAAGTTCCTTATTTTCCATAGAGTAAATAATATCCTCTAATTTTTTTACCATGCTCTCATAGGACTCATTTCTAGATGTCACAGCCTATCACCAACTTTTAATAATATTTTAAATTATTTGTCTTTTAGTTTTTCTATATGAAACTTAGCATTACCATTTTTCAACGTAATTTTCACTTTATCAGTATTATTTAGGATATTTATATCACTAATAAGTTCACTATTTTCATTTTCTATAATAGCATATCCTCTGTCTAATACATTTAAAGGGTTGTGTGCACTTAGTAATGCATTTAATTTGCTAAGTTTTTGCTTTTCAATTTCTAATTTATTTTTAACATTTTTATTTAATATTTCATTCATTCTATCTATATAGCTGTAGGAATTAGCTATAATAGCCATTGGACTGTTATGCTCAAGGGTATTTCTGTACATATCTATAGTTTTAAGTTTATTTTCTATGTATATTTTTATATGTTTTTCTATAGTATATCTGTAATTTTTTATTTTGTCATTGGCTTCTTCTAAATCATAGGCAATTATTTCTGCTCCTGCAGAGGGAGTTGGTGCTCTAAGATCACTTACAAAGTCTGCAATAGTAAAATCTGTTTCGTGACCTACCGCTGATATTATAGGCTTTTTTGAATTAAAAATTGCATAAGCCAGTTTTTCATCATTAAAAGACCATAATTCTTCAATAGAACCTCCCCCACGAGCAAGTAATATTACATCTATATCCTCTACCTCATTAAAATAATTTATTCCTCTTATAATATCCTCTGGTGCATTAATACCCTGAACCAGTGCAGGATATATCATTATATCAATTCTCTTATTTCTTCTTTTAGTGACATTTATAATATCCCTTACTGCTGCTCCCGTTGGTGAAGTTATAACTCCCATTTTTTCACAAAATTTAGGTATAGTTTTTTTATGAGAAACACTGAATAGTCCCTCTGCCTCTAACTTTTTTTTCAGTTTATTAAAAGCCTCGCTTAGTTCCCCTATTCCCTCTAATTTTATCTCTTCACAATAAATTTGATATACTCCATCTTTGGCATATACAGAAACTTTTCCTTTTACAACAACGTCCATACCATCTTCTGGCATAAACTCAAGTTTTCTAGTTTTATCTTTAAACATTATACAGCTTATTTTACCATAATCATCCTTTAATGAAAAATAAGCATGACCACTGCTGTGAATTTTAAAATTGGATATTTCACCCTTAATAAGAGTATTATTTAATATAAAATCACTGTCTATTATTTTTTTAATATAATTACTTACCTCTGAAACCGTTAGAGTTTTAATGTACATAATTTTCAAGAGCCTCACAAGTGTTCATCAAAAGCATTGTAGTGGTCATAGCTCCTACTCCGCCTGGAACTGGAGTTAAAAAAGATGCTTTATTAATTACATCATCAAATATAACATCTCCTTTTAGCTTTCCATCTACCATGGTAGTACCAACATCTATTACAATGGCACCTTCTTTTACAAAAGATCCATCTACAAAATCGGGCTTTCCTATAGCAGCAATTAAAATATCAGCTTGACTGCACACTTCTTTTAAATTCTTTGTTCTAGAGTGGCAAATAGTAACTGTAGCATTATTATTTAATAGAAGCTGTGCTACTGGTTTGCCCACAATATTACTTCTTCCAATAACTACGGCGTTTTTACAGCTTATATCTTCTCCCGTACTCTTTATAAGTTCTATTATTCCCTTAGGAGTACAAGGTATAAAACTCTTTTCGCCACTGTAAAGCTTACCTATATTAATATGGGTAAGACCATCTACATCCTTTTTATAATCTATTTTATCAATTATATTTTTTTCATTGAATTTATCTGGAAGAGGAAGCTGCAGCATTATTCCATCTACATCTTCTCTGTTATTTAAAGTTTCAATAGTATTTATAATATCTTTTTCGGAAGTTTCCTCTGGAAAATTAAACACTTCACATTTTACATTTAAGTTATCACATAATTTCTTAGCATTTTTAACGTAATATTGAGATCCACCATCATTTCCCACCAAAATTATTGATAGTCCTGGAACTCTTAAATTATTATCTATTCTATTCTTTACAAATTCTCTAATACTATCTCTAAAGCTCTCCGCTACTAATTTCCCTTGTATTTTGTTTCCCATTTCTACACCTCTATGTTTATGTTTTTAAATATTCTAATCCATATTTTTTGTTGATTGTTTTGATTTTATTATATTACCTATTACTCCATTTATAAAAGCAGGAGATTTTTCATCAGAATACTTCTTCGCCAGATTCACCGCTTCATTAGCAGAAACCTTTTCTGGTATATCTTCCTCAAAATATATTTCATAAATAGCTATTTTTAAAATAGCTGTATTTATTTTAGAAATTCTATTAATCTTCCAATTATTTGAATTTTCTTCAATAGATCTGTTTAAAAAATCTATATTTTTAAATATTCCCTCTAGTGTATTTTCAATATATGTGAAATCCACATCTTCCAAATTTTTATTACTTTCTTTATACTGTTCTATTGCTTCCTTTGTCTCTTTTACATTCATAGATATCTCAAACAGAAGCTTCATTGCTATTTCTCTACTTTTTCTTCTACTCATTAAAATTGTCTCCTCCTAAGGCATATTCAAATAAATAACTAGTCAGTATGCTAGCCTATTTTTAATCCTACTACGTCAACAGAACCCTCAGATAGCTCACTATCCTGGTCACCTGTTTCCTTGTAGGATTAAAAATATCCGTCGCATCTTTGGCTTTCTATTTATTTTCATATGCCTAAAATAATATGCAATGAATTTATATTACTATATATTAATCCAAAGTTCTATAACTTTTATGTATAAATATTATTAACATAGAAACACCCTCTAAAAAATTAGAGGGTGTTTAGTCCTTATTCTTCTACTTCAACAACTTCCTCTTCCTTTGGAAGAATAACATTTTGAACATATACATTAACACCTGAAACGCTGAGTCCAGTCATAGATTCAACAGCTTTTTTTACATTAGTTTGAACTGCAGCTGCTACTTCTGGTATTTTAATTCCATATTTCACTACTAAATATAAATCAATTGAAGCACTATCTTCTCCTAAGTTTACTTTAACACCCTTTGAAAGGTTTTTCTTTCCACTTAATATTTGCGAAATTCCACCTACTAAGCTTGCGCTCATGCCTACAACACCTGTTATTTCAGCTGCGGCAAGTCCTGCAATAACTTCTACTACTTCGTCAGATATCTTTACAATACCTACTTCTATGTCATCTCTTAGATCGTTATCCATTTTCTCTTTACCCCCTTAGTCCTGTAACATCGCACAAATCTATTAGTCTTATGTACATTATATCAAAACCAATAGAATTTTACAATGTTAGGAATTTTAAAAGAAAAATCTAAGAGTCTTCTTTTTTACATTACGCTTTATTCCATCAGCAGAGCCTTTTATAATTTTACTATTTTGTTATGAGGCCCTGCTTATACTTTGCATCATATATATTAAAATTTTAATGAACTGGAGGCTCTATTTCTATATTTCTAAGATTAGTTACACTTAATACCACATCTCTTATTTCTCTTAGTTGCTTGTCTGATAATTTTTGTTCATCAGTTTTTACAACAATATTTACTTTATCATCATTGATAGTACATAATGCCTCTTTATAGCCTTTACCTTTAAGCATATTTTCAACTTTTGCAGCATTTGCACTAGCTGTAGAGATGTTTATAGATTTTTGTGTTGCATTCTTTTTACTTTCTTCGGATACATTCTTATCGTCAATTATAGATTTCAATGTAGAAATTGTCTTTGCATTAGCTTTTTCCCTAGTAAGTCTGGCATCAGCAAAATAATCAGATTTGCTATTAGCTGCTGTTTCATTTGCTTTAGCCTGATCAGTGCTATCTGTAGATATTGTACTGTTATTATCCACAAGATCTGTATCACTGACATACAATGGGCTGTTGACCTTTGTAGCTAAAACTCCAGCGCAAACTATAAGTACCAATAAAGTGACAATAATAACTGCTTGTTTCTTATTCATTTAATTCCCCTCCATTTTAACCATTGGTCATAATCAAAGAAATTATTAGTCAATATGCTATTATACTTTGCATCTTATAAACAACTATGATATTTGTAAACTCTTCATACACACCTTGTGTTTTTATAATTACAAAATATTATGCACCATGCCTCATTAACTTCTTGTCCTATGCCTTATACAAAATTTATATGCTTGTTCAAATAATTATATGTTACTTTTTCATAGGATAAACATTTACTTTATCTGCTGACAAATCAAAAAAACTTGATACAGCATTAGTTATATTAAGCCTTATGTCTGAATCATCTGCTCCTTCTGCAGAAATTAAAATCCCTGTAACTTTTGGTTTATATTTTTTTAAAATAAATGGCTTGGTTTTTTCACCATCATTTTCCATAACTATGCTAGTTCCAGAATTATTTTGAGTAGTAGTCCTCTTTCCGCCAGAATTATCAGTTTCATTAATTACAGAGGAAGATTTATTTTCATTATAAGCAGGCACATCCTCTTCTCCCGTTGAAAAATATATCATTACACGAGTATCTCCAACTCCCTGTATACTCTGAAGTAATGCCTTCAGCTTATTTTCCTGTTCATTTTCATAGGCAGATATATCCTCCGTAGTGCTTAAGTCATTTGATGATTGACTATTAGCAGTACTATTACCACTATTTGGGCTATTAGAAAAAGTAGAAGTAGCCTTGTTGTCTTTAAAAAAGCCAGCTGATATAATTAAAAGTATTCCTATCAATATTACTATAATAATGTTATTTATCTGTTTATTTTTGCCACCACCTTTTTTTAATATTTCCAGTAATTTTTTAAAATTCATGCTTCCCCCTCCCAATTTTTATCCGATGACTACCATACCTAACACTCCAATCTTACTCTGTAAAATCGGCATACAAGGTCTGATGCGTCCCTGGATAACGATTTACCCTAAAGGACAACGATTTCTAAGTATCAAAAATACTGATACTAAGAACTCTATTAGTAAGTATTGAAAATGCCAATATTAAGAACTCTGTTTATCATTGCTTATATATAGATATACTATCTTTAGATATTTTAAGCTCATTATTAAGATAATCTTTAATTTCTTTATCTACCTCTGGATCCACTTTCTTTTCTTGACTTGCGCTAACACTTTTACTGTCTATTTCTATATTTTCTATTTTTTCTACCCCTTCATTTTTAACACCAATACTCAATCCTTTTATATTGATTTGATTAGTGGCATCATCTAATTTAACATCAGCTTTCACTTCATAGTCATTGTTTGGAAATTTATCCTTTAGCATTTTAGAACAGGATTTCTGTAAATTTTCTTTAAAAGCATTTATAGTTTCCTCTTTATCTTGATTTTTATATTTTTCAGTATTACTTTCATAGGACCCACTATTTACATATTGATCTGCTTTATCTATATAAGTAGTTATATCAGTTTTATTATTAAATATCTTTATTATGGGGTTCAATATTACAGCTATTAATATAAGTCCCATTACAAATTTAACATAGCCCTTAAATTTATTACTGGGTATTATAAGCTCTACTGCTGTTATAAAAATTACTGCCACACAAATACTCATCACCCAGCTTCTAACCCAATCTATCATATAATCTCCCCTTTCTAAGAAATAACATTCCCACTAGAGGCAATTATGGCTATCATAATAAAGAACATCACTGAGATAGATATGAGACAGGACATAAGCAGTATAAGTGTATCTCCAGCTGCATTTATACAATTTACTATTCTCTTATCACTTATTGGCTGAACTAAGGCTGCTGTTAATTTATGAATAAGAGCTAAAGCCAAAATCTTTATAATAGGGAAAATTACTATTACAATCAATACTATAAGTCCTATACTGCTTATGGCATTTTTTAAGACTACAGAATAACCTACTACAGTAGTCACCGCATCAGATAGAGCTTTACCAACTATAGGTACAAAATTGTCTACAGCAAATTTAGCTGTCTTAGCTGTAACCTGATCTATGGCCTTTGCATTTATTCCTCTTATAGTTACTATACCAATAAATATTGTCATAACCAGTCCTTGTATCCAAAGTACAATTTGATTTAAAAGCTTTGCCAATCTATCAACTTTGTATTCTTCTGATATATTATTTACAAATTGCAAAACAAATCCTATCAATATAAGAGGCAGCAAAACATCCATAAATATCCTTGCAGCCACATTAATAGCCAATATTATAATTGGATCCATAATGGTAGATTGAACCAGTCCACCTCCTGCCGCAAGAAGTGTCAATAGTACAGGTACCAGTGCAGCCATAAAGTCAGTTAAATTATTAGTTGCAGCTTTAACTTCATTTACACCTATATAAAAACTTCTAGCAACAATAATAATTATAAGTGAATAGCAGGCAAAATATGCTATATTAGATAATCCTTCATTACTAAAGGCTTTCTGAAGATTTGTAAGTAATGCACATATAACACATATTAGCAAAAGCATTATCATCAATTTAAAAGAGGCTATTACTTCTCTAAAAAAATAGGCTAATACTCCTTTAAATAGTTTTTCAACAGAAAACTTTCCATTACCGGTTTTCATAAAATCTTTAACATAATCCTTAATATCTAAATCCTTTATCAATTCATACTTTGTCTTCATATTTGTAATATAGGTATATAGTTGTTCTACTTCCGTGATATCCTTATTATTACTATCATCTATAGTTGATGCTTGTACTATGGTTTGGTTGCTCATTAAAATAAACAATACAATTATTATAAATATTTTTTTCATAATAGATTACCTCTATATAATCTTTAGAATTGAATTTAAAACCCCCATCAATATTGGAATTGCCAATACTAAAATCAATATTTTGCCACCGAATTCTACTTTAGATGCCAGGCTGCTCTCTCCTGCATCCCTGCATACTTCACTGCAAAAGGATGCCAAATAAGCAATTCCAAGTATTTTAAATACAGTATTTAAATACACAAAATCAATATTAGCCTTTAAAGCCAGTTGTTGTAATAACTCCATTACGGCAGTAATTTTAGTAACCATAAATAAAAATATTAAAGCTCCTGCTGCAATACTAAGCTGTACAGCTAGTTCATCCCGCCTGCCTCTTAATATAAGAACAAGAAATAAACTTATAAAAGCAAAAGATACTATTTTAATTATTTCCATTTTAATCACCTACAGTTGAAACATGGTTTTTACTGTATCAAATAATTTACTTATAAGACTTATTACCATCATTAGAACTATAACTATTCCCGCCAAATTTACCATTACTGCATAATCATCTTTTCCACTGGACTTTAGTATCTTATCAATGATAACTATCAATATTCCTACAGCAGCAATTCTAAATATTAAACTTATATCTAACAAAAAATGCACCTCCTAAATAAGCATGATAACTATCATTGCACCAATTCCAAAGCCAAGATATCTATACATTTTCACGTTTTTTTTCATAGTTATTTCTGCCTGTGCAATAATTTTTTTTAAATTTTCTATAGTTAGAGAAAAAATATTAATTTGTCCTGTGATATCTGATTCCCCTAAGGACTTGGACAAATCTAACATTAAATTAATGTCTTCCTCTTTAAGATTTAGATTAGAATTTTCTCTAAAAGCTTCTTTAAAAGCTTCATAGACATTATCATATCTATTACTTTTTAATTTATGAGAGCTTCTATTAAAAATATCAGCTATAGGTTCTTTGGATTTAACAGCTACATTAACTAAGGCTTCCGGCAAAGGTGTATGAGTGTATACAATCTCATTTTGAAGCTGGTATATGCATCTCTCTATCTCATTTAATTCCTTTACTCTATTTACAAAACACTGAGCATACATAAATCCACCAAAAGTAGAAGCTATTATAATAAGTATACTGCCAATAATTTTAAGCACTTTATTACCTCCTTATGGTTGTCTCATTTAAAAAGTCATATATATACTCCACTGTTCCTACACCTTTATTGCAACTTAAAACTATTGCCTTTTGAAAAATATGGTTACTAATAACCTCTTTGAATACATCTCTACTCCTCAAATCTTCTATTCCAAATCCATGAATAGTTGTTATTAGATTAATTCCACAATTAAGAGCAGATAATATACTCTTTACATCTTCATAAGTACCAATTTCATCACATACAATTACATCTGGTGCCATGCTCCTTATAGCCATCATTATTCCTTGACTTTTAGGACAATTATCCATAACATCTGTTCTTATGCCTACATTAAGCTGTGGAATTCCATCAGAAGAAGCACATATCTCACTTCTTTCATCAATAACACAGACGTTTTTACCTCTGATCCCAAAATTTTTAGATCCACTAGATATATTTCTTGTTATATCTCTAATCAAAGTAGTTTTACCACAATTTGGAGGAGAAATTATTATTGTATTTAGTACATTGTTATCTTTTACAATCCATGGCATAACTTTATCTGAACATCCTATTACTTCTCTGCAAATTCTAATGTTTAATGATGAAACATTTTTTATTATCTTTACTATATTATTTTCAACAATACAATTTCCACATATTCCAACCCTATGTCCACCTTTTATTGTTATATACCCTTGTTTAATTTCATCTTCTATAGAGTAAATGGAGTAATTACTCATTCTCTTCAATATGTTATTTATATCTTCAACAGAAATTTTATACTCCTCTATTATCTCTATTTCTCCAAGCTTCAAAATTATAGGTCTATTTATTTTTAATCTTATTTCCTGGAGTTTGTCTAATTTTTTTACCTTAGTAATTATATTTATTATATTTTCAGGTAATACATCTAAAATATCTTTTATGTTAATCATTTTTATCCTCCTTTCTTAATTCAATCATATTTAATTTACATCAGAATTATTCCAAAAAATAAAAAAGAAATTTCTTTTTTCCAGAAATTTCTTTTTAGTAAATACTTATTAATTCTATTCACTTAAATAGTAACTTATATTATTTAACTCTTTCCATGTATTCACCAGTTCTTGTATCTACTCTTATTACTTCACCTTCATTAACAAAAATAGGCACTTGAATGACAGCTCCAGTTTCAACCGTAGCTGGCTTTAAAGTATTAGTTGCTGTATTACCTTTAACACCTGGTTCTGTAGCTGTAACCTGCAGTTCAACAAAATTTGGAGCTTCTACAGAGAAAGCTTCTCCTTTATAGAATTTAATTATTGCATTCATATTCTCTTTTAAATATTTTATTGCATTTTCAACCTGATCATAGCTTAATGGAATCTGCTCATAAGTTTCTTGATCCATAAAGTAATATAGGTCAGCATCGCTATATAAATACTGCATTTCTTTTCTCTCTATACTAACTTCCTGCAATTTAGCAGTTGGATTAAATGTTGTTTCTGTAACTCCTCCAGAGATTACATTTCTCAATTTTGTTCTTACAAAAGCAGCACCTTTTCCTGGTTTGACATGAAGAAAGTCAATAACCGTAAATACTTGTCCATCTGCTTCAAAAGTAGTTCCTTTTCTAAGTTCTCCTGCTGATATCATTTTAGTATCCCTCCAAAAATCTCTTAATCATTTATATTATAACCTTTTTAGGTAAGATTAATACCATAATATATCAATATATCTTACTTGGCAGAGTTCATGTACTCTTACCAAGTTAAGATATATTGTTTATCCACTATTCCTTAAATAAAATTACATTTATACACCTAGATAAATTAATTTTTTAGGCGATTTTGATAATGTTTCACATCCATCTTTAGTTACAAGAACTAAATCTTCTATCCTGACTCCACCGAACTCTGGAATATAAATTCCCGGTTCATCAGTTACAATCATTCCCTCTTTAAGTATAGTTTCAGACATAGGACTGAGTCTAGGTGCTTCGTGTATCTCTCGACCTACCCCATGACCTAGGCCATGACCAAAATAGCTTCCATATCCCTTTTCAGATATATATTCTCTAGCTACGCTGTCAACAACATTGGCCTTTACACCTGGTTTAATAACTTTAAGCACTTTTTCCTGTGCCTCTAATACTACGTTATATATTTCCCTTAATTTATCATCAGGCTCACCAATAGCTACTGTTCTTGTCATATCAGAACAGTATTCTTCAAATATACATCCAAAATCAAGGGTTAAAAATTCACCATTTTCCACAATTTTATCAGTGGCTTTTCCATGAGGTAATGAGGATCTCACTCCACTAGCTACAATAGAGGGAAAAGATAAATCTTTAGCTCCTAGCTTTTTCATGGTAAACTCCAATTCAAGTCCTATTTCTCTTTCACTCATACCAGTTTTTATAAACTTCAACATATGTGAAAAAGCTTTATCTGCTATATCTGCTGCCTTTTTTATAGATTCAATTTCACTTTTATCCTTAATAAGTCTTATTTCTTCTATTATACCTTTCATAGGTACTAACTGTGCCTCTGTTTTACCTGAAATTTTAGAATACAATTCATAGGAAACTACATTATCCTCAAAACCAATCTTTTTTACATTAAGTTTTTTTATAATGTCAGAAAAAAAATCTGGAAATGCTCCTTTATATTCTAATATTTCATAATCCTTAACTTCATTTCTAGCTTGTTCAGTATACCTTGAATCTGTTATAAACAAAGCTTTATTATCAGTTATTATAGAAAAACTCTCATCTCCTGTAAATCCACTTAGATAATTTCTATTTGGATCTCCAATAACTAAAACTGCATCTAAATCTTTCAGTTTCATTGATTCTCTTAATTTTTTAAGCCTATCTTCGAACATTAAACTCACCCTTTACAATATATAAATATACAAATTCATTAACTTATGTTTATTTATTATATTACGCTTAATTTTTCTAAAAAATGTCGAACATATTTATTCTATCAAAAGTTAGATAAATTTGCAAATTTATAAGTTCAGTTCCATTGTTCCATTGTTTAGATTTAAAATAATTGTTATTTAACAATCTAACAAAATCTAATCCAAGGTTTATTAGTTTTCCTGTTAGGCTAAGCCATGCATGATTAGCTCCTAAGAAAAACAGAAATGAAAATACTGATACAAGTGCAGCTTCTGCTTTTTTTTCTTTGGCCATTCCCATAGCTATTCCCACACAGAAAATAATACTTAAATTCGTTAGAAAAGTCCAAAGTCCACCTCCAACAAATTCACCTACATTGATCAAGGGACTTCCTTCTCCTACAATACTTGGATTACTTATAACGCCAACAATAGCCAGCAGGATACCTACAATAGGTAAAAATAATATTGGAGTAACTATGGATCTTGCAAAAATCTGCATTCCATTTACTATTTTGTCTTTCATAAATATTACCATTCCTTTCGCTTCACTCAAGGCACAAAACGTAATGAAAAATGTTGGCTTCAAGCGAGTTTTATTTTATCATTGAGTCATAGGGATTTCGGTATACTACAAATCACGAGGA
>Ga0334885_1001026_pt1 | contig 39009 bp, 30 predicted proteins | sample GraSluR1_MG_8_FD_207233 | JGI IMG/M metagenome (GOLD analysis project Ga0334885, IMG submission 207233) | Sludge microbial communities from methane-producing bioreactor in Wageningen University, Netherlands - Granular Sludge_31_05-R1 | ecosystem: Engineered > Bioreactor > Anaerobic >...
GCCGTGTCCAGCAGCGCGCGGTTGAGGGATTGCAACAGCGGGTAGAAATACTCGCTCTCGGCGGTACGCAGCGTTTTATCGAACATCAGATGATAAACGTGCAACAGCGAGTCGCTGGTGACGAAGATGGGGACATTGGCGTAGCGGGCCTGCTCATAGAGGGTGAAGAATTCCTTTTCTTGCAAGCCGGGGCTGGCGACGAAACCATCACGGGTCAGGCGCGTGAGCTGCTCCGCTGAGAGCGGCATGGGGATATGGACGTTGCTAAGGTCTGGGGCGATGGGGGGCTGAACGAGTGTGGGGGTGACATTTACTGGCGGTGGGTTGTAGGCTGCGAAGGCCGTCCCTGCGCGCGGGGCAATTGCGGGGATGTCGTGGGGCGGCGTTGTCACCGGCAGGGCAGGTGTTGTGCGAATCATGGGCGTCTCTGGTGGAAGCGTAGATGTCCGTACCGTTGGCGTAGCCGACGGCTGGCAGCCGCCCACAATCAGAACTAGTGTTAGCACAAGCAAAGCAAAATGTACCAAACGCGTCGAATGGGTTTTCATGGGTTATCCTCCTTTTCTAACTTCAGCAAACCCTAAGATATATGAAACGCACACTGCACAGGCTGGTTTCATGCTCCATCATAGCTGTCGTATTCGGCATCAAAAGGTCACACGTTTAACGAGAGAATGATAGAACTTGTGGTGCTTTAGGAAAACTATTAACGAGGAAATGATTCACTCATCAAAAACAATTTCAAACAAAATTAGTACGTACTTGCAATAAAAAGATTTATTTCTATCCTCCTCATGCGGTATGATAGTGCCTGGATTCAAAAAGCGTTCGGTTGGCCTTTGCCCTTGTTGGAAATTTTGGACGGGAAAAATGAAAACCAGTCCGCTTGGGGATGACGGTTGTAAACACGCCCGCAGGATGTATCCAATAGCGTACCGAGGCTGTGGGGAAATACATAGCCATTAAACGCCGCTTTTGACCGCCCTATGGTAAACTCAGGGCCGGTCACAGCGGTGTTGTTGTGTAAGCGTTTTATCTACATGGTGTAGGGAGTTTTGATGGAGATCATAAGTACGAGTGTCCTGCCTTTGACCTTCATCGAATTGGGGGCATTATCTTCGGGCTATCCCTGGTAGCTCGATTAGCGAACAAACTTGGCGTATCAGCCATCCCGTTTTACTTGTTGGTCGGTCTGACAATAGGTCATAACCGTTTGATACCGCTACACTTTAGTGAGATTTTCATCCACCTGGGCGCCGAAATCGGGGTTATTTTTAAGTTCAAACATGTCTACACGTTCAGAATAGGCATTACGTTTCGTTTTTGTCCCCAGCGCGCGGATGGGCGCGCAAGTACACCTCACGGGCGCGGCGTTGGGTAACGTGCGCATAAATCTGCGTTGTCGAGAGGCTGGCGTGCCCTAGCAGTTCCTGAAGCACTCGCAAATCAGCCCCCCCATCAAGCATGTGCGTCGCAAACGTATGGCGCAACAGGTGCGGCGTGACCGTTTGTGCGATTCCCGCAGCCGCACCAGCCTCCCGCACCAGTTCACTGATCGAACGCACCGAGAGCCGTTGCCCAAAACGATTAAGAAACACCGCGTTCGAGGGACGCTTGCCGGTAAGTCCCGGTCGCCCAGCCGCCAGATAGCTCCGCAGCGCTGCAATCGCCGGGCGGCCTATTAGCGCCACCCGCTCCTTGTCCCCTTTGCCGATGACGCGCAGCTCGCCCATTTCTAGTGATAGGTCGTGCACATCCAGGCCGGCCAATTCACTCACGCGCACGCCGGAGGCGTAGAGTGTTTCCAGGATGGCGCGGTCGCGGAGACCCTGGGGCGTATCGGTTTGGGGGACGGCGAGCAGGAGTGCTACTTCTTCGTGGGTGAGATAGCGGGGTAAGCGGCGACCTATACGAGGGGCGTAGATGCGCCGGAAAAGGTTTTGCTCCCAAGCGCGCGCGCGCACCAAATGATCGCCAAAGGCGCGCAGCTCAAAGACGCGCCGGGCGATGCTGGCCCGCGCATAGCCAATGTCGGTAAGCTCATTAAGATACTCGCGCACCACGTCACGCTCTAGTGCCACTAGCGTGGTAATCTTGCGTTCGGCACAATAATCGAGAAATTGTTGTATATCAGTGCGGTAGTTCTTGATGGTATAGGGGGAAGCGTTTTCCCGTTCGAGGAAGGCCAGATATCGCGCCAGCCACGCGGAGACCTCGCTCACGCTCAGTGCCCCAGCAGCCGCACGTTCTCCGAGCGGTGATGATACAACAGGTGGTAGTGTTTGAATTGCTGCAACAGGGTGCGCGCGCGGTTGACCAAGGGGGCCAAGTGGGGTTGTTTTACCTTCCAACGTCCGGCGACCTGATTCAGCACCAGCTGGCTGTCCCCGCGCACTTCCACTATAAAACTGTTCGCGGAGAGACCGGCGTGCTCGATGCGTGCCAGCAGGTCTTGCAATCCAGCAATCAGCGCGTTGTATTCGGCCTCATTGTTGGTACCGATGCCAAAATCCACACGCTGCAATGCTTCGCGCCCATCACGGGTGCGGATGAGGTACGAGCCGTAGGCCGGGCCAGGATTGCCCTTACTGCCACCGTCGAAGATTAGCGTGTAATCAGGAGCCGGGGCATTGCTCGCGTTGGAGCTGGTCATAGATACTCAACATATTTGCCGCGTGGAGTTGGTGGCTGGCAATCCCTAATGGGACACGCTCCAAGCCACAGGCTTCCAGAGGTACATCCCAGAGCGATTTGCGGGGTTTGCCTTGCTGGAATGCTTCGTTGGCTTTGCCCGCTACGCATTCTAGATAACGGATATAGGTATTCATCACCTCTTGCACTTCGCCGCGTAGAATTACCTCGCCATGTCCCTGTACGACTGTTTCTGGTTCTAGCGACTTAATCTTGTTTAACGTAGTAATAGCCTGTTGGTAATCGCCATCTGCGATGATAGGAATAGCCATGACCGCATCGCCAGCAAACAAGATGCGTTCTTCTTCGTAAAAAGCTCCGATATTATCAGCGGTATGGCCGGGTAAGTGCATCAAGCGGAAGGTCTTGTTGCCACTAATAAGCGTCAGCTCACCTGTATCGAATGTGATTTGCGGTGAGCGTAATGTTACTTCGTTGAAGAGCGGGTCGTTGTTGCGCGCTTCGGCGAGTGAGATTTCACCCACCTCGTTGAGCTTCTGCATACATAGCGTGTGTGCAATCAAATCCACGCCCGGCGGAAAAGCAAATAGCCCGTAGGCGTGATCCATGTGGTAATGCGTAAGAATCAGCGAGCGGAAACGTCCGCCGCTCCGCCCAGCGAGGAATTGCGCGATTTGCATTGCCTCATCGGGAAAGGGTAGTGCGTCAATGACCACGGTTCCCTCAGTTGTCAGAATTGCCACCGAGTTGACCAGTGCATAGCGGTCGCTAGTAAACAGATAGATGTCTTCAGTTACACGTTCCCAAAACATATCCACTTCCTAAAAGAATTGGCGACGTGTGCCTTTTACACGGCACAAGGTTTTATGTTTAGAGCATAACATAGCCCCACGAGAAAGTCAAGGAGACTTTACATAATGAGCGTTAGGGGAACAAAAAAAAACCGCTCCCGAAGGAGCGGTTTGATGAGTCATGCCCGCCGTGCCGTGCGCCGATGGTTTTGACCCTGCTTACGCAGGTGGGAACCTGCCTGCTGTTTCCGCCTTGCTCGAAAGCTACCGCATCATCAGCAACGGACTACGGCTCCCATTTGTCAAGGTGTTGGCTCAAAACCCCGCGACGGCGTCACGTACACGGCAGGAGCAACGGTATAATAACACATTTTCGCAAGAATGCAACGATACGCCTTAAACCTTAAATGCCCAGGGCATCGCGCGCTTCTTGCTCCATCAAATCCGGCTTCCATTGCTCTTTGCCGAACACTACTTCGACGGGTTTCTCGCTAACCTCACTGGCGCGCTCGTGAACCTGCTGCATCATAAATGAGGCCATCGGGCACATCGGTGAGGTGAGAATCATGGTGATTTGCACGCCAGTCTCGGTCTCTTCGATGGCGCGGATCAGGCCTAGTGCTACCACATCTAACCCAATCTCAAAATCAATGACATCACGCAACGCGGTCTGGATTTTTTCGACATTACTCTGCATGGCACGCTCCTTATTAGAATTTGCGTAACTACACAACCATTGTCATCGTGAGCCGCATCTGCGCGGCGCAGCGCCCTTAACTGCGAACGCGATTGCTGCATCGCAGACGGCGTACAATGACAGCCCAAGTGTGACTTGAATAGGTACGACAGGCTTTTGGTGAACAAGTAACAACTTAAGCCATTATAGCACAAAATACCATGGGAGCAATAAGTTATATCGTTCTCTTCTAAAACCCGGCAGGGGTGCAAGCCCGGCTTTGCATAAAATCAAAATCATGCGAAGATAGGGAAACTTTGAAACGTGAAGCGTGATTTTCTGATCGTGTTTTACGAGATTACAATTCAGGAGCGATTATGTCCCTAAACTGGATGGATGTTACGCCGCTTTCGTTCAACACGCTGCTCTTGTTGGAGCGGGTGCAACTTAGTTGGTTTCCAATCTGGGGTTTTCCCCAAGACGATTTCGCCCTGACACTCAAAGCATACCCCACAGTGGCCTGGTTCTTACGCCATAAATGCCCCGAAATCGCGCCCTGGGTAGATGCGGTATTGTCTCATGAAACGCCGCGGGTGGATGCCGAGGCTTTACGGCGGGCGGAAATCACTATATTGCGTTCACTCGAAGACTTACTGGTGTACGCGGTAGACCCGGCTCGCTATGATGCCCAACCCTTTCTAGGCTGGGATGATCGCGAGATCACCGACCTGGTAGACTTTGCCGGCAAGACTGTGCTCGACATTGGCGCGGGAACGGGACGGCTGGCCTTTGTTGCTGCCGCCATGGGCGCGGCAACCGTGTTTGCCGTCGAACCGGTGGAGAATCTACGCCGCTACATGAAAGGCAAGGCTCACGCGCAAGGCTTCCGCAACTTTTACACGGTGGATGGTGTCATCACCGACGTTCCTTTCCCCGATGGGTTTGCGGACGTGGTATTATGTGGACACGTTTTCGGCGACGAACCGGACGCGGAGCTGCCAGAGCTGCTGCGTGTGACCCGCTCCGGTGGATCGCTCATTTTCTGCCCGGCCAGCACTCTGGCAGAGACGGAGCGCCACGCTTTTCTCACCGCACAGGGCTTCAACTGGGCTGCTTTCGAGGAGCCTGGTATGGGCCAGGTGCGCAAGTACTGGAAGACACGATGAGCCAGAACCCCAATCTTTCACCAGAAGCTGAACCCGAAGAAGTAGTCCTCGACCGCGCCTTGCGCCCGCAACGCTTGGATGATCTAATCGGTCAGGAGCGGGTGCGCGAGAATTTACGCATCCTCATCGAAGCCGCTAAGGGACGCCACGAGCCACTGGAGCACACGCTGTTCTACGGCCCGCCGGGATTGGGCAAGACCACGCTGGCGCACATCTGCGCCAATGAAATCGGCGCGCCCATCCGCATCACTGCTGGCCCGGCCATCGAACGCGCTGGTGATCTGGCCGCCATCCTCAGCAACCTCCACGAGAAAGAGGTGCTCTTCATTGATGAAATCCACCGGTTGGGAAAAGTCGTCGAAGAAATCCTGTATCCGGCGATGGAAGATTTCGCGCTCGATCTGATCATCGGGCAAGGGCCGGGCGCGCGCACCGTGCGGTTGAGCCTGCCGCGCTTTACTGTCATCGGCGCGACGACACGGTTGGCACTGCTCAGTGCGCCGCTGCGCACACGTTTCGGGGCAGTGTACCGGCTGGATTTCTACGAGCAGGCGGCGCTGGCGGAGATTGTCGAACGGGCTGCGCGCTCGCTCAAAGTGCAGATGGCCCCGGAAGGCCGCGACGAGATCGCGCGCCGGGGGCGTGGCACGCCGCGCGTAGCGTTGCGCTTGCTGCGTCGTGTGCGCGATTATGCCCAGGTACGCGGGGATGGCGTCATCACCGCGCAGACCGCGGCTGAGGCGCTCGCGCTGTTGGAGATTGATGGGCGCGGGCTGGACGACCTCGACCGGCGCGTGTTGCGCGCTATCATCGAGAAGTTCGCCGGCGGGCCGGTGGGACTGGAGACCATTGCTGCCTCCATCGGCGAGGCGCCCGATACGATTATGGATGTGGTGGAGCCGTATCTGTTGCAGCTCGGTTTCCTCGATCGGACTCCCCGTGGGCGCGCGGCTACCCGGCTGGCTTATGAGCATCTGGAGATTCCTTACGAAAGAGCAGAGCAAGCGACGCTGTTCTAACAAAGCCTGCAATGTCCCCCCGAAGGAGACACTTTACCCAACCTCGTTGTCTGAGCTTGTCGAAGGCCGCCGGGCTGAGTATATCTCGAAGAATGGCTGGCTTGCGGTTGGTTTCTGCAAGCCAGTTTTTTTATACAATCCCTGGTATTTTATCGCTTTTTTACAGGAATTTCCAAGTAGCATTGCCACACCCACGCTGACGAAAATGTGTAACTACTCAGGTGGGACGCACTTTTGCGCCTGAAATGGCGGCGGGAAGCACAAAACTCACGGTCTTGCCTGTAAAACAAGTGCGTCCCACCTCTTGGCTAAGTAGTTACGAAAATGTAACGCGCACTGTCAGTTCGCAACCCCGCGAAGCGGACGCTTCGCGCTACGCTGGTTTTGATTTGCCATTCGCCATTTCCGAAGGAGTTCCTCATTAACCGATGGTTCACCGGCGATTGGATGAAAATTCGGGGAACTGACGTTCCCCTCGGAGCCAGAGTGCTCAGAGCGGATCGTCAGATCCGCGATGGGTTAAGTTTTGAGATTCGCCATTTCCAGAGGAGGCCCATGTTGCAAACTCACGTTGTGAAGTGGCACGAGTACATCACTATCAACAGTTACTATCTGGCGCTCACGATGATCTCGCAAACTTTGGTCCCGTTGGTTTTGCCGCTCCTCGTGCAACAGTTCGTGGGTGAGACTTCCAAGGCCACGTACATCGGCACGCTACGTCTGTGGGGACTGATGGCGGCCTTATTGTCACAAGCACTGTGGGGGATGCTCTCTGACCGCGCTACGTTAGGGTGGGGACGTCGTCGCCCCTTCATCTTCGGTGGGGCGGCGGGCAGCATTGCTTTCATCCTCGCCATTGGCTTGACGGCGGGGCTATCCGGGATGTCCGGTTTCTGGGCGCTTTTCGTTGGCTATTTGCTGTTACAAGTATGTAATAACGCCGCGCACAGTGCCGTGCAAGGTTTTATCCCTGACCTTATTCCCCTAGAAAAACAAGGCCTCGCGTCCGGCATCAAGACATTACTAGAGGTGCCCATCCCGATGATTTTGGTCGCAGTTTTGATTGCTGCACCTATCGGGGATCAGCAGTTATGGATTGGGCTAGGCATCTTGAGTGTATTTGTCCTCTTGAGCCTGGGATTGGCCTTGCTCACCCGCGAAATTCCGCTCCCCAAGAAACCTGTGCCCTTCAATTGGCGGCCATTGTTGCGCTTGTTGTTGATGACAACGGCCTTCACGCTGATTATTTTGAGTATGGGGGCCGGGGTGACGCTTCTGGGCGATCTGTTGTCCGGGGTGGCAGCTGTGCGCGTTTTGATACTTGCCATGGGCAGTTTTGGTCTTTTCGCGATGGTGCTTGCTGTAGCGTTGGGCGTTTGGCTTAGCGTGCGTATCGGCATTGGCGCAGCGCAGCTGGCGCATCATCGTGCTTTTGCCTGGTGGGTGATGAACCGCCTGGCGTTTCTCGTTCCGGCTTTCAGTATTTCTGGGTTTGCACTATACTTCTTGCAAGGGCGCTTTGGTTTAGTTGACGAAGCCGCCGCTGAACCGGTGGCGCAGATGATGATGTTTGTGGGAGTGTTTGTGTTGCTGGCGGCGTTGCCAAGCGGGTGGCTTAGTGACAGGTTTGGGTGTAAGTGCATAATAGCTCTGAGTGCTGTAATTGCTGCCACGGGGGCGTTGTTGCTGTTGCTGGCCTCCAATCTTACGTTGGTTTACGCAGCGGCTTGTTTGATCGGGATAGCAATGGGGTTCTTCTATTCGGCTAACTGGGCGCTGGGCGTGGGGCTGGTGCCGCAGGCCGAGGCGGGGCGTTTTTTGGGAATTTCCAACCTGGCTGGGGCAGGCGCGGGGGCAGTGGGGGCATACATCGGCGGCCCGATAGCCGATTTTTTTACCGCTAACGTTCCAGAAACGCCGGGTTTGGGGTACGTGGTGGTCTTTACGATCTATGCGCTGCTGTTTTTACTGTCGCTTGTGCCTCTGGCGCGGATTGTGGATCAAAAGCATAGGCCGTGAAGCGTTGCGGGATGAACACCTGTGCTTCCGGCGCGAGCTGCGCCAGCTGCGCTGTGAAGTGCGCTAGCTGGATACGCTGCACAGGCGGCCAACCCCAGCGCGGTGCGGCAAACGAAGGCCGTGGCGGCGCGGTCAACGGGCGCAGGAAATCGTCCCAGTGAATGGGAACAATCCAGCGCGGGCGCACCGCCGCAAGCAGCGGTGCCAAGCGCACGGAATCGCCGTAGGGTAAGATGAACAACACATCCGCAGCGGGGGCTGGGCCGGGCAATACCCCGTTCCAGTAAAGCCAGCGCACGCCTGAGGCTTCGATCAAAAAACTGAAACTGATATCCATTTTGTAGTGCCAGGGATACCGGGGCGGGCGCACCGGTTCTTTGAGGCGACCTTGGAGCGGAATTCGCCCTAAAACGGTCATGTGTTCGGCTGGCAGCACAGTCACATGGAATGGGTCGAGCTCCAGCTGCTCACCGCCAGCGATATGGTGAATATGCTCTATGGGGACGCCCGCGGCCTGTAACAAACGGGCTGTGTTGCGCGAGCCGTAAACATCTCCGCCGGTTTGTGCACTGAGCGCGGGAACATCAAAGAGGTGATCCCAGTGCGCGTGTGTGATCAGGATAAAGTTCGCCTGGGGGATATGCTGGGCTAGCAATGCTGCATCAGACTGCTGTGGCCGCCACAGGCGGTGTAGTGGAAACCGGGAGATGAAGGGGTCAAGAAGCAACACGCGCCCGGCGTAGGTCAGTTCGATCCCGGCGACGCTCAACCAGCGGAATTGCATGGCCTCACCCGGCGGTATCAAAAGCGGTACTGCCAGGGAAGGCGGTCAGCTCTTGCCGGAAACGCTCGCGGAGTTGTGAACGTTCTGTTTCCGGGATGAAAGCGGCTTCGATGCCATTACGCAACACCGCGAAGAGTTGCTCACGCTTCAGGCCAATTTTCTCGACCGCGACGATGTATTCATCGGTCAGTGTGGTGGCGCTGATGCTGGGGTCATCGGTGTTGATGGTGACGCGCAAGCGCAGGTTGAGCAGGTCTATCAACGGATGCACGGAGACGCCCGGTACAACGCCCGTTTGCAAGTTGCTGGTGGGGCACACTTCCAGGGAAATGTTGCGGCGGTAGAGAGCATCAATGATGATGGAATCCTCCACCGCACGGATGCCATGGCCGATGCGCATGGCGTGTAAGTCGTTGATGGCGGCGTAGATACTCGTTGCTCCGGCGGCTTCACCGGCATGGACGGTAATTCCCAATCCGGCTTCATAAGCGCGGGTGAAAGGAGCCGCGAAGCGCTCGGCGGGGTAGTTGGCTTCATCGCCGGCGAGATCAATACCGCGCACTAGCGGGCCATAGTTGGCAATGGCAATATCCACGATGGCCTCGGCGATTTCAAGCGGCTCTTCGCGCCCGATTTGTAGAATCAAGCAAGTGCGAATCTCCAGTTCGGTTTGGGCTTGTGCGGTTGCTTCAATGACCCACGTAGTAACTTCATCAAGAGCGAAGTTTTGCACCCGCGAGAGTGCCACCGGGTTGAAACGCAACTCCAGGTAGCGAATGTTGTCTTGAGCTGCGTCGGCGATGGCTTCATGTACAATGCGCTGAACGGCTTGCTTGGAGGTGTAGAAGTGACGCAATAGTTTGAATTTACCAAGAAAGGTGTGGAAATCGGGGGTGTCGTTGGTCATCTGCACATAGGGGCGCAGAGTCTCCAAGTCATAGCTGGGTAACTCGATACCGTGTTCCTGGGCAATATCTCCCAATGTGCTCAAGCGTAGCGAGCCTTCAAGATGGCGATGTAGGTCAATTTTAGGAATGCGGTAGGCCCAATCATGTAATTCGCTGATAGTGTCCATAATTTACTCTATATTTTAATTCGGTTCCATAAAACCGATAACTTTATCTAAAACTATAATCCCATGTTGCCATAGCACTACACGCTATGCAATAACCAGTTCTGCGATTCGTTGAGCAAATTTTACTATTGCTGTTCGATTTTTTTATCGCACGCTATATTATACACTTGAAATGCAGTTCTGACCAGCAGAAGGTTTAATCTTCGTAAGAACCGCGAATGATGTGAAAGATCGCTTTAACGCGAAACTGGCTATCCTCGCAGCTTTGGATAAAGTGCTTCAGGCGTTGTCGCTTTTCGGAAGTGGTAGTCAGTGAGTAGACAAGCTGCTCCCCCATACGGGTTTCTTCAAGCATTCCACGCTGTGCCAGCTCAGCCAGTTCCCGTTCCAGCACAGTATCCGGGCGTCCCGTAGCTTGCGCAATGTTCTCTAACGTATCTAGTGTGTGCGGATTTGCGTAAAAAAAGCGCAGTAAATCCCACTTGGCAAAAGAATCCACATAGTTCTGTAGGAACAATAACAGGTCAGGATCCATGTCCTGCACGATGCGGGTGGTCAGATCGCGTTCCATGCACGATAACCTTACTTCCGACGTTTCTGATCCGCTCTGGAGTTAGCGGGAGTGGGGGAGACAGTGATGGTACGGATAATGCCGTTACTCCGATCCTGCTGTAAATGACAACTTTTGTACTTTTTACCGCTGCCGCAATGACAAGGATCGTTGCGCCCCAGCTCGCGCGCGCCGACTTGTACCTGGCGCGTCGGCTGTGGCGCGGCGGTTTCACCGCTGCCGCCCATAGTCCGCACGTTCCGCCGCTGCATTTGCAATACCGGTTGGCGACGCGCAGGCTTTGCCGGGGACTGGGGGACGCTGAAAATTGCGCGCACGATTTTATCTTGCACGCCATCCATCATTTCCTGGTAAGCCTCAAAGGCTTCTTTCTGATAGGCCACCAGCGGGTTTTGTTGCCCGATGGCGCGCAGGTTGATGCCCTCGCGTAATACTTCAAGGTCAGTAAGGTGGCGCACCCAGGCGTCATCCAGTGGGCGCAGCATGATTTGGCGCTCCCGATATGAGCGGTAGGCCTCCGTGACGATTTCTGTTAGCGTGACCTCAGTATCTTCAGGGAAGCGCCGCAACGGTTGATTGCGCCATTCGTCCACGAAGGCCTGTCCGAAGCGGGCCGTAACGTTTACGAGGATTTTCTGCAACAACGGATCATGGCTGTTTTGCATGGCATCGAGGGTGAGATCTTGTTGCCGCAGGCTGCGGTAGACAGCTTCCCCCAGGTCGCGGGTGAGGTTTTGATAGCCTTGTTCGCCCCAGGCCACGCACTGTTGGATGATTTGTTCCTGACTGTGCCCCTCCCAGGTCGCCGGGCTGACTTCGCGCGGCATGGGGACGAACTTGCGCAATTCCGCAATCATAATGGGTAAGGTCCAGTCCTCAGGGAAGCCCTGGGTGTGTTCAGCTATCACCCGCGTAATTTCGCTCGCTAACAAATCCATCAGGTCGGCACGTAGATTATCGCGCTCGAGGATTTTGCGCCGCTCGGCGTACACCACTTCGCGCTGTTTGCTGACTACGTTATCGTATTCCAGCACGTGCTTGCGGATGTCAAAGTTATAGCCCTCCACGCGCTCTTGCACCGAGGCGATAAGCTTGCCGATCACATTGAATTCTAGTGGCATGTCATCCATGCCGGCGCGTTCCATCCACGGTTGCAGACGCTCCCCGCCGAAGCGGCGCATCAGCTCATCTTCCAATGAGATGTAGAAGCGGCTGGAGCCGGGATCGCCCTGACGTCCCGCGCGTCCACGCAATTGGTTGTCAATGCGCCGCGCCTCGTGGCGTTCTGTGCCGATGACGTGTAGGCCGCCTTGTGTGTAGATGGCTTGTCGGTCGGCCTCACATTGCTGCACTTTGTCAAAAAGTACTGCGGCCCAGCGTTCGGCATACTGTGTGGCAGGGTCTTCGCCACGCCGGGCCATTTTCAGCGCGGTCTCCCAATCCAGAGCGCGGATTTGGGCCAGATCAATTTCCTCTTTGCGCAGTTGATCGCGCGCTAAGCCCTCGGCGTTGCCGCCGAGAAGGATGTCCACACCACGTCCGGCCATGTTGGTGGCGATGGTGACTGCGCCGGGCCGCCCGGCCTGCGCAATGATGACGCCTTCTTTCTCATGGTATTTGGCGTTGAGAATGTTGTGGGGGATTTTGCGCGCCTTGAGCAGTTTGCCAAGCCGCTCGGAGGTCTCGATGGCGGCAGTTCCTACCAGCACCGGGCGTCCTGACTGATAGGCGGCCTGAATTTCCTCGACTACAGCGTGGAACTTGGCACTCTCGGTCTGGTAGATGACATCGGACATATCGAGCCGCCGGTAATAGCGCTCGTCAGGGCCATCATACACGACGACTTTGACAGAATCGTAGCCTTCCACCACGCCCGCGAAGGCCACCTTTGTCTCAGCAACCTCGATTTGGCGTTCGGTCAGTGTTCCAAAGCGTGAACGATACTCGACGTGGGTGGGCAATACCATAACGTCCAGATCATAAATTTTGTGAAGTTCCTCTTTTTCCGTTTCCGCCGTACCGGTCATCCCGGCGAGTTTTTTGTACATGCGGAAGAAATTTTGGAACGTGATGGTCGCATAAGTGAGCGATTCGCGGCGCACTTCCACGCGCTCTTTGGCCTCAATGGCCTGATGCAAGCCTTCAGAGAAGCGCCGTCCAAACATCAGCCGCCCGGTGAATTGGTCTACAATGATGATTTCCCCATCCCGGATAACGTATTCTTTATCCAGGTGATAAAATTCTTTAGCGCGCAGGGCATTATCGAGATAAGGGACCATGTGCGCGTGGTGTTCATCATAAAGGTTTTGCTCCTCAGAAATGCCCATCATCCGCTCTATTTTTGAAGCGCCCGCTTCGGTGAGAATCACTACTTGCGAGCGAATGTCCACTTCATAGTCGGCGTTAGGATCAGCGAGCTCGGCATCGGCGTTGTCTTTGATCGGACAACCACGCAGTTGCTGCACGACGCCAGCGAACTGTTGGTAGAGTTCTGAAGATTCCTCCGCCGGGCCGGAGATGATGAGCGGTGTGCGTGCTTCATCAATGAGGATGCTGTCCACTTCATCCACAATCGCATAGTGTAGTTCGCGTTGTACGCATTGACTCAGGTCTATCACCATATTGTCGCGCAAATAATCGAACCCGAACTCGTTATTGGTGCCGTAGGTGATGTCGGCGGCATAGGCGGTTTGACGGGGAATGGCCCGCAAGTATTGGTAGCGATCATCGCCGGAGGTGAATTCTGGATCGTACATGAATGAAGCATGATCGGGGTCCGCTGCTGCGGATTGGATGATGCTCACATGCATTCCTAGGGCAGAGTAGACTGGCCCCATCCACTGGACGCCGAACTTGGCAAGGTAGTCGTTGGGGGTGATCAGGTGCGTACCTTGTCCGGCCAGTGCATTGAGGTAGAGTGGGAGTGTGGCGACGAGCGTCTTACCCTCGCCCGTGCGCATTTCAGCGACCTTGCCCTGGTGCAGAATCATGCCGCCGATGAGTTGTACATCGTAATGGCGCAGCCCGATGGTGCGGCGGCTGGCCTCGCGCACCGCAGCGAAGGCTTCCGGCAGCAAATCGTCGAGCGTCTCGCCCTGCGCCAGGCGCGCGCGGAATGCGGCGGTCTTGGCGCGCAAGGCTTCTGAGTCAAGCGCCCTGAAGTCTGCTTCCAGGGCGTTAATTTTTTCTACGATCTTTTGTAGCCGCGCAATTTCCCGCTCGTTACTATCGCCGAAAATGCGCTTGAACAATCCTTTTACCATGCTAGTTACCGCTCCTCGTGTGCTATTCCGTTCATTATACCACGAGCAAGCGGGCAAGCAAAAAATCAAGGGCCGTGAAACGTGAAGGACTTGCGCCCTTCTCGGATTTACGCCTGTTGATACGGGGTGTTGTACGCTATGCGTCCGGTACTAACTGCGGTGCTGTTGTAGTCTGGGGCTGGAGCGATTCTAGCAAGGTCAGCAGATGATCATCATACTGTTCGTTGATCAGTGCGCCGGCGGTGAAGCTGCCCAGGAAAGCGCCGAGCCAGCGCGGGCGGCTCAATAAGGCAGCGGCCAATCCCGGTAGAAAGTGTACCAGCGTCACTTGCAACCCAATGAATTCCTGCCCCGCTGCATTTGTATGGCGGATGCGGAATTCGGGTTTTGGCTCACCTTGAAGCCGGGCGCGGACATAAGTTCCGGCCCAACCACCCCCCGCTGCCGCAATCAGGGTTAAACCTACAGATAGAAAACTGCGTAGAATGCGCACAATGCACCTCCCTTTGAAAATAGCGAATAGCGAATGGCGAATCAAAACCAGCGTAGCGCGAAGCGGCTGCTCCGTGGGGTTGCGAACGGCGCATCTATGCGCGGCGCATGAATGCGCGGCGCATGAATGCGCTACATTTTCATCCAACCGCTGGTTAATCGCATTGTAGCAAAAGTGGCACGCCAAGTGAAACCAAGGTTGAATCTATCGAAACCAGCGCTAGGTCTCGGTAGGCTCGATTAAGGGCTTGTAAAAATATAACTTCCCGTTTTTTTGCTCTCAGCCCCCGTCCCGGGGGCGGTTGTAGCGGGAAACTATTCTTTTACAGACCCTAAGTGCGAAATTTTCGGCTAGACCTGGCAGGTTTCAAAAACCTACCAGGTCTCCCTTTGCCCTTGAAACGGGGGCTCACCCTTGCCGACGGCGCAATTGCCCACAGCCGGCCTGGATGTCTAGCCCGCGCCGTAGGCGAGCGGTGAAGGGGATGCGTCGGCGCTCTAGAATTTCGGTGAATGCAGTGATCCGCTCCGGGGCGGAAGGGCGTCCGGCGTAGTTGGCGGTAGGATTCAAGGGGATGAGATTCACATGCACCAGCGAACCAGTCACACGGGCGGCTAAGGCCTCGGCCTGTTCTAGTGTATCGTTGACCCCATCAATTAACACCCATTCTAGCGTCACCTGGCGATTGGTGCGCTCGATATATTGCGCTAGCGCCTTGAACAGCGCATCCAACCCGTGCTTGCGGTTGATGGGCATGAGGGTGCTGCGCAGCGGATCGGTGGCGGCGTGCAGGGAGACGGCCAGGTTCACTTGCAAGCCCTCTTCGGCCAGGCGCAGAATACCAGGCACGATGCCAACTGTGCTGACGGTGATGTGTCGCTGGCCCAGGCGGAATCCGCGCGGATGGCTGAGACAACGCACGGCGGCGAGCGTAGCATCATAGTTGAGCAAGGGTTCGCCCATACCCATCAACACGAGGTTGGAGAGCCGTTGCCCGGTGAGCTCCAGCCCGCGCGCGATATGCAACGCCTGCGCGACGATCTCGCCCGCGCTGAGGTTGCGACGGAAGCCGCTCTGCCCGGTGGCGCAAAACACGCATCCCATCGGACAACCAATCTGGGTGGAGATGCAGGCACTTTCGCGTTTGAGATAGTGCATCAGCACCACTTCTACCAGCTCCCCATCGCTCATTTCCAGCAGGTCTTTGCGCGTTTCGCCATCTTCCGATTCCTGACGGGCTTTCACCACTGGCACGACCAGGCGGGTATGTTCGGTAAGCTGTTCCCGTAGCGACTTGGGCAAGGAGCTCATCTGATCGAAATCGTTCGCCAGGCGCTTGTAGAGCCATTCCCAAATCTGCCCAGCGCGATAAGTCGGTTCGCCCCAGCCGGTGAGCAGGGCTTCGAGTGCGGGTAAATCCAAATCGTAAATGTTCAAACCGGTATCTTTTTTCATAAGCCTCCAATGCGAGAAAGCGAGTCAGCGAAAAGGCGGTGCCAGGCCTTTGGCTAAGGTTAGTTTCTGGGTGTAGCCCCGGCCACCAGGCGCGCTTTACATTGAGGACATTCTAACACAGATTGTGGTTTACTCACAGGGATCAGCGGAATCCAGAACAGATGAAAGTACGAGCGCATGGTACGCCCTCGCAAGCGCCCGTGTGTCCCGCAGCGCGGGCACGTCGCTACTTGTGAAGGCGTCTGCTCATCGTCCCGGACAACAGAACGCACGCCGAAAAATAGAATCATCTCATACCTCCATGTTGTTAAGGGTCTGTAAAAGAATAACCTCCCACGCCCCCGGGACGGGGGCTGAGAGCAAAAATGGGGAAAGTTATTCTTTTACGAACACTAAGTCTAGCCAACGCTGCCTGAGCTTGCCGAAGGCCAGGCACTCTCTTCGGCAAGCTCAGGGTGCGCCTTTTGCCAATGTGTGATTAGATCGGCCAAATCGGCAAAAATCATAGCGGGATGGATAGGCGATTGCGCCAGCAGTTCGCGGGTGGTGATGCCCGACAGCAGTAGTGCGGTTGGCATTCCCAGCCGCAAGCCGCCCAGGATGTCCGTATCGAGCCGGTCGCCGATGACCAGGGTGGTCTCTGGATCGGCCTCCATGCGGGCGAGCGCTTGCTGGTACAGATGGGGCGCGGGTTTGCCCATCACCAGAGGAGGCCTATCGCTGCCAGTTTCGAGGAATGCGAGCTGCGCGCCGTTGCCCGGAACCAGTCCGTTTTCGGTAGGGAAGGTGCGATCCGGGTTTGTGCCGATGAACGGGCAGCCTCGGCGGATGAGTTGCGCCGCCATCGCCAACCGTTCCCACGTCATCTGGCGATCCCAGCCCACCACGACGTATTCGGCGTCGTGGTCTTGCGTCACTTGCAACCCAGCGGCGAGCAAGGCGTGTGGTACGCCCGGCCCGCCGATGGCGTAGATCTTTGCACCTGGCGGGGCGTGTTCCCGCACGTAGTGCGCCGCTGCCATGGCCGAGTTGAGTACTTGTGTCTCGTTCACTGCGATGCCGAATCCGGCGAGTTTCTCTACATATTGCGCGGGGGTGCGGCTGGCATTGTTCGTTACCAGCTGGAACGGGATGTGGCGCGCGGAAAGAAACGTGAAGAAATTCGCCAATCCTGGTAGCGCCGCGTCACCGCGCCAGAGCACCCCGTCCATATCGGCGATGACGGCGCGGATGGGGCGCAACAGGATGTCCGGTTCAGCACCTTGCACCTGCGCCCGCAGCTGGGCGTAAGCCTCGGGCGTATCGAGATCGTGCAACAAAAGTGGCTCTGCTACCGGCAAGGTGACGAGTCGGTCGGCGTGGGCTGTGAAGAGCGCGCGCCCGCCCACATCGCCGCTAAGCTGGGCCAGCGCGGGGAATAACTCGCGCGCGAACAGCACTGGGCTGCCGTATTGCCCCTCCCAAGTGGGGACGACGATACCCGCGCCGGTCTCGCGCCAGCGCGTCGCGAGTGTCTGCAAGAAGCGCGGCGTGATGCCGGGTTGGTCAGCTTGCAAAAACAGCGCCGCCTCAACGTGTGCGGGCAAAGCCGCGACGCCTACAGCCAGGCTCGTGCTCACGCCGGCAGCCCAGCGGTAATTGGTGAGCACTTGTACCGGGCGACCTGCCAGGGCAAGCGCGATTTCGTCCGCGCCTGCGCCTAAAACTACAATGACCGGGGTAAACCCGGCGGCCCAGGCCGTATCGGCGATGTGGGCAATTAGCGGGCGGCCCTGCCAATCGAGCAACTGCTTGGGCTGCCCAAAACGGCTGGATTCTCCTGCTGCCAGAATGACAGCGGCAATAGTCGGTGTTTGCAATGTTGCCTCCTTGCGCGCTCATGGGCGCACGTTGACCAGAGTTCCTACTTCCGCCCAATTGAACAGCCATTCAGCCTGCGTGGTTTCCATATTGACGCAGCCGTGGCTCATTGGCGTTCCGAAGTTGGTATGCCAGTAAGTGCCGTGAATCCCGTAACCACGATAAAAATACATGACAAAAGGGACATTGCGCAGATGATAGCCCGGCCCAACCATATCATCATAGCGCAGTTTGATCCAGATGTGAAACTGTCCCACGACGGTGGGGGTAGCGGCCTTGCCGGTGGAGACTACAAAGGTGTTGACTGGCGTCGGGCCATCGTAGGCTGTGAGCATTTGCGTGCTCAGGCTGATGTCAATCCAGAGCACGCCAGCAGGCGGTGGGGCGCTCAATGGTTCGAAGCTGGGGGGCGGCAACGGGGTGGCCGTAGGTACGCGCCGCCCGCGTGGGGTGGGTGTGGGCGGCAGCTCCGGGGTAACTGTCGCTGTTGGGCTGGGGAAGGTCGTGGGCGTAGCTGTTGGAGCGGGTGTAGGCGTCCAGGTGGGTGGGAGTGTGGGCCAGGGCGTGACTGTGGATGTGGCTATGGGCGGCGCGAGTGTGGCGGCGCTGGTGGGCGCGTGAGCTACGCGCTGCGCTGTGGCATCCGGTGCATGAAGCTTCCGGGGCCGGGGCAAGATCAGCAGGCCCAGTGCAATCACCAGCGCGCATATAAAAAGAACGACACTTCCGTGTCCGTGGCTACTTTTGAACATGGCATAGATTGCTCTTGTGTGTTGTCTGACGCGGTTACCGGGGCGCGCAGATTTGATCACCAGCGGGATTTCCGGATAAATACTTAACGGTTACTGTCACATAGTATTCGCCATTGTTACTCTGCCCGGTGTTGAAGCCGTCGGGATACTAAACAACGCCTCTTAAACGGGGCTAAAAAGTCGGATTATGAATTTTCAAGGAGTGATTCTTGCAAGTAGTTTTATTTACGGTTCATTTTTTATAAGCCGCTAAAAAAGATGTGTTTTGCGTGGACGGGTACGCCCATCCACGCAAAACACTCTTAAAAACCACTTTGTTAGCTTCAAGAGCGTTTGATGGAACAAACTGCGTAACTATGTTCATTATATGAGATTCGCTGTGAGAAGGCAACCCGTGATGGTGACAGGCAGCCTTGCTTTGTCCACCTACGCTGTGATACGTTTCACCCGTAAAACGGCCCGCAGACCAGCGCCTGCTCGACGCCGGGTGTGAGCCGTCCCAGGCCCTCAATCAAACGCTCCTCGTTTAACAGCACATCCAGAATCTGCCCGCTGTACTTGATGGTCGTCTCTCGCATCAGGCCCATCATCGGCCAGCCCCACAGCGCCGAGAAGTACACATCCTGCTCTATAAAGTAGGGATCATTCATGTAAGTACACTCGATGATGTTCTCCACCGGGCTGCGGTTAGTAGGGCTACCGCCGATCAGGTCAATGATGACTGTTCCTGGTTGGATGACTGCATCCACATGCTCGCGGGTGATCAAAAAGCGCTTCCCATGTTGTTCCTGCGGAATATCTGCTCCATTGATAATGAGATCAGCCTCCGCCAGCCATGGTTCGATCTCATTCTTGCGGGTGTGCCGCTCGGTGAGAATGCGGACCGTGTGTGTGCCTTGCTGCAAACACTCGTCCATCGCACCCAAGGCCACATTGCCATAGCCCAAAACTACGACATGCGCCTCGCGCAAAGCCGCTACCTTGCGACTGACTTTGGTGAGTAAGTGTGCCCCGTAACGCGCGCCCGCCTGCCCGGTTTCGTGCAGCGCCTGAATGCGCCGTTGACCGAACGGTTTGCGGGGTATCGTGAGATTGTAATACTCGGTGGCGCGCCCCCCGTGTTGGGACTCAAAGACATGGAGATCATAGAGCAGCGCGTTGTGCTCTAGTAAGAAGGGTAAGATGTGGTGTGGATCGTCGAAATTTGCGCTATCGTAAAAATACAGCGCGCGTGGACCGAAGTTAATGAGTTCTTGCGGTGTAATATCGGCATTGAGCAGACTAAGCGCGCGTGGACGTCTGCGCCCTATATGGCGGATCGCGCCGACCATGCGCGTGCTCCAGCCGATAAAGTGGAGCTCCATGCGCCGCGCACGCAGCGGCTCCAGGCAATTATCGGCGGCCATGCGCGCAAGCACCACCTCATCCGGGCGTGCTTCGGGCGCTTCGCGGATTTCTTCCATAGCGATAACGTTGATGCGGTGTTGTTGTAGTGCTGCCGCGCGTTTGGGAAATGAGTGGAAATGCGCCATGCAAAACAGCGTCGCGCCAGGGCGCATGAGCGGGATGCTCTCCAGCGCCGGGCCTTTGAACTTGATAATCAGGTCTTTGTCCTGGTAGATTTCGTCACCGCTTTGCAGTAGCGCGCCGGCTGCTGTGTATGCGGCGTCAGCATAACCCACGCCGAGGCCAGCTCCGGTCTCAACGTAGACCGTAGCCCCAGCTGCAACCAGTTGCTCTACATCCGCAGGAATCAGAGCAACTCGCTTTTCTAATCCGTCTGGATTTTCGGGGGATTCGATTTCTTTGGCTAGTCCGATGGTGTGGAAGGGTTGAAAGGTGTTCATAGTAGGTTCTCCTGATAGGGTAGACCCAATGTCATTAAGTTAAGACCAGGCAGATTTCACCCCAATTGGAGGGGATAGTTTTTACCGGTGCATAAGACGTTTTGTAGACTCAAGGCCTGGAAACCTGCCAGGCCTATGTCCTAAACTTAATGAAATTGAGGGTAGATCAGGTCGCCTTGTCCCGTAAACATGGGGAAGGACAACCTGAATTACAATAACCACTTGCAATAGCAGCCGTGGTGTGTTTTACGTCTCATGCAGGCATTGATGCCAATCGCCCCGGTAAGCCAGCCGCCGGTAGCCCATGAGACGCTGATTTTTCTGATAAGCAAAGTGATGCATAACAAGCATTGGATGGGCTTCTGGCAAGCCTAGATGCACGCATTCCTCTTTAGTGGCGTATACTGCTTCGATCCAGTGTTGTTGAGAATAGTGGTGAATTGCGCAGCGCTCGACCAAGACGCGCTCTACAGACATATTGACTAAATCAAACTGGAGAATTTTAGCGCACAGGGCATAGGAGAGCTGCAGTTGGCTCAGGCCGATAATAACATCTTGCGCCAACAAGCGCTGTTCAATGTAAATGAGTTTTTCTTTTAGCAGTAGACTTGTTGTTTCACTCGGTTCGATCACGGTCAATTTGAGTAGTTGGGTGCTATCGTGGCATACGTTGTGATGGGCTGGGTCGTTGAGCAATGGGCATACCGGTGCCGGCTCGGACGTGACAGCGGACGCAACCACAATGTACCCCTTCCCCTGGCGCGCTTCCAGATAGCCTCTTTGCACCAGTTCGCGCAGGGCGTGCCTGACCGTCTGTCGAGTGATGCCGTGTTGTTGGGCAACGACGCGCTCCGAAGGGATAACATCCCCTGGCTTGTACATGCCGGTTTCGATTCTACTGCGCAACACATTGCTCAATTGCTGGTACAGGGGCAGGTCGGCGCTGGCATCCAAAACAGCAGAAGTCACCATGCTCTCACCTCACAAGGCTGGGACAACCGGTGCAGCTAGCCCGCGCGCGACGCGCTCGATCAGTGCCGGGTCGCGCCAGAGCAACGCATCCACTTGGATGGCCGCTGCACCCAGCTCCAGACACGCCAGCGCATCCTCCACAGAAGTCACACCGCCGCACGCGATGACGGGGACATCGAGCCGCCGCGCCCAGCGCGCCAGCACATTCAACAACTGTGGAAACGCCGCCGTGCTATAGAGCCGCCCGCGCATATACAGACGTGTATCGGGCGCATCGGAACTCAGACCTGCCGGTAATACTGCGCGCGGCGGCGCGGTCAGCGTGAACGCGTCCGCGCCAGCCTGCGCCAGTGGCAGGGCCAGTGTCTCTACGCGGCTGAACGGCACCCGCACAATCACGGGCAGATCGCCCTCCCGAGCCGCTTCTAGCAGCGCAACAGCTTGCCGCGCGGCGACGCCCTCCGAGAGTCCCAGTTCCACCCCACCCACACCGCGCGCCCCGGACAGCTGCTCACATAGCGCGGCAGTCTCGGCGGGCGTCGTGGCGATCAGATGCACGATGACCGGAATCGGCAGGCGCTCCCAGCTTGCGCGGTGCTCGCGCAGCACAGCGCGCAGGCCGGGGTTAGCCAGGCCGGTATGGACGATCAGATGCTCGCGGTGCGCGGCGATACGCGGCGGATGCGCGGCCCGGCGCGGGTGCAGGCTCACGGGGTTGGTAACGAGCGCGCCCAGGCAAGTGTAGTCCACCAGGTCGCGGTATTCGTCGCCATAGCCGAACACGCCCGCCGCCGGCATCACCGGCGCGGGGAGGGGCAAGCCGTATTTATGGTTGGGTGCAAGTTCTATCATGCGAATCAGCGAGAAAGCGAAAAGGCGAAAAAGCAGCAAGCCACAAGTTTCCAGCAACCAGCTTCCAGCATCAAAAATCCAAAATGTCGAAGACAGGGCCGTGCGTACAAGCGTGTTGTTCGCCACGTTGTGTTTGCACGCGGCAAATCTCACACGCGCCCACGCCGCAAGGCATGGCGACCTGCACGAGCGCCTGGGCGAAATCCGGGGCGGGGTGCAGGCGCGCGGCGCGCATTTGCGCGGCCAGGGCCGGATAGCGCGCCGATTCGCACGAGAAGCAAACGCACTCGGCCCAGGCGAGCAGCTCCGCCAGCGACGCCTGCCCCTCGTGGGTCTGTTCCAGTGTCCCCAATAGCCCCGCCGAGCCATCTTGTGTGATCAGGTGCAGTTCCACCGCTGGCGGGATGCGCTCCGGCGCGGGCAACCGCGCGCGCGTCGGAGCTTCGAGCGCGAGCGCGACGGCAGGCGCAGCCTCCAGCAATGGCAGCAGCGGCGGCAACAGGGCGGCCTCAGCCACCAACAGCAAGCGGCTGACCGCGCCCACGCGAAAGCCCCTGCCAAACGGCCCTAGCAGATCCACTTGCGCACCGGGGAGCAGGTGTGTAGCCGGGTGACGCGGCAGTAGCATGGCCGTGAAGCCCGTCGCGTTTGTCGCGGCAGGGAACAGCGCCTCGCGCAATGGCCCGCCGAAATCCGCCAGCACAAAACAGCCCGGCGCCGGCGGGTGCGGGGATTCGAAGGTCACGGCCCAGAACGGCGGTTCGGGGCACGCCTCGCGGAAAATGGCGGTGTGCTGTTTGCTCATGGGTCTAATGCGTAATTCGTACTGCGTAATGGAGAGAGAGCTTATGCAGTACGGGTTATCCGATATGTATTGCCTTACCGAACACGCCATGCGCGGCTTCCATCACGGCCTCGTTGAGCGTGGGATGCGCGTGGACGGCAGCGGCAATGGCATCGGGCGGCAGCTCGGTGGTGTGCGCCAACACGAGCTCCGGCAGCAGCTCCGTGGCCTCTGGCCCTACGATGACCGCGCCCACGATGGCGCGACTTTGCTCCTCCGCCACGATTTTGACGAAACCGGCGTTTTCGCCCAACGCCAACGCCTTACCGTTGGGCAGGAACGGGAACTGGCCGATTTTGACTGCCAGCCCTTCCGCGCGCGCTTTGGCTTCGCTCAGCCCGAACGAGGCGACCTGCGGCGAGGTGTACGTTCCGCGCGGCATGGCGTTCACATCGAAAGGCTTGACCTCATGCCCGGCGAGATGTTCCACCGCCAGCAACCCCTGCGCTGAGGCGACGTGCGCCAGCGGCAGCAGCCCGTTCAGGTCCCCAATCGCATAAATGCTGGGAACATTGGTCTGCATGAAGCCATCCACCGTGACCCAGCCGCGCTCGGTGGCGACGCCTGCCGCTTCCAGCCTCAGGTCTTCGCTGTTGGGCCGCACGCCGATAGCGACCAGCGCGACTTCGGCTTCCAGCGTGGCCCCGCCCTTCGGGCCGGTCACGCGGACGGCCACGCCGCTTTCAGTTTTCTCGATGCCCTCCACGCGGGTGGATTCGAGCGTCTTGATCTTCTGCCGCTTGAGTGCGCGGGCGAGCTCTTTGGCGGCGTCCTCGTCTTCGGCGGGCAGGATGTGGTCGAGCATCTCCACGACGGTGACTTGCGCGCCGTAAGCGGCCCAGACGGTGGCGAACTCCAGGCCAATCGGCCCGGCGCCGATGATGATGGCCGAGGCGGGCAGCGCGCGGCGCTCCAGCGCGTGCCGGGCGGTGAGAATCGTTTCGCCATCGGCCTCCACGCCGGGGATAAGCCGTGCCTGCGATCCGGTCGCCAGGATGATGTGCGGTGCCTTGAGTGTCTGTGTACCCTCCGCAGCGGCAACTTCAACGGTGGTGGGCGATGTGAGCTTGCCGCTGCCCCAGATCACGTTCACCGCATTACCCTTCAGCAGCAGCTCCACGCCCTTGACCAGACGCGCGGAGATTTTGCGGCTGCGCTCGACGGCGGCGGCGTAATCCAGCGTAACGTTTTCCGCAGTGAAGCCGAACTCCTTGCCGCCGCCCGTCACCAGCCGGGCGATTTCGGCGTTGCGGAGCAGCGCCTTCGTGGGGATGCAGCCCCAGTTGAGGCAGACGCCGCCCAGATGCTCGCGCTCCACCAGCGCGGCCTTCAGTCCCAACTGCGCGGCGCGGATCGCCGCCACATAGCCCCCCGGCCCTCCGCCGAGGATGATGAGATCATGGGTTTGGGTCATGGTGTGCTCCTTGTATAGTCTTATCGTCGTCAGTCAGATAGTCAGGAACTTTTCACGGGGCAACATGGATTAGAGTCTCAAGAATTGGCGCGCGCATACTTCCGCCCAGCGCATCGGACGTGACCAAGTCAACATTCAATTCAGCCCCGCTTGGGAAATTTTTACTCACATGTATATTCTACCTGCTCTGGCAATTCCAGGCAAATTGCTGTGGCAGGATTACGATAGGTCAGGTAAAAGCTCTGGGGGTCAATATCTGGGTCCCAACCCCGCGGATCAATGGTTCTAGCCGTCAGGTAGTCTGGGGTAGATAAAGTTAGATCCAAATTTGTCAATTCGTCTGCATTGGGGCAGATATGAACAATGTCCGCGTCGCGTTGCACAACCCCACTATAGACAGCCATGATCCCCAGGGCATCGTACACGATATACAACGAATATGTTTGTCCACAACTCGGATGATGATAGAACACTTTTACTCTGGATGGCGGCCCCCAGCGCGTGAGCATGGAAGCCAGGGTGTAGTTTTGCCAATCCTGCGTCAGATGTTGGGACTGAGACGCCCACCAGGGTACTTTTGCATGAATATGAATCTGAGAAACTGTGTCGTTCTCTGCCACCAGGTGGTGCGTAACCACATAATCTAACGTCGAGGTTGCGTGCCTTGCAAACAGGCCTATCTCGCAAACGGTGGCCGAAGCTTCCGGGCGGATTGTGATAGGTTTGTTGCCGGTGGATAAAAACATCTGCTGCGCCGCCGTTATCGAAGTGACGCCGGGTGTAATCCCCCACCAGCACGGCAGGGTGCAGCCGCCGTTGGTTCGCAACATATCCACCAATAGGGCATCTTCCGCAGCGTTCAAAAACGGGGATAGATTGGCCGGGCGGGCGATCTCATGGTGAGCATCATAAAAAACGCGCAAACAACCAGGAGATGTGGCGCGGCTGAAAGCCTCGACGAAATCTTCTAGCGACAGCCCCTCGATAGTTTCGTGCCAGAGCTGCCAGTCCCAGCCAAGGTATGCCACTCGCCGGAGCTGGATCATGCTCTCAAAGGGGCGGCGGTTATCCTGCGGATACAACCACATCTCAATTTTGGTGAGTGCCGGGGATTCCAAGCAGAAGAGATATTGCGTATCGCTCCCAATCGCAAAGCCGGAATAGCCTAATAGGATCCCCTGGTCAGCGTACTCGCTCCACAGATGATAGTAGCCGGGCGGGCCTTCTGGCCCTACGCCGCTGCCGGTCACATACACCTGGGAAGGCGTGCCGAGCGTGGAGAAGGCATGAGCCGGGCTAAACTGGGCTATATAGGAGGGCGACAGCACTTCTGGTTGAACTGGTGTATCAACCCTATACGGGCCTTCAATCCGAATGTAGTTTACCGTGCCTTGCTGATTGGCAAAAGTAACTTGCGTATCACCCGCCGATAATCTGAGCGTGGTTTCGCCTACGATAGTTTGCACGCCATGTTGATTAAAGAACGCGAGTAATTCATCCCAGGATGTCACCCCAGGCGTAATGCCCCACCAGCACGGGAACTCGCAGCCGCCATTGGTGGCGAATAAGTCATCGAAAAATTGCCTTTCTGCTTCCGCGCTAAGCATTGGCCCTGGCGTCCAGGTTGGTTCTGGCGTAGCTGTCGGTGTGGGTGTCGCGCTGGGCAGAGGCAGCGGTGTATAGGTGGCGCGCGGGGTATAAGTAGGCTGGTGCGTAGGTGGAGGTGGGGGCGCTGTTGTTTGAACAACACAGCCGGTCAGCAACAAACCTATCACAGTGATAACAACCCCTGTGCAGAGCTTCACCTTTTCCCTCCTTTCCCATGCGCTTGGGCGAATTGATTGGCATTACGGTATTTCAGGCTATTGCGATTTGCTCTCCCTCCAGCACCGCCTTCAGCGCGGCGATGGCGACCGCCAGCATTTCCGGCTCCGGCTCGCGGGTGGTGAGGCGTTGCAGCGCGAGGTTGGGCGCGATGAGGGCGCGGATGAGTGGATTGGTGGCGTGTTTGCCCGTGAACCGCAGCAGCTCGTAGGCGATGCCGGAAATGACGGGCAGCAATGCCAGCCGCGAGAGCAGCCGTACTAGCAGCGCGGGCTTGCCCAGTGGCGCAAACACGAGGATCGAGATGAACACGACCATCAGCAAGAAAGCGGTGCCGCAGCGCGGATGCGCAGTGGTGAATTCGCCCACCGCCTCGACCGTGAGCGGCGCGCCGGCCTCGTGTGCGTTGATGGTCTTGTGCTCCGCGCCGTGATACGCAAACACGCGGCGGATGTCTTCCATACGCCCTACCACCAGCAGGTAGCCAATCAGGATGGTCAAGCGGATAATGCCTTCGACGAGATTGAACAGCAGGGCTTGCTCCGCCGATACCAGCAGCCCGGCCAGCAGCGAGGGCAATACCATGAAAAGCGTCATCCCTGCCAGCAGCGAAATCGCGCCCATCGCCAGTCCGCCCGCGCCGCTCAGCGTGAACTCCGGGTCTTCGGCCTGCCCCACCACCTCGGCGGAGTAGAAGAGCGCGCGCATCCCCAGCCCCAGCGAGTCCCACAGCAGTGGAATACCTCGCAGGAACGGGATTTTGCTGATCGGGCCGCGATAGAGCGCGCTTAGCGGCTCTGTTTTCACGACGATTTCGCCATCCGCGCGGCGCACGGCGATGGCGGCGAGCTGTTTCCCGCGCATCAGCACCCCTTCCATCACGGCTTGCCCGCCATAAGACCAGCCTAGTTTACCCGAAGGTTGTTCTGCCATATTTTCCTCGATATTCACGCTTGATTGGGAAGGGTTGCGTACCCTGAGATTGTCGAAGGGAATGCGCTAACCCAAACGGGCTGCCTTCGACCGGCTCAGGCAGCGAGATTGCGTAAGTTTTGTAATTGTAACCCAGATAATCTGGACAGACAAACGCACCCTTCAATACATCGCGCTCATTAGTTCCGTAATACACTTATTGCCAAATTTTCGGAATGATCACAGATGCGTTCCAGGTTCCGTAAAATTTCGATGAAAGAGAAATCCGCCTCCGGCGCGCAGACTCCTTCCTCCATCCGGCGGAAGTGAGCGTCACGGGCGGCCATATAGATACAATCGAATTCGTCTTCCAGACGGCATGCGCGTTTTGCCAGCACATGATCGCCGGTTTCCAGTGCGCGCAACGCCGTGCCATAGGTTTCTTGCGTGTGTCGGAAAAGCTGTTCCAGCTCTTCTATGGCCTCCACGCTGAACGAAACCCGCTCATCAGCTTTGCGTTGCGCTTCTTCGACCAGATTCTCGTTCAGATCCCCCACGCGCTCGATATCCGTGAGCAGGCCTTTGATTTGTAGTGCGCGTTGTTGTTGCTGTTGACTCAGCTCGCTCCGCAACAGTTTGTTCAAGAAATCCTCCAACAGCGCACAGACTGGATCAATCAGCTCATTTTCCTGCGCCAATACTCTGGGGATGACTGTGAGATCGTTCTCTACCAACGCCTTCCGGCTTAGCTCCACCAAATCTGCTGCGATGTGGCCTAGCCGCAACAGTTCGCGCGTGGCTTCGGTCAACGCTACGGAAGGAATGCTATATTGACGCGCATCAATAAACTGCGTGAGCACTTTTCTGTCAAGGGTGGCTTTCTGCGGCACCAACCGCTCTGTCAAGCGGGCTAATGGCTTGATAAAGGGAAAGAGCGCCACACTGACCGTCACATTGAAAATTGTGTGGGCGTTGGCGATTTGCCGGGGCAGCGTATCGGCTGTGCCCATCACAAAATTAGCGAAGGGTTCGATAAAGGGCAGGAACAACAACACCCCAATAACATTGATGAGAATCTGCGCCATAGAAGCTTGTCGCGCTGTAGAGGATAGGCGGAACGAAGCAAGGTATCCGGTGACGCAAGTGCCGATATTCGCACCCAGCAATAACGCCACCGCGCCCGGCAGCGTAATCGCCTGACTGATACCCAATGCCACCACCAGCCCCGTCACTGCCGAACTGCTCTGCACCACAGCGGTAGCTACTATTCCGGCGAGAATCCCGGCGAGCTGGTGCTGCCCCATGGTCGCCAGCCACAGGCTCACCGCGGGAATGGTGGTCAGCACTTTGAGCGCACTGGACATCAGGTTCATGCCCACAAACAGGGTGCCGAACCCTAACACCACCTCGCCATAATCCTGCCAGCGCTCTTTGGGAGAAAACTCTAGCAGCGCAAAGCCAATCACGACGAAAATGAGCGCGTAGTCCCCCAGGTGAAACGCGGCGATCTGTGCTGTGAGCGTGGTGCCAATCTCTTGGCCCATCATTACGCCAATGACTTGGGGGAGCGTCATCAGGTTGGCATTGATCAGGCCGATCATCGTCACCATGAGCAAGCTACTGCTTTGGAGCAGCGCTGTGGCTACCGCGCCGAAGGTTGCCGCGCGCAATGGGCGACACGTTACCCGATCCAACCACTCCTGAATCTGATCGCCGGCCAGTTTTTCCATCCCGGCACTGAGCATCCGCACGCCGAACAGGAAAAAGGCCAATCCCCCCAATACCTGCACTGCACTAATCATAAGTTCTTCCCTCCCAATGAACGCCCTGACGGTTGGTGAAAGATAAAAGCGTTCAGTGAAAAATTAAGAGTCTCACACCCAGTTGCAAAGCCGCCAGACAATTTTGTGTGCGATTCTAAAAATCTTCGCGGCCTGGCGGCTTTGTGTGAGGTCTCTATCTTTTTTTGTCTACCGTACATTTTCCAAGCGCATTCAGTTTTAGCCACGAATTTTACGAATTTCTTATTGTTTTTGTGTTAATTCGAGTGAATTCGTGGCAAAAATCTATAAGTGTACGGTAGCAAAATCTTTTTTAGTGTTCCCAAAACTACGCCGGGCTAACTATGCCAAGTATAACCGAAGCTCGTAAATCTCAAAGCGCCCATTCTAACGGCATCCATACAAAAAGCCGTTCCCGCGAACTGGCTCGCAGGAACGGCTTTCATCTCATTTACGCATTACGCAGTACGTTCACTCTAGCGTATGATCTTCGATAGCCCGCTTCGCCATCTCGACGAACTCCGCTACCGGCAGCGCGCCCAGATTCTTGCCGCTGCGCAAGCGCACGGCCACCGCGCCCGCCTCGATCTCCTGATCGCCAATCACGAGCATATACGGCACCTTCATTAGTTGTGCGTCGCGGATTTTGGCGTTCATGCGCGAGGAGGAGTCATCCGTCTTCACGCGCAGGCCCGCCTTGCGGAGCTGCACCTCCACCTGTTTGGCGTAGTCCACATGGCGATCCGCAATCGGGATGAGCCGCGCCTGCTCCGGCGCGAGCCACACCGGGAACGCACCCGCGTAATGCTCCACCAGGATGCCGAAGAAGCGCTCCAGCGAGCCGAGCAGCGCACGATGCACCATGTAGGGCCGATGCTCCTGCCCGTCCTCGCCCACATACGTCATATCGAAGCGCTCCGGCAGGTTGAAATCGAACTGAATCGTGGTCAGCTGCCACTCCCGGCCCAGCGCATCCTTGATCTTAAGGTCAATTTTTGGCCCATAGAATGCACCGCCGCCTTCGTCCATTGCGTAGGGCAGCCCTTCGGCGTCAATGGCGCGCTTGAGCGCGGCCTGCGCCTGCTCCCAGCGCGCCGGGTCGCCCACGGCCTTTTCGGGCCGGGTGGCGAGGTAGGCCGCGAAGTCCTCGAAGCCGAAGGCGCGCAGCATCTCCAGCGAGAAGCGCAGCACACGCAACACCTCATCCTCGATTTGCTCCGGCGTGCAGATGATGTGCGCATCATCCTGCGTGAAGCCGCGCACACGCAGCAGCCCATGCAGCACACCGCTCTTCTCGAAGCGGTACACCGTGCCGAGCTCGGCCCAGCGCAGCGGCAGCTCGCGGTATGAGCGCAACTGCGTCTTGTAGATCAGAATGTGGAAGGGGCAGTTCATCGGCTTGATGAAATACTCCTGCTCGTCAATCTCCATCGGCGCGTACATGCTCTCGCGGTAGAAATCCAGGTGCCCGGAGGTCTCCCACAGCCACGCCTTGCCGATATGCGGCGTGTAGGCGAAGTCGTACTCGCCCTCGATGTGCCGGTCGCGCCAGAAATCCTCGATGGTTTTGCGGATGATGGCCCCGCGCGGGTGCCAGTAAGCCAGCCCCGGCCCGGCTTCCTCGTGGAACGAGAGCAGGTCGAGCTCCTTCACTAGCCGCCGGTGGTCGCGCTTTTTGACCTCTTCCAGCCAGGCGAGGTACTCGCGCAGCTCTTCGGGCTTCTCCCAGACCGTGCCGTAGATGCGCTGGAGCATGGGTCGGTCGGAATCGCCGCGCCAGTAGGCCCCCGCCACGTTGAGCAGCTTCACGGCCTTGGGGTGAATCTCGCGCGAGTTCGCCACATGCGGCCCTCGGCACAGATCGGTGAACGCGCCGCTCTTGTAGATGGAAAGCCGAGGCGTCTTCGTCTTCTCGCCGTACTCATCGGTGCCGCGCTCCAGAATGTCGTGGATGAGCTCCAGCTTGTACTCTTGATCGGCAAAGAGCGCCTGCCCCTCTTCCGGCGTGATCTCCTGGTACTGGAAATCGAGCCGGGCGGCAATCAGCTCCCGCATCCGCGCCTCGATCTGCTCCAGGTCTTCCTGCGTCAACGCGCGCGGCAAGCCGAAGTCGTAGTAGAAGCCGTGCTCGATGGGCGGGCCGATAGCGACCTGACCGTCCGGGAACATCTCCAGCACCGCCGCCGCCATGATGTGCGCCGCCGAGTGGCGGATGCGGTACAACGGACTAGCGTGGTATTCTTCAGGGTTCATCGTTTTCATTTCAGATTCCTCCTTATAATTGCCGCCGAGGTCGCAGAGTGCATAGAGAAAAAACTTTGCGCCTTTGCGCCTTTGCGTTGAAAAATCTCCAGACTTGGGAATACAAAAGCGTCCCGTGTCTCTTGGGACGCGGGACGCTGCGTGGTTCCACCCAAGTTCCAAATAAAACGCTGATGGCGCTTTACTGGCACTCTTATGGCTATAACGGGCCAGCCCGGAAATCTATACTTGGCAGTTGCCGTTCCAGATTTCACTCGCGGGGGGTTTTCACCGGATTCCGGTCGAAAAGGCTCTCAGTCGGTGGCCCTTTCTCCCTGTTACCTTGAGGCCGGTTATTCGTCCCGCTCAACGCTTTGAGATTTGCAAATGGTTATTTCTATTATACGCAGGCAGGCGAATTGTCAAGTTTTTGCCAAACGCTCAGTCCCGCGTAGCCGCAATGATCAGATCCACCACCTTCTCCACCGGCAGTTGATCCGTATTGATGAGCAAATCGTAGAGCGTGGGGTCTTGCCAGTCCGCGCCGTGGAAGTGCTTGAGGTAACGCTCGCGCTCTTTGTCGCTTTGATGCACCTGCCGCTCGGCTTCTTTGAAGTCCACTTGCGCGCGCGCCATCACCCGGCGCACGCGCACCGGCTCCGAGCCAACGATCTTGACCCGCAACACATGCGGCTTATCGCGCAGCACCACCTGCGCGCCGCGCCCCACGATGACCACGCCCCCACCCTCGGCGTACTCCACAATCACCTGCCGCACCAAATCAGCGTAGGCATCAGCCTTTTCGATGCGCTGATCCCTGGCGATGACCTTCTTCATGGCGTCCTCGCGGCTGAGGCCCTCCGCCTGCATCATCATGGCGGCAAGTTCATCGAAGACGTAGATTTCACGCATCGTGGCGCTCGGTTCAGCGGGTGCAGCGGCGCTGGCAGAGAGCGCGGCCAGCATTCGCCCCAGCAACCCCGGCACCACCTCTTTGCCCTCTAACTGCGCCACCATCTCCGCATCCGGGTGTCCGGCCACCTCTGCGGCGCGATGTAGAATTTCCCGGTCGAGATAGCAAAGTTCGAGCGCCTCCGCCACCGCCGTAGCGATGTAACTCCCCTGACTGCCCAACTGCCTGGAAACTGTAATCACCGTCTTCATGGCGCGCCTCCTTGCAAGTGATACTTCTATGGTAGCCCGGTGTCGTGTTATTGTCAAATTTTGGTTGCTGGTTGCTGGATGCTGGTTGCTTGGGATGGCTTGTGATTTGCGATTTGAGATTTGTGATTCGTTCCCCTTGCCCTCAACAGAGTTTGCTCTACAATAAAGGGGTGCCGCCCACGCGCTATTCGTGTATTCGTGGACGGCCCCGCCACAAGGAGCAACCATGAACGACCGCGAAGCATTGGAATTCACGCTAGAAAGACCTGTCAGGTTTCAAAAACCTGACAGGTCTGAGCAAAAGCAATTTTCCGGGCTGGTTAGGGCGAGGCAATCCCCGGCAGGCCCAACATGGGCAGACCCATTGGATATGCAAATGCCCTGGTCGAGTTTTATGCAGCAAAGATTGCCTCGCCCGAGCATTTCGAAGGAGTAACCATGGACGATCGTGAAGCATTAGAATTTACGCTAGAAAGACCTGTCAGGTTTCAAAAACCTGACAGGTCTGAGCAAAAGCAATTTTCCGGGCTGGTTAGGGCGAGGCAATCCCCGGCAGGCCCAACATGGGCAGACCCATTGGATATGCAAAGGGCCTGGTCGAGTTTTATGTAGCAAAGATTGCCTCGCCCGAGCATTTCGAAGGAGCAACCATGAACGACCGTGACAGTCTCGAACGCCGCCTGACTATGGCGAAGCAAGCCCTGGCGATTCTCGAAGAACGCGCTGCGGGGTATACTGCGCTGACTATCCCCGTTGACTTGTTCATTGACCTGAACAAGAAGCGTGAAGAAGTCGCCCAAATCGAAGCCATGCTCGCGGGCAACGGCGGCGCGCTGTTCCCCAACACCCTGCCCCGGCGCGATATGTTCTTCGGGCGCGAGAAAGAAATGGTGCGGGTGATGACAGCCCTCTCCCCTGAAGATCGCAGCTGGGGCGCGCTGATTGACGGCATCGGCGGCATCGGTAAGACCGCGCTCGCCGTTGAAATCGCCTATCGCTGCAAAGATGAGGCGATGTTCGAGGCTTTCCTCTTCGCCACTGCCAAGCAGACCCGGCTTGATCCCGGCGGGGAATGCGACTTGCGCAATGCTGCCGATCTGGATTCGCTGCTGGCAACATTGGCACGTGCGCTGGGCGAAACGGGCGTGCTGCAAGCCCCCGCCGCCGAGAAACCGCAAGCCCTGATCGAAGCACTCCGCCGATTCAGCGGCCCGCAACGCCGCGTGTTACTCGTCCTTGACAACCTGGAAACGCTACCTGTGGAGGAACAACAAGCAGCCGTGGAATTCCTGCGCCAGCTGCCGCTCCATTGCAAGGGTCTCGCCACCAGCCGCAAGCGCGCGGGTGATGGCGCGGTTTTCGTGCGCCTGGAGCAGTTGGAATGGAACGCTGCCCGCCAGATTATGGCCGAAGAAGCCCGCCGCGATGCCGGCCTGGCGCGCGCGCTGGAGCAGGCCGGAGAGTCCAACTGGCAGACGCTTCATGATGCAGCGGGCGGCTCGCCGCTGGCGTTGCGCTGGGCGCTGGGCTTGATGCGGCAGCGGCACCTCTCGCTGGAGCGCGCCGTGGACTTGCTCCGCGGGCAGCAGGCTGATGATCTCTTGCAATTCATGTACCGCGAGGCGCGCAGCGACATGGCCGAAAACGACTGGCAGGTCTTGGGCGCGCTCTCCCTCTTCGCCGCGCCCGCGAGCTTCGAGGCGTTGGCGGCGACCACCGGCCTGAGCCGTGTCGCGCTCGACGCCGCCACCGAGCGCCTGAGCGCCTACGCTCTGGTGGACGTGGGCGGCCCCGATGGCCCCTATAGCCTGCACCCCCTCACCCGACGCATGGCGGCAGATGAACTGGCGAACCAGCCGGAACGCTGCGCAAACCTGCGCCATGCCTTTGCCCGCTATTGGGTGGACTATGCCCAAAAATACGGCGGCGAGGGCAAGGATGCCTACCAGACTTTCGATAAACTCCAAGCCGAGTGGCCCAACCTCGAGGCCGCCGCCGGGGAACTGTGGACGCTCACCGGGCTGCCCGGCGCGCTCAAGGATGCCGAATCTGCCAAAATGCTCAACGACATGGCCGTTGCCCTGCGCAATTTCCTCTGGTCCCGGGGCTACTGGGACGAGCATGTGCGCCTGAGCGAGCAAGCCTACGCCGCCGCCATCGCGCGGGAGGCGCAGCAGGATGCGGGCTGGGCAGCCTACGATGTAGCCTGGATCCACTACAATCGCGCCGAGACCGACCTCGCCGCAACTTGGGCTAAGCGCTGCGCCACAGCCTGGGAGCGCGGCGGCACACGCCGCGACCGCGCCTTTGCCGCCCGGATGCGCGGGCTGATAGCCCGGCAGCGCAAGGACACCACCGAAGCCGAGCGGCTTTACACCGAGGCGCTCGCTGCGTACCGCGACCTGGGCGAGGAAGACGATCAGGCCGTCGTGCTTAACGACCTGGGGGGCGTGGCGCAGGCGCGGAAGGACTACGCCCGCGCCGAGGGCTACTACCGCGCGGCGCTGGCGATTGACGAGAAACTGGGCAAAAAAGAATATCAAGCCACACGGCTCGGCAACCTGGGCCAGCTGGCCCTGGATCGTAACCGCCCCGCCGAGGCCCGCCCGCTCTTTGAGCGCTCCCTGGCCCTGGCCCGCGAGGTGGGCCGCGAAGACTTGGTTGCCAGCGACCTCTGGGGCCTGGCCCGCGTGCTGGAGGAAGAAAGCCGCTTCGCCGAGGCGCTCCCCCTGGCGGAAGAGAGCCTGCGCATCCGCGAGAAGCTGCGGCATCGAGATGTGGAAGAGTCGCGCGCGTTGGTGGAGAGGCTGCGGAAAAAGACCGGCTAGTTGCTGGTTGCTAGTTGCTTGCGCCTTCTCGCCTTTTCGCTGACTCGCTGACTCGCCGATTCGCCGACTCGCCCGCTTGACTTCCCGCCGCGTTATGGTTTAATCACCAGTACAGGCGTTGATAGAGACGAGTAGGCGCGGGGAACCGTCACAGCGAGTCCGGGAGGGTGCGAGCCGGGCGCAGGGAGCCGCGTTGAAAATCACTCCGGAGCCGGTGTCTGAAACGAAACGTACTGCGTAATGCGACCTTCGTAATTTTTTGCGAGGGTATGTATTTACGCAATACGCAGTACGCAGTAAGACTTCCCGGATGCCCACCGTTATCAGGGCCGCCCATCGTCGTGTGGGAGTGAGGGGACTCGCAGCGCGCGGGTCAACCAGGGTGGTACCGCGAGAGCGCTTGACGCTCCCGTCCCTGTAGGGATGGGGGCGTTTTTTGTGTTCTAATGCGTACTGCGTACTGCGTAACGGAGAGCTGCTACCATTGTTCTTTACGCAGTACGCATTACGCAGTATCTACAGCAATTATTCAACGTGGAGGTTGTAACGATGACATTCAAACCCGTCTCAACACAAGTGGATTTTATCGCGCAGGAGCACGAGGTGCTGGAGTTCTGGCAGCGCGTGGATGCGTTCGGCAAGCTGCGCGCGCTGCGGGCCGACGGGCCGCGTTGGTCGTTCATTGACGGTCCGATAACGGCTAACAACCCTATGGGCGTGCATCACGCCTGGGGGCGCTCGTACAAGGACCTCTGGCAGCGCTTCTGGGCCATGCGCGGCTATCAGGAGCGCTACCAGAACGGCTTCGATTGCCAGGGCCTCTGGGTCGAGGTGGAGGTCGAAAAGGAAAAGGGCTTCAAATCCAAGCGCGATATCGAGCAGCACGGTCTCGCCAATTTCGTGCTCGACTGCAAGGCACGCGTGCTGCGCCAGGCCGCCCGCCAAACCGAGCAATCCATCCGCCTGGGCAACTGGATGGACTGGAATGATCCCGCTGTGCTACGGACGATGGCCGACAAACTCCAGGAAGATCCGCAGCAGACCTTCACCTACCACGGGCCCGACGGCCCTGTCACCGATACGGTCGAGCGCCTCGTGGGGCGGCTGGGGATGCCGGAGCTCGGCGGCTCGTATTTCACCTTCGCCACCGAGAACAACTACACCATCTGGACCTTCATCAAGAAGGTGTGGGAGAAGGGCTGGCTCTACAAGGGCCATGATGTGATGCCCTGGTGCTCGCGCTGCGCCACCGCCATCAGCCAGCACGAGATTGTGACCGATGGCTATCAGGATCTCACGCACGACGCCGTCGTGGTGCGCTTCCCGCTCCGGGGACGCGAGCAGGAAGCCCTGCTGGTATGGACGACGACGCCGTGGACGCTCACGAGCAACGTGGCGGCGGCGGTGGGGTCGGAGCTCACCTACGTCAAGGTGAAATCCGAGCGCGATGGCTGGGTCTACTACCTGGCCGAGGGCACGCTCAAGACGGTGGTGAAGGGCAAGGTTGAGGTGCTGGCGCGGCTCAAGGGCGCGGAGCTGCTAGGCTGGGAGTACGATGGCCCGTTCGATGAACTGCCTGCCGCCATCGCGGCCGGCGCCCCCGCCGCGCATCGCATCATCCCCTGGAGCGAGGTGGGCGAGGCGGAAGGCACGGGTATCGTCCACATCGCCCCCGGCTGTGGCGCGGAGGACTTCGGCCTGAGCAAGGAGTTCGACCTGCCCGCGCTCGCGCCGCTCACCGAGGAGGGCGCGTTCCTGGCGGGCTTCGGCTGGCTCACCGGGCGCGATGTGCATGAGGTGGCGCACGACATCTTCCACGACCTGGAGGAGAAGGGCCGCCTGTATCGCTTTGATCCCTACACCCACCGCTATCCGATGTGTTGGCGGTGCGCCACGCCGCTCGTTTTCCGCCTGGTGGACGAGTGGTTCATCAGCATGGGGCCGCTCTACGACAAGCCCCGCGAGGAGGTGACGCCTGAGGAGAAGGCCGCCAGTCTGCGCTACCAGATCATGGATGTGGCGGATCAGATTCAGTGGATTCCCGAATTCGGCCATGAGCGCGAGCTCGACTGGCTGCGCAACATGCACGATTGGATGATCTCGAAGAAACGCTACTGGGGTCTGGCCCTGCCGATTTGGGTGTGCGAGGCGTGCGAGCACTTCGAGGTGCTGGGCGATGAGGACGAGCTGCACGCGCGGGCCGTCGCAGGCTGGGACGAGTTCGAGGGACACACGCCCCATCGCCCATACATTGACGCGGTCAAAATCGCCTGCCCCCAGTGCGGCGGGCAGATGACGCGCACCAAGGACGTGGGCAACCCCTGGCTGGATGCGGGCAGCGTGGCCTACTCCACCGTGCGCTATCGCACCGACCGCGAGTATTGGAAGCAGTGGGTGCCCGCCGAGTGGATCAGCGAATCGTTTCCGGGGCAGTTCCGCAACTGGTTCTACAGCCTCATCACCATGAGCACCGTCTTCGAGCAAATTCCGCCCGCGAAGATCGTCCACGGTTACGCCACGCTCTGGGCCGAGGATGGCCGCCCGATGCACAAATCCTGGGGTAACGCCATCTGGTTCGATGACGCTGCCGAGCAGATGGGCGTGGACACGATGCGCTGGATGTACCTGAACCAGAAGCTCGATCAGAACATGCTCTTCGGCTACACGCGGGCCGATGAAATCCGCCGCCGCTTCATCATCCCTCTGTGGAACGTGTATGCGTTCTTCATCAACTACGCGCGGATTGATGGGTGGGAGCCAGGAGAAATGGCAAATGGCGAATGGCAAATGGACGATGGAGATTCGCAATTCGCCATTCGCAATTTGTTGGATCGGTGGATTCTGGCCCGGTTGAAGGAAACCATCGCGGCGATGACGTCCGGTTACGAGACCTATATTCCGGTGGATGTGGCCGCGCCCGCCGAGGCGTTCCTCGATGACCTGAGCAACTGGTATGTGCGCCGCAGCCGGCGGCGGTTCTGGGTCAAGCGCGGGCTGAGCGCCGAGGCCGACGCCGACAAGGATGCCGCCTATCGCACGCTCTACACCGTGCTGGTGACGTTCGCCAAACTGCTCGCGCCCTCGCTGCCGTTCATCAGCGAGGCGATGTATCAGAATCTTGTGCGCCGGGTGGATGCAACCACGCCAGACAGCATCCACCACTGCCTGTTCCCGACGGCGGAGCCGCTCACGGTGGAGGAGCGCGACCTGGTGGAGACGATGGCTGCCGTGCGGCAGGCCGCTACGCTGGGCCATTCCGTGCGGGCGACGGGCAACCTCAAGGTGCGGCAACCGCTGGCCCGCGCCCTCATCGCCGCCGATCCACGCCGCCGCGCCGCGCTCGCTCGCCTGCTCGATCTGCTGGCGGATGAACTCAACGTGAAGGCGGTGGATTTCGTCGCGGAAGAGGGCGAGCTGGTGACGTACAACCTGCTCCCCATGAACCGCGTGCTAGGGCCGAAGTTCGGGCAGCGCTTCCCGCTGGTGCGGCAGGCGCTCGCCGCGCTGGATGCGGCGCAGGCCGTGGCTCAGCTCCACGCGGGCGAAAGCCTCACGCTCACGCTGAGCGATGGCAGCGAGGCCACGCTCGCGCCCGCTGAGGTGCTGGTGGAGACGCAGCCGCGCGCGGGCTTCGGCGTGGCGGGCGAGGGCGGCATCGTGGTCGCGCTCGATACCGCGCTCACGCCGGAGCTGGAGCAGGAAGGGCTGGCGCGCGAGGTCATCCGCCGCGTGCAAGACTTGCGCAAGCAAGCGG
>Ga0334885_1001029_pt1 | contig 38747 bp, 42 predicted proteins | sample GraSluR1_MG_8_FD_207233 | JGI IMG/M metagenome (GOLD analysis project Ga0334885, IMG submission 207233) | Sludge microbial communities from methane-producing bioreactor in Wageningen University, Netherlands - Granular Sludge_31_05-R1 | ecosystem: Engineered > Bioreactor > Anaerobic >...
AAACCCAAAAATTTCCTTTCATTTTTTTGTGCGGCTCCCCCCAGACCCCCCGCCGCAAGGCGGAAAGAGGAGAAGGAAATTTTTGGTTTGCTCCACCGCTTATAACCATACATGCAATATATCACATTATTGCATTAAACACAATAAAATGCTACAGTACAGGTGTTGATTAATTTTCAATACCTATGAAAGACAGCGAAATACAACAATTTGCAAAAAATATGAAAAAGCTTCGGGAAGCAAAGGCAATGTCTCAAGGCGATATTCACCGTGCGACAGGAATTGATAGAGCGTATATCAGCAATCTTGAGGCCGGAAAGCAAAACCCTACTCTTGAGACAATTGGCAAAATTGCCGAGGCGTTGGGAGTTAGTAGTGATCAACTTTTGAAATAAAACTATGCAGAATTCTTTATTATTCAAAGGTAGAAAACTTGTCATAGCTACGATGCACGAAAAAGAGCGGGTAATTGCACCATTGCTTGAAAAAAATCTTGGCGTTGAAGTGGTCGTTCCAAAAGATTTTAATTCCGACAAATTCGGTACGTTTACAAGAGAAATTAAAAGAGCCGGAAATCAATTAGAAGCGGCACGCGCAAAAGCGCATGCCGCGATTGCAAGCGTAGATGCCGAATTAGGTGTTGCAAGCGAAGGCAGTTTTGGAGCGCATCCGTCCATCCCATTCATCCAGTCTAATCTGGAATTATTGCTGTTTGTTGATAAGAGAAACGGATATGAAATCCGAGGACATCATAGAACATCGGAAACAAACATTGACGGGCGGTATGTGGCAACGGTGGCAGAAGCACTGGATTTTGCCAAAAAAATTGGTTTCCCTGAGCACGGAGTAATTGTAAGAAAAAGCGAAAGTGGTCGTTTTGGCATTCATAAGAACATACAAACCGAGGACGTGCTGAAGGAAACGGTGACCAAGATGCTCGGTGGAATGTTTACCAAGCGGGTATTCATCGAATCCGACATGCGCGCACATAGGAATCCGACACGAATGAAAGCCATAGAGAAGGCAACGGAAGATTTAATAAAAAACATTGCGTCTCTCTGTCCCAAATGTCAGGCTCCCGGTTTCGTTGTGGTTGATTTTGAAAAAGGACTTCCATGTGCACTTTGCCGAATGCCGACAGACCTACCGCTGAACGACATATATCAATGCCATGTCTGTAGTCACTGGGAGAAGAAACGGGTTACAAAGTATGGGGAAGCCTCTGATCCGCAGTACTGCGGATATTGCAACCCGTAAAATCAGATCGCTTGCAATACGTAAGAAAGTTAATATTGTGCGTTAGCGCAAATCACTTGAATACCATGAACTCCATCGAAGCTACCAAGCGAACACGAAGCAAGCACCGAGCAGGCATCGTGAGCGAAGCGAACGGCTAATGCGAGGTGCTTGCGAAGTGTGAGCGTACTATCAAGCTACCACTAAACGCGGAGAGGAAGCGCCTCGGACCGACGCGAACGACGGAAAAAGGGCGACACTATGCAACCAATAATGCTATATTTTACTTACGAGCCCTTTTGAAGGAGTGAAGCGGTGGAGCAAACCAAAAATTTCCTTCTCCTCTTTCCGCCTTGCGGCGGGGGGTCTGGGGGGAGCCGCACAAAAAAATGAAAGGAAATTTTTGGGTTTGCCGCGCGCGACCAGCGGGAGCGCGTCCGAGGCGCGCAGAGAGCATCACCACGCGCTTCGCGCGTACGATTTCATTCAGAGCCACCACGCACGCGGAGCGTGCGAAGATCAATCGCTTCGCGATTGGAAAAAGGTTCGCGCAAAGGTTAATATTTCACCGCCAGTTAAAAAGATGTTTATGTTTTAATTTAATTCTTTGTTAATAATAATGTATAATTTAATTGTTCAATAAAATTGCTTTTTAGTTTTTTACGAATTGAAACTACGATAAATAAGTTGTAGTTAATTAATTCAAAACTTAAGTAGGCAAAATAATATTATCCAATAATAATTAGAAATAAAAAATGTCAAAATTTGTAAGAATACTACACCAAGCTCCATATTTTTCCAAAAATAAACTAATATATCTTTTTGGAATAGTAATTTTATTTTTTGCACTTTTTGATGGAATTGTTAGTTATTTGGTTCCACTTGTTATTACACAAAGTGGATTATCAAATACATCAATTGGGATTATACTTAGCTCTGCGGCAGTTTCAGGAGCTTTTTTTAATTTTACTATTTACAAAATTTTTAAAAATTCTTTATTTCGTAGATTATTTGTGGTGATGTTTGCTGTTGCTTTGGTTTATCTAATGATTATTTGGAATGCAAATTCTTTTTGGCTGTATATTTTAGCAATGATTTTATGGGGCTTTTATTATGATCTTAAAATTTTTGGTATAATAGATTTTACTTGTCGTTATTTTCCAAAAGAAGAGCTTATTGCAAAATCAGGCAATATCTCTGTTTTTCAATCTTTGGGATATTTACTGGCACCACTAATTGCTGGTTTTTTAGTTTTTAATATTGTTGATAATAAACCTTTTTATGTTGCATTATTATTTTTAATTATTGCTGTGATATTTTTTATTTTGCTTATCTGGCAAACTCGCAAAACCAAGCAACTTATTTCCGAAAAACCAATCGCAAAATCAAATTTTTTGAAAGAATTTTCTGCCTGGAAAAAAACAGGTAAAGCAATCTTGCCAATATTATTGTTGGGAGCGTTTTACACTATTATTGACTCATTTTTTATGACACTGGGACCACTGGTTGCTGAAAGCTTACCACTTGAGCCATTTGATGGTATCTTTATGTTTGCTTATCTGCTTCCAGCACTAATTATGGGAAATTTTGTAGGCAAGATAACCAATAAGTTTGGGGCAAAGAATTCAATTGTTTTTGGACTTTTGATTGGAGCCTTTATTCTTTCATTTTTTTATTTTTTTAAAACCTCGATACTAATTCCTCTAATAATTTTTATTGCTTTTTGTTTTATTAGTATTATTTATCCGATCATTCAGGGTTTATACGCACAATATATCCGCAAATTTCCTAGCTCACAAAAAGAAACTCAAGAACTAGGCAATTTTTCTGAGAATGTTGGTTTTATAATTGGCCCGATTATTGCCGGGGTCATTGCTGATCGATTTGGAATAAGTGCAACATTTTCTATTTTAGGCATGATAGGTTTTGTTTTTGCAATTTTATTAATATTTTTTATGCCGAAAAAAATTTAATTTGAGATGAAAGTATGAGTCTGGGTTTTTATAATAATGTTATTTTATAGATCACACAATACAAATAAAATTCATGGAAAATATAGTAAAAACTAAATTCTACTTGATTTTTTATTCGTATTAGTGTATAATGTATTTGTCGGTTAGAAAGTACTCTAAGGTCTTACAAAATGACCCTGTAGGAACTCGGCCGGGGTCGATTAATTTAGAAATTTAAGGATTTCGAATGGCTGAAGAAAAAAATAAAATGTATGTTGGTAATCTTCCTTATTCAGTAACTGATGAAAAATTAAAGGAAATTTTTGCTGAATTCGGTGAAGTTGTTGAAGCAAAAGTTATTACTGACAAATATTCTGGAAGATCAAAAGGATTCGGCTTTGTTACCATGAAAGACGACGCTATGGCTGATAAAGCTATCAAAGCAATGGATGGTAAAGAAGTTGAAGGAAGAGCTCTTAAAGTAAATATTGCTCGTCCAATGCGTGAAAGAAACGATCGATAATTTCTTTTGAAGAATAAATAAAAAACTCCCTAACTTAGGGAGTTTTTTATTTGTTTAATCTAATACTGATGGCAGTGGAATTGGGCTTTGAGGAGGAGTGGTAGGAAAAGAATATGTTGGAGATGGTTCGGCGGGGCTATTTTCTTTTGGACTATCTTCATTATCTAAGGCATCAACATTATTTGAACTTTCTAAGTTTTGTTGTGTTTTTAAAATGTTTTTTTTAATTGATTTTTCCGGTTTTAATTCCTGATCCAAATCTTCGACGCTTTCCTTTTCTTCGTAATCCCCTGCTATTTGCCCGTAATTATCTTGACCTGTCGGATTTTTATCTGAAATCTCTGGAATTGTTTTAATATAACCTGGATAAAAAACACTACCGGTAGCCAAATTATTTAGAAACAAATATATAAAAATTGCTAATCCGACTATTGTAGCAATAATAATTAAAATAATTTTATAATGGGCTTTGATTCTTTCCATATTTATATTATAACACAAACAAAAAATCAAAAATTTATTTTTTAAAATTTATTTGTTATAATGAACATAATAAGATATGAATAAAAAAAGTAAAAAAAATAAATATACAACACTATATTTAATATTAATAATCATTATTGGCACCATACTAATATCTTTGGCTGGTTTTTACGGTATAGTCGCAGGAACTGGCGTAATTAATCAAATAATTTTAAAAAATTATAACCAAAACAAAAAACCTACGCTTCAATCCAATGATTATCCAAACTATCAAAATTCTAATTATCAAAACAGCTTATCTGAATTTGATTATAATCCAGAAAACTTATCTTCTGGTTGTGGCTGTGGACAATAAAACTTAACAATATCAAGGAGAAATATGACTAATACAAAAGAAATTGGAGAAATTTTTAAATGCAGTGTTTGTGGAAACATTGTAGAAGTTCTATATGTTGGTGGAGGAGAATTGGTCTGTTGTGGAAAAAAAATGGAAAAAATGCCCGAAAAAAATAAAGATCCAAAAATTGGTGAAAAACACATTCCAATTATTAAAAAAATGCCCCCTTCGGAATGCAAAATCCAAGACGGCTACCTAATAAAAGTTGGATTCAATGAGCACCCAATGATAAAAGAACATTATATTGAATGGATAGAAATCGTCACACAAGACAATAAACGAGGCAAAAAATTCTTAAAACCTGGTGATAAACCTGAGGTTGAATTTCAAACTAGATCGAACATTAAATTTGCAAGAGCTTTTTGCAATATACATGGTTTATGGAAATCAAGTAAATAAATTTGTGATATAATATAATTAACAAACTATTAATAAAAATTAAATTTTTTTAAAATTGTTGAATTTATGAAACTAACTAGTAAAAATTTTAATAATGAGGGCGAATTACCATCAAAATATACTTGTGATGGAGATAATGTTGCGCCAGAACTTAATTGGTCGGAATACCCCAAAGAAACAAAAAGTTTTGCTTTGAGCTGTATAGACCCTGACTCACCAGGAAAAAATTTTGTTCACTGGGTGGTTATTAACATTCCGGTTGACACAAATGGAAGCGTGGAAGGAAGTATAAATATTAATGGTGGAGAAGGAATTAAAAATGATTTTGGACAAACAGAGTATGGTGGACCATGCCCAGCTTCTGGCAAGCACAGATATATTTTTACAATTTATGCACTAAATGCTGAAAAAATTGATGATATAAATAAAGATAATTTTTTACAGAAAATTGAACCATACATACTAGACAAAGCTCAATTAATTGGTAAATATCAAAGAAATTAAACAATTATCATGCAAATTAAAAAAACTCAAAACACAAAAAACATTAAACAAACTAATCAAATTATAAGTTGGCAAGCTCCTGATTTTATTTACTACAAAAAAAACACTAACTGGTACATTTTGATTGGGGTTATTGGTTTAGTTCTTTTAGTAATTTTTTATTTTATGAAAATTTATGCCGCAATGGTATTGGTAATTGCATCGATATTTGCATTATTCAGTATGGCAAAAAAACAACCTGAAAAAATTCAATATACGCTATCTTCAAAAGGAATTAGCTTCAAAGAAAAAAATTATGCTTTTAGCCAACTCAAATCCTTTTGCATTGTAAATTCATACGGGGTGTTTAAATTACTGCTAGAACAAAACGGAAAACTTAAACCTAATTTAGAAATAAATATTGAAAAAATTAATCCAAATATTATTCGCAATTTTTTAATCACAAAATTGCCTGAAAATGACAAGCTAGTTCACGGTCTTAATGAAACTATATCTAATATTGTAAGATTCTAAAAATAGTAATTAAATTATTCTTCTAAACACAAATTTGTGTTTTTTTTATGATTGAATACTTTTTATAACTGTGTTAAAATTAACCCGAAAACAACAATCATTTTGGAGCTTATATGAAACAAAAAACTATTTTAGTTACTGGGGGTGCCGGATTCGTGGGTAGTCATCTTTGCGAGAAACTTGCAAAAAATAAAGATAATGATGTTTATTCACTAGATAATTATTTTACTGGCAGTACTAAAAATCATGTAGATGATGTTAAATATATTAAAGGAAGCACAGTAGATATTGATAAATTAATTAAATTTAAACCAGATGTTGTTTATCATTTAGGTGAGTATTCTAGAGTAGAACAAAGTTTTGATGATATAAAAAAAGTTTGGGAATTTAATAAAGATGGCACATTTGCAGTTTTGGAGTTTGTGCGTAAAGTAGGATGTAAAATCATTTATGCTGGAAGCAGTACTAAATATGGGGACGCCAGTAGTCCTTATTCTTGGACTAAAGCTACAAACACTGAGCTAGTTATGAATTACGGCAAATGGTTTAGTATTCCTTATGCTATTACTTACTTTTACAATGTATATGGACCAAGAGAAATAGAAACTGGAAAATATGCAACACTTATAGCACTTTTTAAGAAAAAAATGAAAAATAAAGAAACATTAACAATAACAAAGCCGGGAACCCAAATAAGAAATTTCACACATATCGAAGATACTATTGATGGTTTGGTTTTGGTTGGTGAAAAAGGGCTTGGAGACGAATTTGGAATAGGAAGCCCAAAAAGTTATACTATCTTAGAAATCGCTAAAATGTTTGGTGGTAAAATAAAAATGATACCAGAAAGAAAAGGTAATAGAAAAATTGCAAAACTAGTAACAACAAAAACTAGGTCATTAGGGTGGAAACCTAAAAAAGATATTAAGGACTATATCGAAAAACTAAAAAAGAATAATTGGCAATAGCAATTAAAAACAATTAGTAATTCAAATTTACTAAAAAACTATAAGGACTTTTATGAAAATTACAGTTGTAGGAACTGGTTATGTAGGACTTGTAACAGCAGCATGTTTTGCTGACTTAGGTAATCAAGTAATTGGAATTGATATTGATAAGAAAAAAATTGATAATTTAAAAAAAGGCGTTATACCAATTTATGAACCAGGGTTATCGGAAATAGTTAAAAAAAATATAAAAAATAAAAATATATCTTTTGATACTAATCTTCCAAAAGCCGTAAAAAAAACTGATATAATCTTTATTGCTGTTGGTACTCCACCAAAAGAAAATGGAGAAGCTGACCTAATTTATGTGCAAAAAGCAGCAGAGCAAATCGCAAAAGCAATGAATGATTACAAAATTGTAATTAATAAAAGTACGGTTCCTATTGGCACAGGCGACATGGTAAAAAATATTATAAAAAAATACTACAAGGGTGAATTTGATGTTGTATCAAATCCAGAATTTTTAAAAGAAGGTACCGCAGTGGAAGATTTTACAAAACCAGATAGAGTTGTTATTGGCAATGCTTCTACAAAAGCGAAAAATATTATGGGTAAATTATATAAACCACTTAATGCACCAATCTTATTTACAGATATTAAAACTGCTGAAATGATTAAATATGCATCAAATTCTATGTTAGCTACAGAAATTTCATTTATTAATTCTATTGCGAATATTTGTGAAAAAGTAGGAGCCAATGTAGAAAAAGTTGCTGAAGGAATGCGACTAGATAAGAGATTTGGTAAATATGCTTTTTTTTCTGCTGGAGCTGGATACGGAGGATCTTGTTTTCCAAAAGATGTTAAAGCACTAATACAAATTGCTAGAAGACATGATTATCACTTTACAATATTAGAGAAAGTTGAAGAGGTTAACTACAAACAAAGAGAAATTATCACTAACAAAATATTAAACCTAGTTGGTAATCCAAAAAACAAATTAATTTCTGTTTGGGGATTAGCTTTTAAAGCCAATACAGACGATATGCGCGAAGCTCCTTCTATTGACATTATTAATTCTTTACAAAAATTAGGAGCAAAAATTTATGCTTTTGATCCGGTCGCACAAGAACAAGCAAAAAAAATGTTAAAAAATGTTAAGTATTTTAATAGTCCTTTTGATGCAGCAAAAAATGCTGACGCTCTTCTTATATGCACCCCTTGGAATGAATTTTTGGAAATTGATAAAAAACAACTTAAAAAAATTATGAAAAAACCAGTAGTAGTTGATGCAAGAAACATTTATGACCCAGAAGAAATGAAAAAAAATGGGTTTAAGTATGTATCTGTTGGAAGATAGCAATATTAGTTAATACTCCCACTGATTTTGTTCACAGATAACACTAATAGTATAAGGTTAGGATGCTAGTATGGTTTAGAGGTTAGATTATTGATATTTAGCTATAAACTTTACCCAATTTTCCATACTGGCTTAATTACCCTTTCCATATAACTAATCTGTGTATCGGTGGATAAGATCCGCAGGATAAATACAATAGGGACTCTCTATGAAACTTACAAGTTTGAAAAAATTAGACACAAAACTCTACAAGTTTATTAAAGAGGAAGAGATTCGTCAATCAGATGGAATTGAATTAATTGCTTCAGAAAATTATGTTTCAGAACCGATTTTAGAAGCAATGGGAACAATACTTACCAATAAATATTCTGAGGGCTACCCTGGAAAAAGATATTACGCAGGAAATGAAATAGTTGATAAAATAGAAAATTTAGCAATAGACAGAGCTAAAAAACTCTTTAAAGCCGAGCACGCTAATGTTCAGCTTTTTTCTGGAGCTCCTGCTAATATGTGTGCTTATTTTTCTTTACTTAAAACTGGTGATAAAATTTTGGGAATGGATTTAGCTCATGGTGGGCATCTTTCTCATGGTGCGGAAGTTAATTTTTCTGGGAAATGGTTTAAATTTTCTTTTTACGGAGTTGATAAAAAAACTCAAATGTTAAATTATGAAGAAATTGAAAAATTAGCTAAAAAAATAAAACCTAAATTAATTTTGGCAGGTTATACTGCCTACCCAAGAACTATAAATTTTAAACGATTTCGAAAAATCGCCGATAGTGTTGGGGCTTATCTTATGGTAGATATGGCACATATTGCAGGGCTTATTGCAGGAGGAGTTCATCCATCCCCTTTTCCTTATGCTGACATTGTTACAACCACAACTCATAAAACTTTACGCGGGCCTCGTGGTGCAATGATTCTTTGTAAAGCAAAGTATGCCAAACAAGTTGATAAAACAGTATTTCCGATGATTCAAGCAGGACCCCACGAACATATTATTGCTGCTAAAGCAGTTTGCTATGGCGAAGCATTAAAGCCAAGTTTTAAAAAATATGCAAAGCAGATAATAAAAAATGCTCAAACTCTTGCTAATGAACTTCTAAAATATGGCTTTGATTTAGTTTCCGGAGGAACAGATAATCATTTGATTTTAATTGATTTAAGAAACAAAAAATTAAATGCAAAAAAATTTGTTGAAAGTTTAGACATGGCTGGAATTTCAACCAATAAAAATATGGTGCCGTTTGATACTGGAACTCCTTTTGACCCTTCTGGACTTAGGATTGGAGTTCCTGCTGCCACAACCCGTGGCATGAAAGAACCCCAAATGCGAAAAATTGCATATTGGATTAATGAAGTAGCGGAAAATATTGGTAATAAGAAAAAATTAGAAAAGATTAAAAAAGAAGTAAAAACACTCTGCAAAAAATTCCCAGTACCGGGCACAGGAAATAAGTAAAAGTAAGAAAGAATTAAGAATTAAAAAATAAAAGATAGGGATTAAGTAAAAATTATGAAACATAAACGAGTTAGAACGCAACCATTTGTAGTTTGTGGCGGGTTAATAGAAAAAAATAATAAAATTCTATTAGTTCGTGAAGCTTCCAAAAAGATCGATACAAATAAATGGAATTTGCCTACAGGATGGGTTGATCTAGGTGAAGAATTAATTGATACCGCTAAACGTGAAGTAAAAGAAGAAACTGGATATGATTTTACTCCATGTTATATTTTAGGAATTTATTCATTGTTAAGGACAGAACTTAAAAAATACTTTGGATTAGTTCCACATCCAATAAAAATAATTTATGTTGGCAAAATATCAGGGAAACAATCTAAACTTGCTGATGATATTAGTGAAATAAAATGGTTCTCGCCAAAAGAAATTTTTAGAATGGATAAAGACACCTTGCGTGACTTAGATATTAAACAAATTGTAAAAGATTATTTTTCCGGAAAAAAATATCCGCTTAATTTGATTACTCATACTCACCAGCATTGAAAAATCTGCAGTTTTCTGCTATAATTCACCTATTATGAAAATATTAGACGGCACAAAAGTCGCCAAAAAAATTTATTCTGATATTACTAAAAAAATCGCTAAGATGAATAAAAAACCCGTCTTGGCTGTTATTTTAGTTGGCAATGATCCGGCAAGTAAACTTTATGTTTCGATTAAAGAAAAAAAATGTTTACAAGTTGGAATTGGCATACAAATTAAGAATTATGAATTAAGAATTAGGAATAAAGCTAATATTTATAACCTGCAAAAAAAAATTATTACTCAAATTCAAAAATTAAATAAAGATAAAAATGTTAGCGGAATAATTGTTCAATTGCCGTTACCAAAAGGATTAGATACAAATAAAATAATTGAAACTATTGATCCTAAAAAAGATGTTGATGGTTTAAATCCCCTTAATATTGGCAAACTTTTAATTGGCGACAAAGATGTAATTGCACCACCTACAGCTGCAGGAATTTTAAAACTATTAGAAAATTATAAGATTAATCTTTCTGGAAAACATATTGTTATGGTTGGATATGGAAAGTTAGTGGGTAAACCTCTTGCGAATATGATTGCAGTTGCTAACTCTGATGCAACACTCACAATTTGCGATAAAAAAACTAAAAATTTATCAAGCTTCACAAAGCAAGCTGATATTTTAATCTCTGCAACTGGAGTAGGACATTTAATTAAAGCCGGTATGATAAAAAATAATGCAATAATTATTGATGCTGGTACTTCAACTATTGGAGGAAAAATTGTAGGAGATGTCGATTTTGAAAAAGTAAAAAACAAAGCCAGCTATATTACTCCTACAAAAGGTGGTGTTGGACCAATGACAGTTGCAATGCTTTTGGAAAATGTAGTAAATTTAAAGTAATTAGCGACTTATGTATTTAAGTTTTTAATTCCAAAATTTATGATAAATCTCTAAAAAATGCTTAAGTTGTGATAACTAATAGTTTTTTAGTTAAGTTAGGAAAATACTTTGAGTTGGTCAAAATACTATAATAAGGATGTTAAAATTAACGAATTTCTTGGAAATCTTTATTCACATAAAGAATTTTTAACATGCATATTAAATTATGAACCAAAAAAGGTGTTAGAAATTGGCTGTGGAACAGCTGGTATGAGTATTTTTTTATCATATTTAGGATTAGACATAACAGCAATTGATAATGACAAAAACTTATTAAAAAAACAAAAAGAAATCATAAAAAAATTTAATTCAAGAGTTAATTTGCAATATGCAGACGCTTTTTCTCTACCTTTTAAAGACAATAGTTTTGATTTAGTTTTTCATCAAGGTTTTTTTGAGCATTTTTCAAATCAAGAAATTTATAAATTATTAAAAGAGCAATTAAGAGTTTCTAAAATAGTTGTATTTAGTGTGCCAAATAATTTTTATCCTCAAAAAGATTTTGGTAATGAAAGATTAATGAGTAAAAAACAATGGGAAGAAATTTTAAAAGATTTCAAGCTCGAACTAAGTACTAATTATTCAAAAAAATATTTTCCAAAATTTTATATTCCAAAAGCTTTTATACAATATATGGCAATAATTAAAAATAAATAATTAGGCCTTTGCCAAAACCAAGCCCCATACCTCTCTAGCTCCGTTAGACCTTAGAACTCTTGCACATTCTTCTAAAGTTGAACCAGTTGTAAATACATCATCAACCAAGATGATTTTTTTATTTTTAATTTCCTTATTGTCCCCAATCCAACCAAATATTCCTTTAACATTCTCTATTCTATCTTTTTTAGATAAAGTAATTTGAGGTGCTTTGTTTTTATTGCGTTTTAATTTATTTTTTATAATTTTGTAATTAAAGCTTTTTGCTAAAAGACTAGCCAGCAACTCTGCCTGATTATAACCCCTTTGGGCTAAACGATATTTATGCAGAGGAACACTGATAACAACAAAGTTTGTTTTAATATTTCTTTTCTTTAATGATTCAACTAAAATTTCTCCCAAATCTTTTTTTAGATCAAACACGCCATCATATTTAAAAGTATGGATTGCTTCTTTTAAAGGACCGTCTTCATAATATGCTGCAATTATTACTCCATTTAAATTTGATTTTTTGCGACACCTGGGGCAAACTTGTCCAATTTTTGTTAATCTTTTACAGTATGGACAGGTAGGTGATTTAATATGAATAATTTTGCTTTTACATTTTTGACAAAGCCAAATTCCTTCTAAACCACAACCTACACAATATTTAGGAAATATTGTATCTAAAATAAATTCTTTAATTTTGAATATTGCTTCGAGCATGTTTAATTTTTTCTAAAATTATTTTTTCTAAATTTCGAACATTTTTTTTGGCATTGTATCTTTTTAATGCATAATTTCTGGAATAATTTGACATTTTTTGTTTTAATTCTTGGTTTGTCAAAATCTTAATTATTGCGTATGAAAGAGCTTTTGAGTTTTTTTCATTTACCAAAAAACAGTTTTTATTTTCCACAACATACTCTTGGATACTACCTGATCTTGTTGTTACTAAAGGCAATCCGCAAGACATTGCTTCAATATTTACAAAGCATATCTGTTCTGCAGAATACTTGTGGGAATACGAAGGACTAACAAAAATATCAGCTTTTTGATAGCATTGAATAAGATTTTTGCCAGTTTTTTGACCTAAAAAAATACATTTTTTTTCTAGCTTCAATGAATTAATTTGCTCTGTTAACTTTTTTTTATAATCTCCTTCTCCTACTATTGTAATTTTTGCATCAGGAAATTTATTAAGGATATTCGGCATAGCATCAATTAAAAATTGCAAACCCTTTTGTTCTATTAACCTACCAACAAATAAAATATTATTAATAATTTTATTTTCTTTTTTTGCTTTAAACGCATTTACATTTAAACCCCAAATGCCCCACAAGGCATATGAAATTTTATTATCTGGAATATTTAAATAAATTAGGTTTTGCCTTGCACCGGCATTTAAATAAAAAATAAACTTAGCTCCTGTAGCATAAATTTTAACAATATTTTTCATAATAAAACCTGCAAAAAAACCATATTTTTGGTAAGGTAAAATATTTTCTAAAATTGGAAAAAAATAATCTACTTTATAAACCTTAGAAAATAAAAATATTATTTTTAGTATCAGTATTATTTTAATAGGAATTTTGAAACGCGAATAACCATAATAAGGATCTAGTCCTTGGATCAAATCTGGCTTTAATTCTTTTAATTTTCCCCATAAATCAAAAATATTTTTATATTTAACAAGCTTAACATTGAATTCCTGTGGGCGCATGTCTGGATAGTGTGATTTGTATAAATGGATTATTTCTATACGAGAAAAATATTCCAAAGGTTTTTGGAAGTGATATCTAGTTTTCTCTGAAATAATAACCAAACGGATTTTTTTCATTTTTTTATTAACATGTGAAGTCCTGAACAAAAATTTTGTATGACAGGATAATTTTCAAAATCTTTAAAAGTTTTTTTATATAAATTATATGAATCGTTGGTGTCTTTTTTTGTTATCCATACTTTAAGAGTATGCATAGGGTGAATAAAGTCACGATACCGCAATGATATTATTTGAAAACCGCTTGCTTGAGCAAATTTTTTTAGGTGTTTTTTGTGTATAGAACGATGATAAACTTTTTCTTTGCCTGTTATTTTCGGAACCCAAAATGTTACTGCATATGGGTTTGGAACTGAAAAAAAGGCATAACCGCCTTTTTTTAAAACTCTGTACGCTTCGTCAAATGCCTTTTGGATATCATTTAATGAATAAAAATGCTCTATTACCCCCAAAGACATATATCCATCAAAAATATTATCTTCAAATGGTAATTTTTTTACATCACCTAAAATTAATTTGCTTTTTAATTGATTTTTCTTAGCGTATCTTTTTCCAACTTCTAATGCATTTTTTTCAATCTCTATTCCAAAACATCTAACACCTTTTTTTTCAAGGTAAAAACAATATCTACCATACCCACAACCCGCTTCTAATATTTTTTTATTTTTTTTAAAATATTTATCAAAAATTTCAGTATAAGTATACTCGCGTGAAATCTGGCTCATTTCTTGATCTATTGACCCCTCCTGCCAAATATCTTTCCATGAATTGTTTTTCATTCTGTTACCTCTATCCTCCACCATGCCCCTCCGTTAGTATCAGGGTCTTGAAACCAAGAAAAATTTTCTGCAACTAATCTCACAAAGAAACGATATATACCAGGAGACAAATCATTTGGAATTTTAATATTAAAATTAAAAGTGGCGTTGGAACCATCTCCAACAGTCGCAGTAGAAAGATTTGCTATCCTGTATGTTGAAACCCAACTTCCATTGTTAAATGTGGACATAAATCCTTCATTTTGAAATTTATCGGTTGCTAGCCGAATTGCAGGCGATGAATTATTCCAAGTAACTCCGGTATTATTTTTATAAGTTACTGACATAGCAACTGTGTCTCCAGCCGAGGCAACAGGATATTCACTCTGTGAGACCCATGTTGCTTTTGGTGCTGGAACTGTAATACCCCACCAAGCACCACCATTTGTGTTAGGATTCTGAAACCAAGTTTTATTTTCTGCTACCATTCTAACAAAAAATCTGTAATAACCAATCTTTAAATCGCTAGGCGCTTTCACATTAAAAGTAAAAGAACCTGTTTGGCCAGGAACAACTGAAGATTCATTTAAGTTTGCTATTCTATAAGTGGAAACCCAACTTCCATCGTTAAATTTTGACATAAAACTTTCATCTTGAAATTTATCCGTAGCTAATCTTACCGGATTACTCCCAGAATTTGTCCATGTAGCAGTGCCGTCGTTTTTAAAAGCTAGTGTAAGTGTCTGAGTTCCGTCCGGCCATATATTAAAATAACTTGACTGAGAAACCCATGTAGCAATATAGGTTTCAGATCCGCTTAAGGCGTTATTAGCATTGACTCTTCCATAACCATAATAAATACTAAAATTCTCTCCGCCCATTCCTGCAACCTTATCTGCATTATCTTTAATTGCTGAATAAATATTGTCAACTGAAAGATAAGAATTATATGCGAGAAGTAGAGAAGCAATTCCTGCTACAAACGGGCTTGATAAAGATGTTCCGCTTACAGATCTATATCCACCACCATCTCTTGGGCCATATATTGCATTACCTGGTGCGACCACTCCTAAATCTGATCCGTAATTACTCCCATAAGGATATCCCCAATCACTATTATCACATCTAACATCAGAACTATTTGTTGCTCCGACTGCCAGAACTTTTTCATACCTTGCAGGGTATGAAATTGGTGTTGTATTGCCATTACCAGAAGCAGCAACCATGACTACTCCAGCGCTATAAGCATAGTCAACAGCAGAAGATATTAATGAAGAGGAAGAAGAACTTCCCAAACTCATGTTAATTACATCAGCTCCATTATCTGCAGCATACCTAATACCATACGCAACATCTGAAGCGTAACCTGTACCAGTTGAATCTAAAACTTTAATTGGCATTAAACGAGCATTCCAATCAGTGCCGGCAACACCAACTGAATTGTTGGATATTGCAGCCGCAACACCGGCAACTGTTGTCCCATGACCTTGATCGTCAGAATCTGAATTAGCAGAAATAGAGCGAGAATTAACATAATCATAACCTGCTAAAACCTTACCTGATAAATCTTCGTGAGTTCCATCTATCCCAGTATCAATAATCGCGATTTTTACATTTGTTGAGCCTGTAGTTTTATCCCATGCCGAATTTGCACTTATTTTTGGCAAACCCCACTGGCTAGGATAGTAAGGGTCATTTGGAGTAGCCGAACCATCTACTTTATTTGAATTATTTCCGCTTGAGATTAAATTAGGCAATCGATACCTATAATCTGGCTCATAGTATTCTAAGTTGTGTAAAAAATTATTGTCAGGTGAATAACCGCCCTGGCTTGCTACATCTTTTAATTCAATTCTAAATGCGCCAAATTCCGAAAGTTCTTGAACCTTATCTATAGATATATTATAAATATCGGCAATTTCTGAACGGGTTTTAATTTCAGAATATTTAACTATATAAAAATCTTCTAATTCACCTTGGGCAAAAACAGCTTTATGATAAGTAGCGTTGGCAAATAATGCAATAAATAATGCACATATTAGCCACAAACAAACAATAGTAATTAGTTTTTTCATAAAAATTTATAATAATTAATTTTATAAAACTGTAACTTCCCACCAAGCAGCGCCATTAATATCTGGTTCAAACCATGAAAAAAATTCCGATACTAACCTAACATGGAATCGATATTTTCCTGACGGCTTATCTGGAGGAATGTAAATATTAAATCTATAAGTTCCTGTTTGACCAGGATTAATATCACCTTCCTGGGCGGTGTTCAAACGATTTTCATTAATCCAACCCATTCCCTGCATAACTGTTGAATGATTCCAATATCTGTCTAATCCTAAACGAACAGGATTATTGCCAGATGAACGCCAAGTAAAAGAAGAAGTATTTTTAAATTTAACCCACAAGGTTGTGCTATCACCTTTGTGCATCGCAGGATAACTTGATTGTTCTATCCACTCTGCTTTTGGTTCTGGTACAATAATTTCCCACCAAGCAGCCCCGTTTGTATCTGGTCGTTCAAACCAACTGTAGCTTTCAGAAACCAAACGAGTATCGAATCTATATCTTCCTGGTCTTAAATCTTGAGGTATTTTAATTTTAAAGTTGAAAGTGTGTTCTGAATTCGGAGCTATTGAACTTGTAGATTCGGAAATGCGATAGTCGTTCACCCAAGAGTCATGCTTAAATCTTTTTAAGAAATTTTCGTTCATTAGTTTGTCTGTAGCTAATCTTACTGGGGTTATCCAATTACTAGAATCTGTGTTCTTAAACTTAACCCATAAATCCTTTGTTTCGCCAGGTAAAGCAACTATTTGATTCTCTGATTGCGAAATCCATTGAGCTTGTGGATGTGGAACATTTATATCCCAATATACATATCCATTTTCTCTAGGATTATCAAACCATTCCTTAAATTCACTAACAAGTCGGGCATGAAAACGATGAGTGCCAACACGCATACTGTCTGGAGCCTTTAATTCAAATCGAAATGTCGCTGTTTGACCAGGCGAAACAGAGTCTTCGATCATTTCTGCAATCCTATTTTCACTTATCCAATCTGAACCTTGCCATGCTGTTCTGCTAGCCCAATTTCTATCAAGAGCTAACCGAACAGGATTGTCACCGCCCTTGTGCCAGGTTTCCCAACCTGTGTTAACAAATTTAACTTCAACTTCTACAGATTGGTTTCTTCGTAATGTTGGGTTATTTGATTTAGAAGTTAAATCAGCGTGATAATTTTTTCTATTTCCTACAGGAGAGCCAAAGTAGTTTCTATAGAGATTAGAAAAGCTGTATTGAATATGGGGAGTGTATCTATAAAGTGCAGATGTAGCTCGGTTTTTGTAAGTTGAACAAATATTATCCCAGCAAAATGATTGGCCTACCTGCCAATCTGAAAAACCATAACCAGCAGCACGCTCATAATTATATCTTAATTGCCAAGCAGCCCACTCTACTTGATTAGTAAAACCTCTCCATTGAGGTCGATTTTCAAACATCCAACGACAACCTCGCCCTGCTTCATAACCCATAGCACAATCATAAGCTCTTTGTTTGTCTCCATAAGCATAATGATTGGTAATCAATGATTGCTCTTTCTGCATGGTTACTAAAAGCACTTTGGGGCTAACTGTGCCAGTGTTACGATTAATACATATACCATTAAAACAACCATTTGGTGGCGGGCCAGATGCCTCACCGTGCCCATGAGCTGCATCGTAAATAATTTGTGCTGCAGATCTACCATTCTCAGAAAAATGTCTAAGTTCGCTTCCTTTTTCTTCTAGAAACCTTTGGATATCGTTAACACTCATGTCATCTTTTGCAATAAATTTACTATCATCAATTATATAACCGGCATCAAAAGAACTAGCTTGCGTATTTTCTAATTTAAAATTTTTAGAATTAAAATTAATTCCTGATATTATCAAGATATTTGCTATTAGTAATACAAATAGAATTTTTAGCAAAATATTTTTATACATGTTATTATTAGTATAACACAAAATTAATTTTTTAAAAAAATTTTTATCCACAATTTTAATAATATTTATTTAAGTTTAACAAACATATTTCAAATAAATTTTAACTTAACGGGATTAATATTGTCTCAAATTTAAATTATTATATTTTTTTGATATAATAAATGTAGAGAATATTTATATTTTTATGTTTAGGAGTTTTTAAAGTTTTTAATAACTAAATTATAAACATAGGAGGAGTTATGAATCAAGATAGTAATACAAAAGATTTAACAGCAGATTCAGACTGGATGGAAGAAGAAGGATATGAAGGACAATTAGCAGTCGATGCGTATCAGACAAATGAAGATGTTATTGTCAAAGCACCAATCGCAGGAGTTAATCCAGACCATTTAGAAATATCAATAACAGATGAATCTTTAAGTATAAAAGGTGAAAGATTAAAACCAGAAGAAATTGAAAAAGATAATTATTTTTGTCAGGAATGCTATTGGGGTCCATTTTCTAGAACATATGTTATGCCTGTTGCTGTTGATCCGGACAAAGCAAATGCTTCATTAAAAAATGGGATTCTAACAATTAAAATTCCGAAACAAGAAAAAACTAAAACCAGAACAATTGAAGTAAACTTCGAACAATAATATAGGAAAAACTATGAAAATAAAATACGCGGTTATACCGGCAGCGGGTTTAGGCACCAGAATGTTACCAGCAACAAAAGCAGTTTCCAAAGAAATATTACCAATTTTAGACAAACCAACAATTCAGTATGTAGTAGAAGAATGTATTGAAGCGGGAATTAAAGAAATTATTATTGTAAAAACTCCTCAAAAAAAAGATCTTGTAAATCATTTTTCTGATAATCAAGATCTTAATTATCACCTTAAAAAAACCGGTAAAGAAAAGTTATTACAAAAAATTAAACACATTTCCAAAATGGCAAAATTCCATTTTATCGATCAGGTTGGACCATATGGAAACGGAACACCAGTGCTTTGTGCCAAAAAAATTGTCGGTAAAAATAGTTTTGCAATGCTGTGGGGTGATGATTTTATTTATGCTAAACCATCTAGATTAAAACAAATGTTAAAAGTTTATGAAAAATACAACCTTCCAGTAGTTAATGCGTTATCAATGGAAAATCCTCAAGATGCAGATAAATACGGCATGGCAAAAGTTAAAGAAATCGATAAAGATGTTTATAAAGTAGATTATTTTGTAGAAAAACCCGGGTATAAAAATAGACCTTCAGACATCATAATTCCTGGTGGATCAATACTTACTCCTGATATTTTCGAGGCACTAGAAGAATTGGAATTAGGCAAATCAGGAGAATTATGGCTTATTGACGCAATTGATAAAATAATTAAAACCAAACCAGTATATGCATGCTTAATTAAAAACGGAAAGTTCTTTGATACTGGTAATAAATTAAATTATTTAAAAACAAATATTGAATTGGGGTTAATAGATAAAGAGATTGGTCCACAGATTAAAGCTTATCTTAAATCAAAATTTAAATAGCTGAACAGCACGGAGGGATTTTGAAAAAAATCAATAATATTTTTTCAAATAATAAAATTAAACTACAAAAAATTATAAGCATATTGTTAATTTTGGTTTTAGCAATAAGTTTTTCAGGTTGTAGTCCTGGAGGGCAAAAAGAAAAAGCTCCAGGCAAAAGAGTCAACTTAAAAATTTGGCGTCTTTTTGATTCAGAAGAAATTATGCAGCCAATCATTAATGAATTTATTCAAGATAGAAAAGATGAATACGATTTAAACATAATTTATGAAGAAAAAGAATACAGCGAATATGTTGAAGCTACAACCAACGCATTAGCCGCAGGACAAGGACCAGATATTTGGATGATAAGAAACGACTGGGTTGCAAGAGAATATGATAAACTAGAACCCATACCTGAAAAATTTTTATCAATCGATAGATTTAAACAAATATTTCCCCAAATCGCATCAAACGATCTGATTATTGATAATAAAATTTATGGCATTCCTTGGAGCATTGACACCCTGGCACTTTATTACAACCCAGAAATATTTAGAAAAGTAAGAAACGAATTAGAAGATGCTAAAGCGTTAGAAAGAGGAGATAATATACTAGAAGATCCGCCATCTAATTGGGAAGAATTCATTAGAGCAGTAAAACTTTTAACTATTAAAGATGGGGATAAAATCCAAAGAGCCGGAGTTGCACTAGGTACTGCCAACAATGTAGAGCAATCAATCGACATTTTAACTTTACTTATGCTACAGAATCATACACAAATGATTTCAGACGATAAGCAAACAGCAACTTTTAACTTGGCAATACAAAAACAGAGCGGTGAACCAGTATATGCAGGAACTAAGGCCTTAGAGTTTTACAAAAGTTTTTCAGATCCCGGCAAAAAAGACACTTACACATGGAACAATTCGATGCCAGATTCATTAACTGCATTTATTGAAGGGAAAACTGCTATGATGATTAATTATTCTTATGTTCAAAAACAAATATTTGAAAGGGCACCAACCTTTAATTATCAGATAGGTCCTTTTCCGCAAATCAAGGACTCACCTCAAGCTGTTGATTTTGGAAAATACTGGGTTGAAACAGTCACGAACAACTGCCAAAATCCAGAAGTTGCTTGGGATTTTATCAACTATGTCAGAGAAAAAAGGTTGAATAACTATTTAAAAGCAACCAGAAGACCAGCACCAAATAAAATCGAGGATGAAGATGTTCCTATTACCAAAGAAAGGATAGATGAAAAAAATAGAACTTTTATATTTCAACTTAATACTGCTCAAAATTGGTATAAGGGTAAATTTCCTATGAAAATAGACAATGTTTTCACAGAATTAATTGAAAATGTCACAATACGCAATCAAAACCCTCAATCAGCAATCGATGCAGCAGCAAACAGAAGTACAACCTGGCTTAGAACTGAACCATATTAAACAATATATTATTAATCAGCAAAGAGGCGAAAAATGTTAAATAAATTATTTACTGGTTTATTTTACAAAATATTTTTTCTAATGCTAATTCTCACTTATGGAATTGAAAAGGTTTTTGCACAAGCATCCCCTGTACCCAAACCAACTATAAAAAATTATATAAGATTTACTAACTGGTATGATGCCATTCAGGCAATACCGAATTATTTAACAATTATTGGCGGTGTTTTGTTTTTTGTAAGTATTCTAGCCGCAGGAATATTATATCTATCATCATTTGGCAATGAAGAACAAGCAACTCGGGCGAAAACAGCTCTTACTGCTGCAGCAATAGGAATAATATTGGTTGTTTTTGGTCAGGCAATCGCAAATTACTTAGTATCTTCAATATGGTAGTAACTTTATTAATTTATGTTAATATATTATAATATGAAAAAAAATAATTTAAAAAATACAATAAAAAAAATTTATAATCTAATAAAAATATTATTATTAACAATGTTTTTATATGGTTGTGGCGGAACATCAATAATTGATAAAATTATAGTAAAACCAGACAGAACAGAAATTGATTTTAAAACAATAATAGAAAGCTTAAAAGAAATTGCAAATTTTTTGCAGGCAGGAGTAGCGGTAGTTGCCACAATATTTTTTATGTGGGGAGGAATTCTTTATTTAAGTTCTTTTGGTGATAAAGAAAAAATGGAAAAAGGCAAAAAAACTGTAATGTGGGCAATTATTGCAATTATATTATTAATTTCAGCAAAAATTGTTTTAGAATATTTAATTAGCTTATTATGGGCTTAAAAATGAATAAAAAAATTAAAAAAAATATAAAAAATTTTATTCAAATAATTATTATAAATTTAATTTTATTTAGTTCAGCTTTAGCGCAAAATCCTTACTATACCCCTCCTGCTAAAGATGCCGCATTGAAAGCGCTTAAAGATAAAATCGAACCAGTATTTAAATTAGTTTTTGGCTTATCTGGAGCAATATTCGTTGTGGTAATAATAGTTGGAGGCCTGCAATATTTAACTTCTGCCGGCAACGAAGAGGCAGTAGCTCGTGGCAAAAAAACATTAACCTATGGTATAATAGGAATTACAATTACAATAATGTCTTATGCAATAGCTGGCTACATTTTAACTAAATTAGGATCCGATATTCCAGACATAATTAAACCATAAACGCCAATTGTCCCATAAAATATTAAAATATTTAATAAAGGAGGAAAAATGCAAAAAATGTTAAAAAAATCATCAGCCCTTATTTCAGGATCATTGCTTTTAAGTATGGTTTATTTCAATAAGGTACAAGCCCGATTTGGACCATTTCAGGACGACTTTGGAAAAGTATTAAAAACTTTGTTTACTTTTGTTTTTGGTGCAGCGGGGGTTGTCTTTGTAATTTTATTTTTAGTTGGAGGAATTCAATACTTAACTTCAGCTGGAAACGAAGAAGCATCAACCAAAGCAAAAAAACTTTTAATTGATGCTGTGATTGGACTTGTTATTGTGGTAATTAGTTATGCTGCTGCAACTTGGATTATCAGAGGTATTGGTGGTGAAATTGACCCAGTAATTCAATAATTTTAAGGAAAAAATGAAAAATAAACTTTTCAAAATATTTCAATATTTTTCATTGATTTACCTATTGAATATTTTATTACCAATAAATAAAGCTTTGGCTAATAATTATGCTGGATTTCCAGATCAAACTCGGTTGCGACCAACTGTAGCAGGGATCTTTAATTTTGTTTTTGGTGCCGCAGGAGCAATATTTGTAATTATGATTATTGTTGGGGGTTTACAATATCTTACTTCTGCTGGAAATGAAGAAGCTGCTACCAAGGCAAAAAAGATAATGACTTATGCAGTAGTTGGAATTGTTATTACTGTAGCGGCCTGGGGAATTTCTGATTTAATATTAAGATTATTAGGCGGACGCGCAGATTGGTTATCATAATGATCATAAATAATATACAAATATTTATTTGCAAAGTTTATGCAACTAGTGGAGCTGGTGATATGGGTGGAAGTAATTGGTCGAAGATACCATTAAATGAACTAGTTGGTAAAATTCTTGATTTTGTTTTTGGCGCTGCAGGAGCGATATTTGTAATTATGATTATTGTTGGGGGTTTACAATATCTTACTTCTGCTGGAAATGAAGAAACTGCTACCAAGGCAAAAAAGATAATGACTTATGCAGTAGCAGGAATAGTAATTACAGTGGGTGCTTGGGCGATTTCTGAATTATTATTATCTGTTATAGGCGGTCAGACCAATTGGTTTAAAACACCTTAAATAATTTAAATAATATGGAAAAAATATTTTTATTAATTGCAAAAATTAATACAGCACATGCTCTTGAAGCGCCACCAGGTAATTTATTCACCCAGGTAGGGAGTTTTAAATCTTGGATTACAAATATTTTAACTTTTATCTTTGGCGCTGCAGGAGCGATATTTGTAATTATGATTATTGTTGGGGGGGTCCAGTATTTAACTTCAGCTGGAAACGAGGAAAATGCTACCAAAGCAAAAAAATTAATTACTGATGCTGTTATTGGCATTGTGATTGTTGTTTCAGCTTGGGCAATTGCTGATTGGGTATTAAAAGGCATTGGTGGTTATGCAAATTTTGGATAATAATTTTTTTATATATTTATTAAATAAAAGGAGGAAATAAATGAATAAAGTAAAAAGTGTTATTTTTAATAAAATAAATTATTTACTAATCATTGTTTTTGGATTTACTGGTCAAGCCCTGGCTATGGGTGGCCAAAGAGGGGCAGAGGCATTGGGGCCATGGAAAAGCCAAAATCTTGGTAACTTCAAAACCTTGCTGGACCAAAAAATATTACCCTTTGCTTTTGGTGCTGCAGGCGTTGCATTTGTAATTTTATTTATTGTTGGAGGTTTACAGTATCTTACTTCTGCTGGAAACGAGGAAGCCTCCACTAAAGCTAAAAAACTGTTGCTTGATGCTGTTATTGGCATTGTGATTGTTGTTTCAGCTTGGGCAATAGCTAATTGGGTATTATCAGGCCTTGGTGGTTATGCAGATTTTGGTCAATAATTAATATTTGTCAATCAACTCAAAAAAAATAAATAATATATCATATTAAAAAAGAGTTACTTGTAATTAAGTAACTCTTGTGTTTTTCACATTATGGTGCAGAGCTAATAGTTTTTTAGTATAGCCCTATCTCCAAAAAAATTCCTGTGTATAGACCATGCTATACTACAATCAGCTCTATTGCCAGAAAAAGAATTAACAAAGATTTCACCTATTACTTCTCTTCCCTTGACTACAAAATAGGTTTTTTTAATTTGCGGTCTAGCATCACCTTCTCCGAAAATTCTTATTTCATGGTAATTTCTTTCTTTGATATTTCCGGAAAAAGTAAATATAGAGTCATAGCCACCAGATATCGAACCGCTAGTAACAACAATTTTGTCACCCTTTTGTTCTCCTTGAGCAATAGCAGTTCTTCCTTTAGTAAAAATAACTTTTTGAGAGTTGTGCTGTGGTTGCGAATTTTGCTGTGAATAATTTATAATTTGAAATTGCTTAGATCTTACATTTTTTACTCTATTTGCAAGCTGCGAGGCAATATCTTCAAATAATAAAGTTCTTAATCTTTGCCATTGCGCACCACTACCTCCTGCCACAAGTCCGTTGATGTTGGTTTGGTTATACCTTTCTTTAATTTCCGAGGTAATAACCGGCTCGTCTCCAGCTTGCGGGAACACTATACTTCTACTTCTCCCTATTTGCTGTAATACTTGGATTTGCAGTTTTGTATAGATAATGTATTCCAGCGAATCAGTATTAACAAGCGAGAAGTTGTAGTTATGTCTTGTCTCTTTGTGAGAAAATTCTTTAATGTTTAAATAAACAATTAAATTTTCTCCCAAATTAAGTCGATCTGCGTAATCAAGAGACAAAACCGGCTCATTTGGCCTTAAAACAAAAAGACCAGCCTGACTTAATCTGTTGGTGCACTCAATCCAGAGTGCTTTTTTTGTTTGCCAATCACTTTCACCTTCGATAACCACTAAAAATGAAGATGAATCTGCCATAGCACTAACATTTATGACAAAAAAGCAAGCGAGGATACAAATGACAACCATTGCAACTTGTTTATTCATTAGGGTCACACACCTTTCAAATTAATTTTTTAAATTTAGACAATTAATTTGTTGTATAAAACACATTAAACAATTTGGCAGAAAAAATCTGAAATTGTTTTAGTGCATCAAATAACAAGTTAAATGCCTAAGTTTTTACCATAAAATCGTCTTAAACAAGACCAATTAGCATAACTTAAAAAATCTCTTATGTCAAGAGTTTTAGAGGTTAGAATTTTGTTTATGCATTACAAACTCTTTCGATTTCGGCTTGAGTAGTTATGCCTTGTCGAACTTTTTCTAGACCGTCTTCATATATTGTTTTCATGCCCTGTTTCTTTGCTAAATCTGTAAATTCAGCTATCGTTGCCTTTTGTTTAATAAGCTGTTCAATTTCTGGTGAAGGTTTAAACATCTCAGCAATAGCAATCCTACCTCTAAAACCAGTATTGTTACACTCGGCACATTTTCTGCCTCGACATTTTTGGCAAAGCTTACGAACTAATCTTTGAGCAATAATTAAATTAATTGAGCCGGCAAGTAAATATGGTTCAACGCCCATATCTAAGAGACGAGGAATAGCGGCTGGAGCACTATTGGTGTGAAGAGTGGTTAAAACTAAATGCCCAGTAATTGCGGCCTGTATAGCAATTTTAGCAGTATCTGTGTCTCGCACCTCACCAACCATCATAATGTCTGGATCTTGCCTTAAAAGCGATCTTAAACCATTAGCAAAAGTATAACCCTTTTCTACATTAACTTGTGATTGGTCTACCCCTTTGATTCTATATTCTATGGGATCCTCTAGTGTCATTATCTTTACTCCGGGTTTATTAAGTTTAGTTAAAACTGCATACAAAGTCGTTGTTTTTCCAGATCCTGTCGGACCTGTGTTAAAAATTATTCCATGGGTTTTTGTTATCGCGTTATTTATCATCTCCATATGTTTTGGACTATATCCTAATTCTTCCAAAGTTATAAATGTTTTTTTTCTCGGTAATAACCTCATAACAATAGATTCACCATAGTCAGCAGGAATTATTGAAACGCGAATATCAAAAGGGGTATTAGAAACAGTAGCATCAAAACGGCCATCTTGAGCTTTGTCGTGTACATCAATTTTAAGTTTTGACAAAAATTTAATCCTAGAGGAGAGAGTTTTTAAGGCACTTATTGGCAATTCCGCGACACTAGTGAGTACTCCGTCTATTCTGTAACGAATATTTAAATTATATTCGTCTGCAGGCTCTAGATGAATATCAGATGCCTGCGTAGCTACAGCTCCGGCAAAAATCACATTAAGCAATTCGGAAATTGAAACTTTACCAATTTGTTCTTTTAAATCACTAAGGTTTGCTATTTCTTTTTGATAATCTGTTTTTTCTTGTTCTGAAATTTCTAATTTTTGTTTAGTATCTATTTGCTGCTGAAAAACTCTATACAAACTCAACGCGTACACAAAACTGGATTTAGAGCAAACACTAACAACAATATCAGTGCCTAATTTATTTTTTAAATTTTTGAGATATTGATCTATTTGCTTAATATTTGACGGATTGTAAGTTGCGACCTTAATCTGTTTAGCAGTTTTTAAATAACACACTAGAGAATTTCCTCTTGCTTCTTCTTCAGGAATTAAATATAAAATATCGCCCAATATTGGGTAATTGATTAAATTTATATATGGCAATTCGTATTTTTTAGCTAAAATCTTAGTTTGAATTTCTTCATCTTCACGACTCATGTAAAACAGAGTTTTATCAATATTTGTAAATTTATCCTGCGGACTCATAACCTCCTTAAAAATTAATTCTATTTATATTTTATCAAATATCCCAATAAAATAAAATTACAAAAACTAAAAAATAATTTTGGCGGAGGAGAGAGGATTCGAACCTCTGGCCCCAAAAAGAGACACCGCTTTTCGAGAGCGGCCCATTAAACCACTCTGGCACTCCTCCATAAATTATAAATATAGAACAAAATATATTATTATTTGTCACACCGCATACCATATTCCACTTACGGAGTGGAATATGGTATGTGTTTTAAATTATGAGACTAATTTAATGAGTACTCGCCTGTTTGGCTTTTCACCAATACTAATACTTTCTAAATTTTTGTATTTTTCAGCAATAAAAGTGTGTACTAGTTTTCGTTCATAACTAGTCATTGGCATTAAAAGCTCATTTCTTTTCGACTGCTCTACCCTACTAACCGTATTTTCTACTAAATTAATAATATTTTGTATCTTATCTTGCCGATAATTATTGACATCAATCATAAAAAAAGGCACATCAGTGATTTTTCGAGCAAGCATAATATAAACAATATGTCCGAGTGCAGACAAGTTCTCCCCTGCTCTACCAATAAGCAATGCTGAGTCATTGGTACTAATGTTAAAAATTGTTTTATCGTCTTTTTGCTTTATTTCTATGGAAACATTGTCAATACTCATTTTCATAAGTATTTCTAAAATAATATTTTTTATTTCTTGATTAACCTCTTTATTCATTTTTTTCTCTTATTTTAATATTTATACCTGATTTATTTTGTTTTCTAGTCATTATGTGTTGTTGTAAGATACTGAAGATAATCGTCACTAACCAATAAAGAGTAAGCGCTGCTGGGATTGTTGTTCCAATATAAATTGTTAGTATTGGGAAAAAGTATGTCATTTGATTGCTAAGAATGTTTTGCATCATGTTTTGACCATCTTTTTTAGCTTCTTTTTTATCTTTTTTTGGCATCATCATTTTACTTTGAATAAATTGGAAAATACCAGAAACTACTGCAAGATAAATACTAGGTTCTGCTAAATTCATTCCTAAAAACATCGGATTAATTATTTCCGGTCTAGGCGTAAAACTATATAACAAATCAAACCTTGAGGTATCTAAACTAATTCTTAAAGCATAATATAAAATTATTAATATTGGAAATTGTAAAAGCATTGGCAAACAACTAGAAAGCGGATTAATTTTATATCTCTGATACAAAGCCATGGTCGCTTTTGCCTCTTCTTCTTTATTGCCTTTACATTTTGTTTTAATTTTATCTAATTCTGGCTGCAAATCTTTCATTTTCTTTTGCGCGTCAATAGATTGAGCAGAGGCAGGATACAAAGCTAGACGAATTATTAAAGTTAAAATAATAATACTAACGCCAAGATTTTGTCCTGGTACTAACCAAACAATAGCCATAAGTAAATTATAGATTGGTTTAAGTAAAATTGTTTTGAATATTGATTTGAAAAAGGTGATCATTTAATTCCTTTTTTAAAAAATTAATTAACTGGGTCGTGTCCGCCTTTAGAAAAGGGATTACATCGTAATATCCGCCATGCTCCCATCAAGCTACCCTTGACAAAACCGTATTTTTCTATTGCTCTATATGTGTATTCTGAACAAGTGGGATAAAACCTACAGAAACCATAAGTAAAATATTTTGATAAGGGCCCGTGGTCCAAAGACAGCGTCGCCTGATAAAATTTAATAAATTTTAGTGCCATGTATTTCATTTTAAAAAATGTTTAATAATATTTTTCTTATATCCTCTTGTATGTCTTTAAAAGATGCTTTGATAATATTTTTTCGAGATATTAATACTATATCATAACTCTTATTGTAGTCTTTTAGTAAATCTCTAATAATACTACAAACTCTTCTTTTGATTTTGTTTCTCTGAACCGCTTTAACTGATATTTTTCTACTTACAACTATACCAAATCTTGCTACATTTAAACTATTTTTAGAATATTTAACAAAGAAATAATTTGCATTGATTTTTTTACCAAAGCTATAAACTTTTTTAAACTCACGGGAATTTTTTAATCTATTTTTTTTTGCTAACACAAATTTTTTTTCTCCCCTTGTTTCTTCTTCTAGCAATAATTTTTTGTCCTTCTGCGGTTTTCATTCTTGATCTAAAACCGTGCTTTTTAAGACTTTTGCGTTTTTTAGGTTGAAATGTTCTCTTCATTATTATCCTTATATACCAAAACTAATATATTACTAAATAAAATATATTGTTATTATAACTGAGAAATTAACCTTAAGTCAACCTATTTTTGTATTCACAAATTATCAACAGGGCTTTTCCACAGATACCTTGACACTATGTGGAAAACCAATCTATGATAAACTTAACAATTAGAAACACTAAAAACATTAAATTGTTATTAATTTTTTTTTATTTCGGAGGGCTATGAATAATTCTGAAAATGATAAAATGTGGAAAACAATTTTAGGAGAATTAGAAGTTGAACTTTCTAAAGCAAACTTTACTACTTGGTTTAAAAATACTTCGATTCTTTCAAATAATGGCAAAACTGTGGTTATTGGCATACCAAATTCTTTTGTAGAAGAGTGGTTAAAAAATAAATATCACAAACAAATTTTTAATAGTTTAAAAAAACTTAATCCTAAACTCGAAGAACTTAAATATAAAATATCAACTAGTCAGAAACCAGAAATTGAAGAAAAAGAAGAAATAAAAACAAAAAATAAAAAAGAAGTGGAAAAAGATAAATACGATTCAGGTCTTAACAAAGATTATGTTTTGGAAAATTTTGTGATTGGTAATTCTAATCGACTAGCGCACGCTATTAGCATTGCAATATCTAAAAATTTAGGAGGAAAAAAATATAATCCTTTTGTGATTTATGGAGGAGTTGGTTTAGGTAAAACACATCTGATGCAGGCAATTGGACATGAAATATTAAAAAAAGATAATAATAAAAAAGTAATATACGCGCCTTGTGAAGTATTTGCTAATGATTTTGTTGAAGCAATCCAAAATAGAAAAATTGAAACTTTCAAAAAAAAGTATCGCAAAGCAGATTTACTTTTAATTGATGACATACAGTTTTTGTCTGGTAAGGATGGGACACAAGAGGAATTTTTTCATACTTTCAACGCTCTTTATCAAACAAATAAACAAATCGTATTAACTTCAGACAAAATTCCTCAGGCAATTCCAGAACTAGCCGACAGGTTATCATCTAGATTTTCAGGAGGAATGGTGACAGACATTAAAACACCTGATTTTGAAACTAGATGCGCAATTTTAAAAACAAAATGTATTCAAAAAAATTTAGACTTATCAGATAAAATTATTAATTATATTGCTGAAAATGTTAATTCCAATATTCGAGAACTTGAAGGAGCACTCAACAAAATTTCAACTCATTATGAACTTTACAACCAGGAAATTAGCTTAGACATTACAACAGAAATATTAGAAAATTACACTAATAGAAAAAACAAAAACATTGAGCCGGAAAAAATTTTTAAGATTGTTGCTGACTTCTTCTCTATTGACCAAGAAGAACTTTTGGGCAAAAAAAGAAATAAAGAGCTAGTTCACCCAAGACAATTAAGCATGTATTTACTGCGTCATGAAATAGGTTATTCTTACCCGCAAATTGGCAAGGCATTAAAAGGCAAAGACCATACAACTATTATGTACGGGGTTAAAAAAATTGCTAAAGACCTTAAAAAAAATGATAACTTGCAAAGAGAAATAACTTTAATAAAAGAAAGATTATATATATAAAGCTTGTGGAAAGATTGTGGAAAACATATTGATAACTTTTTAACAATTTCAAACCATGCCTTCGAAAAATTATTTATTAACATTTTATCAACAAATTATCAGCAAGATACCCCATATTTTTCAACGGTTTTTCAACAAGCATTTAATCTATTAATTCACAGTTTCCACAACACTTATAATAAACGATAATTAATATCAAAATATATATTTATAAATTAAATTGTGGAAAAGATAGAAAGGAATTTTATGAAACTTTCATGTAATCAAGATAATTTATCAAAAGGATTAAACATTGTAGGAAAAATTATTGGTAACAGAGGAAATTTACCTGTTTTAAATAACATTTTACTTTCCACAGATAAAGGAAGATTAAAACTATCTTCAACTGATTTAGAAATTGGAATAAATACTTGGATAGGTGCAAAAATTGAGCAAGATGGGGCAATAACAGTACCTGCTAAATTACTTATAGAATTTGTTCAAAACAATACAGATGAAAAAATAAATATTGAAACAAAAGGTAATACTTTAAATATTAAAAGTAAAAAATACAAAGCAAATATTAAAGGAATAAACGCTTCAGAATTTCCTCTTATACCAGGAATAGATAAAAATATTCTTACTGAATTTGATGCTAAATATTTTCAAGAAGCAATAAATAAAACAATTTTTGCTGCTGCTTTTGATGAAACAAGACCAATTTTAGCTGGTGTTTTTATGTCACTATCTGACGATTTTTTAAAAGTTGTGGCAACAGATAGCTATCGTTTGGCAGAAGCAACTTTAAAAAATTCACAAGCAAATAAGAAAAAAATTAAAATTATAGTTCCTTCAAGAACTATGTCTGAAATATCACGAATTGTTGCGATCGTTAACCCAAATAAGCTTAAAATATACTTATCTGATAACCAAATTTCATTTTCTTTTGCAGATACGCAAATTGTATCAAGACTTATTGAAGGAAACTATCCGGATTATCAGCAAATTATTCCAAAAACATCTACAACAAAAGTAAAAATATCAGTTAAAGAATTTGCTAATGCTTTAAAAATGGCTAGTTTTTTTGCTAGAGAATCTGCTAATAATATTAAGTTAGCAATTACAAAAGATAAAAAAGCACAAATATCAGCAATTTCTCCTCAGGTAGGAGATTCTGTATCAGAAATTATGGTAGAAAGTTTTGAAGGAGAAAATATTGAGATTGCTTTTAACTCTAAATTTGTTTTAGATACAATTTCAGCTGTTAATGAACAATATATTTTTATCGAGGCAAACGGCAACTCTAAGCCCGCTGTCATTAAACCTTTTAAGGAGAAACAATATCTATATATTATAATGCCTCTGAGGGTAGAAGATTAGATTTGTTGTGTTTAGGGTGTCGGTGTCACTGTTTGCGTATTTTGATCTAAAAAGAAAGTAATTTTTATCATCCTTTACTAGCCCACCTCGCTTTGCGGAGTGGGACCAGAAAAAAGCTCGTGGTCTCTGTTTGTACTTGTTAGTTTAATAACAAATAGATGCCAGAGGAAAATTCATAACAAAACAGGTTTGTAAAATCCGTTTTTATTTTTAAAGGAGAGATGATTATATTGCTAGTTTACGGCGGAAATATTAGAGATTAAATTATGTTGAAAAATATCTATTTAAATAATTTTAGAAATTATGTTAATTGTAAAGTAGATTTTGATTATATAACAATAATTGTAGGACCTAATGGTATTGGAAAATCAAATTTAATTGAAGCGATTTATATGCTTTGTGTTAGTTTTTCTTACCGTACATTGAAAAATCAGCAATTAGTTAATTTTAATTCTACATATAGTCGAATTGTTGCCGAAGAACAAAAAAATAAATTAGAGATTTTTTTAGACAATAGTTCAAAGTTTAAATCTAATAAAATTTACAAGATTAATTCAATAAAAGTTAAAAGAAGTGAGTTTATTGGTAGCTTTAAAGCTGTGATTTTTTCTCCTGAGTCAATAGAGATAGTTTTAGGTTCTCCTGATAAGCGAAGGAAATTTTTAAATACTATTTTAGCTCAGACCGATAAGGATTATCTAAACAGTTTGTTTAAATTAAGAAAAATTATTAAACAGAGAAACGAACTACTTAATCGAATAAACATTGGTCTTGCAAAAATAGAAGAATTGGATTTTTGGGATGATAAGCTTTTAGAGGTTACAAATACTATTGTAAGTAAAAGAAAATCTATTGTTGAATTTATTCAACGGTCGGTTAAAAAGTGTTATGCTAAAATTAGTCAATTAGATAATAAAATTAATATTATTTATCAAGAAAGTTTAATAAAAAAAGATACCTTGGCCCGTAATCGACAAAAAGAGATTAAGCTCGCACAGAGCTTGTATGGGCCCCATAGAGACGATTTGCTGTTCACGCTGAATGGTAAATCTATGATTAACTTTGCCTCAAGAGGAGAAGCGCGTACTTTAGTTTTGTGTTTAAAGATTTCAGAGATAGAATATATCAAACATTATAATTTTAAACCTGTGTTGCTTCTTGATGACATATTTTCCGAACTAGACAAAAAAAGATCTAGGCAATTAATAGATTTATTTGCAAATCAACAAACTATTTTAACTTTAACTTCTCTAGAGGATATTGATTTAAAAATTATAAAAAAGTATAAAATAATTAATCTTGAAAAGATTCACAATGATAGAACAAATTAAAAATACAATTCAAAAACAATTGAAAAAAATTAATCTTTCAAAAGAAGTTTATGCTGCATATGTTTGTGAAAAAGCCAAACCAGTTGCTCAAAGATTTAATTTCGAAGTGTTAAGTTATAAAAACAATAAGATTAGAATTTTAGTAGATAATGGGCTAATGGCTTATGAAATTCGTGCTTCGGAAGAGAAAATTTTAAATCTGATTAACAAGGAAATTAGTGGAGAAAAAATAAAAAAAATAATTTATCAAACTAAATAATTTTAGTTAATGCTCGTAACTCCAAGGTTGCTTAAAATTACTGCAGCTAAAATGAGCACCAGAAGTCCTAATACTGCTCCAACAATTCTTTCTTTGGCGTTGTTGATTTTCTCAACATCTCCAGCTGAAATTGCGTAAGTATATCCAGCTAGCATTAGCATAATAACTGCAAGTAGTATTCCGGCTGCAACTGTCCATTTGTAGAGTTCTTGAATATAATCTGGAAAGCTTTTTGTCCCGAAGTATTTACTTACATATTTACCTTGAGTGCCACTTCCAGGCGTGGTGGCAGGTGTCACTGTGCCCGTAGGTGCAGGTGTGGATGGAGGACTGGGGGCAGGTGTCACTGTGCCCGTAGGTGTTGTTGGGGGTTGAGGGGCATTCATTGCCAATAGTTTTTGTTGGGCAAAAAATATATTTAATAATACAAACATGAAAAGTATCGAGAAAAAAAATCTAATTGTTTTTTTCATTATAATTTTCATATTGTTAGTTAGATAATTAATAACTAATATATACAAACGGATATCTTTTGTCAGACCATGCGCCACCAAACTGTTGTAAGTCAAGTACAGAATCGTAGTAGGTTTTGACAAGTTCTCCTTCCCCGCCTTCCATAGTGGTTATTCCATAAAGTCGATCAATTCTGCCTTCATAGTTTGGTAAAATATCGTTATCTTGGTCTGGTATTTGAATTTGTCTAGGTTTCATTTGCATGGAGTCAAATTTTTCATTAACTCTTAAAAGTGCTCCGGTAAGTTGTGTGATTTTAAACTTTGCAGCTCGGTTTAGTCGGCTATTGAGTTTTTCGTTTGAGTCGAGTTTAAATTCTCCTTTTCCGTGCCATTCTGTAAAAGGTATGCACGCTTCTCCGATTAAGCGAAAAACTATTTCACCGCATTTTTTGTGGCAGCCAACTTCTGTGCAACACAAATTGTCATTTATTGATCCAGACCAATCGCCTATTTCTGATTTAGTGTTATCAAGACCCATTGGTTCTATCTTATCAAATTCTGGCTCAAAAGGCACATCGTAAATGTATTTATCTTCTCTGCTTTCAATATCCATATCTAAATAAGGGTAATAATCCATTGCGCACCATATTTCTTCTTTTGGATAACCACATTCACAAGTTTCTTGGAAGAAAGATGCAAATGGGTTTATTCCGAAATTTCCACCAAACATTCCAAAACCAAAATTTCCACCAAGAGCACCAAAAACAGAACTTAAAATACTAGATGTAAGGCCACCAAATATATTTGTTAATTCGGAAAATAAACCCGGTATTATGGCATTAAAAATTGAACCAATAAAACCAGAGGCCAAACCAAGAGCTTGGTTAATAGGTCCTAAAACGGGGGCTAAACCCCCATTTATTAACCCAAAAACTTCTGTTTGTAGTCCGCCAATAACTTTTTGAAGATTCAAAAGTTCGAGAACACTACTTACAGGACTAAGCAATAAAGTTGTAAATTCACCGATTTTTGAGTTGAGTTCAGAAAATACACTGCTTAGAGTATTAATAATTCCTGATGCAGGACCTTTAGCCCCAAATATGTTATCCCAGCCACGATTTATAATTGAATTGATAGTATATTTTAGATTTTCAATATCTCCTGAAATATCCAATAAGCTTTCAATTTCGCTCATTTTGCCATTGATTGCATTGATTAAGGCAGATGTCATATTATCAGGCATGTTTTGAAAGCCTAAAAATTCTTTCATTTTATTGTTCAAAATATTTTGCGCTTCAGAGTTCAATGAATTCCAACTGGCCGTTCCATTTATTACATTTTTGATTTGATTAGAATATGGAATGTCAGAATTTTCAGACCAATTGGTAAGATAACTTTTTAAGGCATCTGTTGGATTTCCTGACAAAATACTCTCAAGGGTTTTTTTGCTAAAGCCAGGATCATTAACTTTTAATAGTGCGGCGGCTTGTTCGATAGCATAGTCCATAGAAAATTGACTTTTGGCAAATTTTCCTACTAAATTTGGCATAAGTCTATCTAGATTTGGTAATCCTGAAAATTGATTTTGAATATAATTAATTGCTTCTTGGGGAGCTTTGCTCAAGTTATTAAGCCAACGGGCAATGTTTATGTCAGAAATTTCTCCGGGGAGTTGTTTTTCAAGAAAAGATTGAATATCTTTTATTCCTTTTTCTAACAACATCGCATAACTATCTCCGTTTAATAATCTTTGAACGCCGGCTTGACCCATTGTCCCACCAATAAGACTATTTATTGAATTGGCAATATTTTGAGTTTGTTCCCCCTGAAATAATTTATTGATTGAAGAATTTAAATTGTTGTAGAAATTAATTAATTCTTGATTTTTGGTGTCTGGGATTGGAGCAAAGTTTGCAGGGAATAGGTCTTGGCCAATAGTGTTTATTTTTGCAATAAAATCTGGTTTACCCATTGCGTCTATAAGTGATTTTATTTTATCTGCGATAGGATTATATAATTCTCCTGCTGAAGGAATCATTTGATTTAAATTAATTTTGTCTGAAATATTTTGAACTTCTCCTTTTAAGAAAGATACAAATTCATTGGTTGGAATTTTCATGCTAGAAGCAATTTTTGGTGCAGCAACTTTCTCAATTAACGGATTTTGATTTCCAAATAGAATATTGGTTAAGTCCCAGCCGGTTATTTGGTCTGCTTGGTTGGCTGTGAGGGTTAGATTTAGATATTTTACTTTTTGTTCTATTTCTGGTTTCAAATATTCATATACATTACTAATTGGTTTACTGCCCCTAGCTGCTTTGAGAGCATTATCAATTTTTTTTACATCAGCTTCTAGGAAACTTGCTAGAGTTTTTTTGCCAGCTAAATTTTTAAGATCGTCGATATTTGTTCTGCCTGTAAGTAAATTTTGTATATCTTCTTGAGTTATTCCAAAATTGGCACTGAATTCAATGTTTTGTGGATTTTCAATAATGTTAAGGTCTTGTAAAGTAATAATTTCATTAATAAGATTATTGATTATCTGCGCTTCTTGGGTTTTTTTGATGTCTGTGTTTTGTAGATTTGTGCCAATATTATATAAGCTTCTAGATATTAATCTTTGTTTGGCGTTGGTTATAATATCGTCTTTTGTGTTGTCCTTGGCATTGATTGCCGCCTCTATGTGAGTTAAAATAGTAGCTTTAATGTTTGGGTATTTGATATTTTCTGCTTCATATTTTATTTGATTAAGTTTTTCTTGGACAAAAATTTCTGATTCTTCTGTAGTAAATTGTGTGCCGTAATTATTATAATATTGTGATAGGTTGGGGTTAAAGGCAATTTCTAGTTGTAATTTACCAATCCTGTCGTAAACTTCGTCGGCTCTATTTTGAGCAAAAACTCTTGCTATATCGTACCTATCTTGTAGTCCAACATTGTTTCCAACAGCACTTGCATCAAGTAAATTGCCTGGGAAAACACCCGTACTTAACCATTGACGCAAGTATTCTCTTTCCTCTTCAATATTAGTTAGTTTTTTTGCAAGTGCATCAATTCCAGTTTCCTTAAAAACTTCTTTTAGATTGTTTGCATTAACAAAACGATTTACAATTGAATTTTTTTGTTTTTCAGCCAAAAGATTTTCATAAATTTGTGAATCTGGATTAAATGGATATTCATTAATTTCGATTCCACTACCAGGACTGTATCTTTGAGTTATAATCTTTTTATTTTCAAAATCTATGTAAGGTTTAAGATAGTTTTCTGTATCAAAAGCTAAGTCCCTTGAATTAATAGTGTTGTCGCTTTCTGGTATTTGATAGTTTGGATAAATATTAATATTTTGGTTAATTACACTTTGACCAATAATTCTTTTGAGAGCTTCGGGATTATTGATATTGCTTTCTAGTTCATTGTGGGAAATGCCAAGCATGTTTGCGACTAATTTTGTGTCTTGGAACATTTGATTGTATTTTTCCTCACCAATATTTTGTTTTATTTGATTTACATTATTTGCCTGAAAGCTACCTAATTTTAAATTTAATCTTTGTTCAATAGTTCCTTGACCTAAAATATGATATAAATCTTCTCGACTACTCATTGGTTGATCTAAGGTGCCTCGTTTAATATTTAAAAGATCTTCGAATTTTCTTTTTCCGATGTTTTCTAAAATATTTTCAGAAGATGCCCCTTGTAGATAATCAGAAAAACCAAAGATTTTTTGTGATAAAGTGGTTCTTCCAATATTTTCAAGCCATTGCTTTTGGTTTTCTCCATTAAAACTATTTATTGGGAGCATGCCATTAAACAAATTAAACAACGACGCTTCGCCTGTTTTTGTTATTGTTCTTGCAAAATCATAATCTGGAATGATCGGTGGAGTGCTTGAGCTTTGATTGTTTAACAATTGCAATCCAAGAAGAGCAATTATATTTGGTCCACTGTTATTATTATTTAAAGCGCCAGGAATATTTGTTATTATACTGCTAATACCAGCAAGTTGACCGAAGATTGGCAGGAGAAAATTTTGAGATGAAATGTTGGAAAAAGTTTGGTGGTGAGTGTTGGCGTATTCTTGAAGGAATTGATTGTTTTGCGCGTCTGGTTTAACGCCAGTTTCGTGCGATCCATCAGCAAAATAACCAAATTCTATTGGAAATTTATTCCAGGCTTTTGTTTTTTCGTAGTCAACTGTACAGTCGTTTTTTCTTACAACTTTAGTGCATTTAATATAATCAGTTCCAGAAATTTGCACTGCCTGAGCATTTTTATAATAATG
>Ga0334885_1001044_pt1 | contig 38349 bp, 20 predicted proteins | sample GraSluR1_MG_8_FD_207233 | JGI IMG/M metagenome (GOLD analysis project Ga0334885, IMG submission 207233) | Sludge microbial communities from methane-producing bioreactor in Wageningen University, Netherlands - Granular Sludge_31_05-R1 | ecosystem: Engineered > Bioreactor > Anaerobic >...
GCTATAGCCCAAACTGAGCCCGAAGCCATCTCTATGGTAGTCAATGCTTTGCTTCCACCAGGAACCTCTACTCAAAGCCAATTGCCGTTCCTGATGATGAAAACGAAAGGCTGTGTCCATCCAGATGTCTTCGAAAATGCGCTGGCGCAGAGAGGCATTGACCCTGTAGTGCAACGGAATGCTGCTGCTGTAGTTATCATCAAAGGCGCTAAGGATTTCGCGGTCAAGCACGGTGAGCGAGAGTGAAGCTTTGCTCAGAGGGTCAGAAAAGTTCAAACCAAGCTGATGCCGAGCCAGCCAATTGACCTCGTTGAGATCGCCAAAGCCCTTGTTGATGGTGCTTTGTGCTTGGATCCTGAGTGCTTTGAAGGGCATATAGCGGATCCTGGCAGATAGCTCTTCCCGGTTATCCGTGGAAGACAAAAGGTTCGCCTTGGTAGCATAGGCCGGCCTCTGATAATCCGCCAGCCTTTGATATTGCCATTCCTGACTGAAGCGGGGATGGATCATGCTCCAGCTTAGCGCGATGGAGGCCTGATCCTGCACTGCGCATTCTGCCATCAAGCGATGCGCGCCTGAGTTTACAGCCCCATAAATGCTGACTGCCTCCAGCAAGGAATCACTCTTTGCGTCACTGAAAGCTCGATCATAGCTCTGATGGTAATACAAAGAACCGATCTCGAAACCATCTGAAGTGTAAACAAGGCCTGATCCCACAACGCGCTCTCTGGTGCTGCCCAGGATATCGGTTTTACTACGAGGCAGTTGAGTGATGAGTCCTTCACTGAGTTTGGCAGCGCGCTCCACCTGAGAAGCAAAAGTCAGGATTTGCCAGGCTCCGGGCTTGAGCGAGATGGCCAGGCCTTGGGGCTCGTATGTGCTTGGATGGCTTGGGTATAGGATAGCAGGATGCGTGGTGGATCTATTCAGCAGCAGGCCTTTCCCCCACGTGACGCGGTAGCTACCCAAGGCAAAGTGATCACGATAGCGCAGTTGGATATTGGCCTGGGGTCTCTGATCTTCGACTTTGGTGCCGGCAAAGGCTTGAAAGGCAGCGCTCTTGAGCTTGAGCTGGGCTCTGGAATAGGGACTATCCGCAAAAGAAGCAGCACCGTAGAGCGCGGTGCTGTATATGGCTTGACGATCGTAAAGAGTTTGAGTGCTTTGCTCCGGCAGCTCTTCCAGGCTGAGCTCCAAGGTGGCGGGATCTGCGATGGCTTCAGAGTGGAGCCCGGCGCAGAGCGCGCAGAGCAGCAGGATCTTTACCAGTTTCTTTGCAGCGCGATGGCGTGGCTCAGATCCAGCTGAGGATGCGTGCGCAGCGAATAGATCAGACTCCAAGGCTCTATCCCCAGTTTTGCTCCCAGTCCGAAGCGGTTGGGTTCATTTTGCCAGGAGCCATAGACGGAGAGGTATTGATTGATATCAGTCTGGATGCCGGCCCGGAAGTAGTCCTTGCCTCCGCTTTCGTAGACATAAGAGGTGGCGGTATATACTCCTTCGCTGAGGGCGGCTTTCATGCTGATGGTCAATTGTTCATCCGAGCTGCCCACACGCAGGAATTTGAGCTCCGCGCCATAGTCCTTGTGGCTGTAGCGGGCAGCGAGGTCATAGCTGAAGTCATATTCGGAATCTACGTCCTTGACGCTGTCATAGACCATGTGTCCACTGATGCCGAGCGCGATGCCATAGTAGTGATAAGCAGCGCTGAGAAAGGGATTGTGCCAGCTATAGTCAGAATGGTGGAGATAGGTGCTGCCTCCGGCAAGGATAAAGCGGTTTCGGGCTGCTGCTGTGGCAAAACCCACTACCGCGATCTCTGACATATTGAAGGGGCGATGGTAAAAAGTACTGATTCCGGTGTGGCCGATGGTGGGACTGAGAGAATAGTCCGCCACGGAATCCGAGAGCAAAGTAATGCCGCTTAGCGCGTTGGCGGCCGGGCTGTGTTCCAGATAGTTCACCACCGAAGCTGAGAGCAGACTCAGCATGGGGACGAGGAGCAAGATCAGTCGTTTCAGCATGAGCTCACAAAATGCTGACTTCGGTTTCGGGATCAAAGAAATGGGCTTTTGCCATGTCCACGCTCATGGGCAGGACGGCTCCCACTTTTGGCAATTCTTTGGGGTCCAGCCGGGCGACAAAGCTGTGTTTATCCGTCTTCAGCACCACGTGGAACTCGTTGCCCAGGGGCTCCACGAGATCACATACGGGCTGGAAGGGACGAGGAGCTTCGGCCATGCTGTCGTGGCGTGAATCATAGAGGTCTTCCGGGCGAATGCCCATCACGATGGCTTTGGCTTCATAGCTCTTGAGTCTTTGGCTTTGTTCATCGGTGAGTTTGAGCCGGAAATCACCGCTGTCAAAGTGCAGCGCGGCATCTTCCGCGATGAGCTTGCCCTGCATCATGTTGATCGCCGGAGAGCCGATGAAGCCGGCTACAAACATATTGGCAGGATTGTTGTAAATATCCAGCGGGGTATCGATCTGATGGATGACGCCGTCTTTCATCACCACGATGCGGTCGGCCATGGTCATGGCTTCCACCTGGTCGTGCGTGACATAGATCATGGTATTTTCCAGGGTGCGATGCAGCTTGACGATTTCGGCACGCATGGCCACGCGCAGCTTGGCATCCAGGTTTGAAAGGGGTTCATCAAAGAGGAATACTTTGGGGTTGCGCACGATGGCGCGTCCCAGGGCTACGCGTTGACGCTGACCTCCAGAAAGCTGTCCGGGTTTGCGGGTGAGCATGCTCTCAATGCCCAAAAGCGCTGCTGCAGCATCCACTTTTTTGGCAATCTCGCTCTTGCTTTCGCCCCGCAGCTTCAGGGCAAAGGCCATGTTGTCCCACACCGTCATGTGCGGATAGAGCGCGTAGTTTTGAAAGACCATTGCGATGTCCCGGTCTTTGGGGGGCATTTTGTTGACCAGCGTATCGCCGATGTAGATCTCACCACTGGAGATCTCTTCCAAGCCGGCGATCAAGCGCAAAGCTGTGGTTTTGCCACAACCGGAGGGGCCCACGAGCACCACAAACTCTTTGTCCTCAGCTACGAAGTTTACGTCTTTCACCGCATGAAATCCGTTGTCATAATACTTATTCAGGTTCTTAACTACGATCTTTGCCATGGCATTCTCCTTTGAGACTTAGGTTTTTTGACTCCGCAATTACTGTCAAGCGAGATTTTCAGTAGGGGGATGATAGATACATATAGAATTCCGGCCGGATTTCTTTGCTTCATACAGAGCAATATCGGAGTGTTCGATAAACTCTTCCAATTCAATATCTGAGTTATGAGAGCTGAAACACTCACAAGTGAGCCCAATGCTTACCGAGATGTGGATCTTATGATCATTATACAGGAAGGTAGTGGTGGCGATCTTGTCTTTCATGGACTGCATCAGCTTTTCGGCATCGCTCAAAAGGGTGTCAAAGAGCACCAGGAGAAACTCTTCCCCGCCATAGCGGATGACGACGTCGCTCTTGCGAAAGTCCCTCAAGATATCGGCAAGCTGTTTGAGGACGCTATCACCGGCGGCATGGCCATATTGGTCGTTCACATTCTTAAAAAAGTCTATGTCCATCATGGCAAAGCAGACTGAGGTCTGATGCCGGGCGGCAATCGCTGCCAGTTGATATAGATTGTTTTGCTGATATCTTCGGTTTTTGAGTCCGGTCAGTTCATCCGTGAGCGAAAGCTCTCCCACGTGTTGATAGAGCTCCTGGATCTGGTCAAAACTGGCCTGGAGATTCTCCACATAGCAGTTGTTGCGCATGCTGGTGTAATGCGAGAGGCTGAGCAGCTTCTGCTCCACATAGCTGATGCTGATCTTGAAATTCGCGGTGCCGCTGTGCGTGCGCAGATATTTGGAGATGCCCACCAGCCGTTCCCAGCATTTGTGCAGATAGTAGTTCGAGGATTTGAAGCTGAGGATGGATTCGCGAAACATCTCTTTGTTGCTGCTGAGATAGTTTCCCGCAAAGAAGTGCAGCGCTCTGAGTTGCCGGGAATTGAGGATGCTGGCGGGATAGCCGATCAGATGCAGATAGAGCTCATATTTGGCCTCGGGATCCACCAGCCGGTTATCCAGATCAAAGAGCTCATAGGCCACGTAGGCGCTATTCAGGCTTGCTTCGTTTCGGACGCGCTCCAAAAGGTTGAAAAGCAATGCTTTGTAATATAGCGAATGCTTCATCCAGTGCAGCGACCTGAGCCAATTCAGCATAAGGAAGATGGTGCTTTCGGGGCCTTCGGTCTGATACACCTGATGGATGAGATTGAGCACCAGATCCATGCGTTGCTCCAGGTGATTGGAGCTTTTAAGCAATCTGAAGCGGCAGAGCTGATATAGGGTATAGATATGCAAATCGCTGCTCTTGATTTGGGGAGTGAGCGCGGTCTCCAGTTCGTATGCGCCTTCCACGTATTCCAGCTCGATAAAGAGGTTCATCATCTGCAGCTGATCAAAGAGCTTCACGATCTTGGGGTCTTTGCGAAAGTGGCGGGTCAGGATATCCAGAGTCTGAGTATAAAAGGGAGAGCTCTCCAATACGGGCAGGTGGTTCATAACTCTCAGAAAGCTGTAGAGCTCGCTGTTGCGCAGCTTGCGCATGCCACAGAGGTGCTTGAAGGCGTGATTGAAGTAAATCGCGATAGCGGCAGCGAAAAGATCCTGCTCATGTGTCTGTTTTTGCTGCTGCTCCACTGTGTCGATGAGCTCATTGATATACTGGGGCAGGGCATCGGCATCTGAATTGAAGAGTCCTTCAGCCCGGCTTTTGATCTCTTCGATCACAGCGGCATTAAGCCTGCTCATGCTGTCCAGATCATAGTGATCGGCGATCATTTGTCCTCCTTTGCGGGAACGAAGCGAAAGACCTTTTCATTGGGTTTGGTGAGGCCAAATTGCTCTCTCGCGGCTTTTTCAGCTGCTTCAGGATCGGTCTTTAGCCGGGAGTTTTCCAGAGCCAGACTGTCATTCGCCGCTTTCAAAGCCGAGGCTTCCTGTTCCAGCAGATCCACTTTGCGTCTGAGCTGACGGGTGTTCCAAAAGCTGTTTTGTCCAAAAAAGAGAATCCACAACAGCAAAAACCCGAAGATCAACCAAAAGGCATAACGAACCGGCTTGGGGCATTCTTTAGCTTTGTTTTTCATCTCAGTATCTTCCCGGCCAGAAAGGACTTATGGATGTCCACCGCCTGAGTGGGGCAAAGCTCGTGACAACACATGCATTTGATGCACTTGTTTGGGTCCACTTGAGGGAAACCATTATCCAGCCAGGAGATAGCTTCCACCGGACAGGACTTCACGCAGACTCCGCAACGCACACAGCGGGAACTGATCTCGGGGTAGTAGTAATAGACCTTTTTGAAGGCCTTAGCGGCAAAGCGAGGCAGATAGCGCAAGCCCTCTTTGCTGAGCTTGACAGCCCGGATATCGGCATCAATCCGGTGATGACGGAAGCTTTGGGGCACGATAATGCGTGAGGGCAGGATGCCTTCGCCATGCAGCGCGTCCCAGAGATATGGCAGGTCCTTCACCGTGAAGCCCATCATGCGTGACGCCACGGTATCCAGAGCGGTGATGCTGTCCGAGCCCATCAAGAGGCCAAAATTGCGCGGTGTGCCTCCGGAAGGCCCTGCTCCGTCCATGCCCATGATGCCATCGATGATGCTATAGCTGATCTTGGATCTGGAGATGAAATAGATAGCCAATAGCAATTCCGCGAAGCTCCGGGTGTCGGGATTATCCCGATGATACTCGCTCTTCACCATGCCGGGCACCAGGCCATAGAGGTTTTTCAGCGCGCCGGTGAAGGCCATCAGAGAGTGCGTCTTGTATTTGGCAACATTGATCACGATCCCACATTTGAACAGCGCGTCCGAGATCTTCACCGGGATGCCGTTGTACTTCAGCTCTTTAAAAGGATGAGTGGAGAGATTCACCAGCTTGATGGGGTAGCGATCGGCAAGCTCTTGAAAGCCGCAAATTTCCCATACTTTTTGCACCGGAACCGTTCCTCCGGGGCTATCGCCCAACCACACTTCTTTTTTGCGGGCCAGGAAATAGCGGATAATGGCTTCCAGCACGATGGGATGAGTAGTGACCGCCCGCTCAATGGGAAATGCTCCCAAGGCATTGGGTTTGATCAAGACGCGTTTGCTGCGTGCGAACTTGGGATCTCGCAGGTCTTTGAACCAGGTAGTGACGGCATCCTCGATCTGAGCAAGATCGTAGCTGTCTATGGCGCGGATTTGGACGCTGGGCTGTTTCATTCGTAGTAAAGGAAATCTTTGCGTTTAAAGGAACTTAGGTAGAGGCTCAGGCTCAGATTGATCTGAGTTTGCCGCTGTTTGCCCACGAAAGCATGCATCGCTGAGACATTGATGCTGCCATCGCGAAAGAGATGACCAAAGCCCAGGCTCAAAAAGTGTTGCGCGGTATCAGCAATTGGCACCGCCGCAGGCACTTCGTCCCAGAAGATGCTATCACCTTGGATACTGACAACTTCTGGCAGCTTGATCAAGCCCGAAAACACGTCTGAGCTATAGAAATATCCGGCCCGATAGATACTGTTTCCCTTGCGCTTTTCACCACCCAGATGTAGCGATATATGATCATTGAAGGCAGAGCTGATCTCGGAATCCTGACGGAAGCGGAGATCCGCGGCCACCCGGTTGTTATCAAAGGCATAATGCGTTCCCAGACCCAGCTCCAAAGGCAAGGTGCTCTCATAGGCGGCATACTTGAGATCCCATTCCACCGGAGTAGGCAGGGTGGCATTCAGGCCCAGTCCCCAATGGTTGTTGCCCACGATGATGCCCGGCTGGAAGCGCAATCTGTACGTATAATCCCGCACTCGATCATAAGAACGCAAAAACAGCACATCGTCCAGATAGTGAAGCTGATTGTGCAAGCTCAGCCCCAAATGCAGATTCTCACTATAGTGATATGCCATCGCCGCACTTAGCTGATGCAGATAATAGGTGGGATAGCGGGTCACGATATCCGCCCCTTGATTGATCTCGATGGAAAAGTCATCCAGAATGATCGATTTCGGGTTGTTGTATGTAATCGCGGAAGATATCTTTGAGGTGATGGGAAAGCTAAAGCCAAAGACGGCAAGCGGCACCGGAGAGCTATAGCGACTATTGAAGCCCAGGCCATCAGCGGAGAGTGGTGGTTTGATATTCACTTCGGTGAAGACCATGGCGGAATCCGGGGCGAGCGAGGCCGGATTGAGGTTTACATTCAAGCCGGAGCCCAGGATCGAGCTACCCGCATATCCTCTGCCTGCTGCTTCCACACCCAGATAGTTGCGGGAAAAGAAGTCATAAAAAGGATTGGCAAATTGCGGCAGGTTAAAGCTTTGCAGGGTATCCGCGGCCTGCGCGGTCAAAGCTGTGCAGATGATCAGACAGAGCACTGTGAGTTTAAGTTTCATGGTGTAACCCCCTGTGGGATGCGAAATGTTTGGCTGCGATCTTTGCCCACGGAAACGATCTCGATGGGCAGTTCCAGAGCATCTTCGATGGCTTGCAGATAGATCCTGGCATTTTGCGGCAGATCTTCCAGACGCCGGATGCCGCTGATATCCTCCTCCCAGCCTTTGAAACTGAGATAGACGGGCTCCGCTTTTTCCAAAAGCAGATGATGCGAAGGAGCTTGAGTGTGCAGCTTGCCACCAATGCGGTAGGCAACGCAGATCTTGAGTTCCTCGATCCCGGAAAGCACGTCCAGAAGAGTGAGCGCGATCGAATCCAGAGCGTTTAGCCGCACGGAATAGGCAGCCAGGACGGCATCGAAATGACCGATTCTTCTCGGACGACCGGTGGTGGCACCAAACTCATTGCCCTGCTTGCGGATAGTATCGGCCAATGCCCCGCTGATCTCGGTGGGGAAAGGCCCTTCGCCCACTCTGGTGCAATAGGCTTTGAATACTCCGATCACGCGATCCAGATGACGCGCGGAGAAGCCACTGCCGATGCCGATGGCATCCACGATGGTATTTGACGATGTCACAAACGGATAGCTGCCCCAAACGCGATCCAGGAGTGTGCCCTGGGCACCTTCGAAGAGGATGTTTTCCCCGCGCAAGCGTGCCTCGTGCAAAATGGGATCAACCGCTTTGACAAAGGGTTTGAGCACCTGCCAGGCAGCTTTAAGGTCTTGCATCAGGATATCAATCTCACCGCTTTCCGGCTTGATCCCGTGATAGGCGTAAAGCTCCTTGACGCGTTTCTTGAGATAGGAGGGAAACTGCAAATCCAGCAATCTGATGCCGCTACGAGCGGTGAGATCGGCATAAGCAGGCCCGATGCCACGTCCGGTGGTGCCAATCTTGCTGGTCTTGAGGCGGGCTTCGCCCTGTTGATCCAGACGCGTGTGCAAGGGTAAAACGATTCCGGCGCGTTCATCGATCACCAAACGGCCATCCACATCCACTCCGGTCTCCGCCAGAGCCTCGATCTCACCCATGATATTGAGCGGATCGATCACCACTCCGCTTCCGATCAAGCATAAAGTTTTTGGATACATGATACCGGAAGGAATGGTGTGAAACACATGCTTCTTCCCTTCCACCACGATCGTGTGCCCGGCATTGCTGCCACCCTGAAAGCGGACCACATAATCCACATTTTCGCCCAAGTAATCTACGATCTTGGCCTTTGCCTCATCGCCCCACATACATCCCAAAACAGCTATCGAAGACATCGTTTACTCCAAATATTCTTAGGACTCCAAGTAATTCTCGTAAAGCTCTTTTGTCAATCGAAATCTCAGATGTGCTCATACTTGATCCTACCGTATTCACCTCCCCCTTTGCCCAAGATTACCTCATATTTACCTCTTATCAAGAGGGGATCACAAGGTAAACCAAGAGTAGAGCCAAGGCGAGGACAGCAGAATCGGGATATAAAAAGGGCTGCGTGAAGCAGCCCTTAGATCTCGCGTGACGCATAACGCGTAACGCTTAACTGAGTATTTATTCCATCAGCATCATTTTGCGGGTATTAGTGTAGTTTCCGCTGGTGAAGCGATAGAGGTAGATGCCGCTGGAAAGCGGATTACCGTTGTTATCGCGACCGTTGAAGACCACGCGATAGCGTCCTGCTGCTTGATCTGTATTCACCAGAGTGCGCACCAATTGGCCTTTGACGTTGAAGACATCCAGACGCACGTTGCCGGCATCCTTGATGTCATAACTGATGGTTGTTTCAGGATTGAAGGGGTTCGGGTAGTTGCCGTTGAGGGCAGTTACCGTTACGGGGATGACTTCATCTTCGTTTGAAGTGGGAGTCATAATGAAGTTCACCGTGGTATTCTGGTTCGGAGCCACAGTGATGTTTTCGTAGGAGAGGTTGTTGAATCCGGCTGCAGAAGCAGTTACGGAATAGACACCGGCAGGCACGACCAGGCTGTAGGCACCGGCGTTGTTGGTGGTAGTGGTAAATCCACCGGCAGCGGTAACCGTTGCTCCGGGAATGCCCTGGTTGTTCTGACGTCTCACGAAGCCGACGATGGTTCCATTCACCACTTCTTTCACCATGGGGTTGGAGAAGGCGGGAGCAGAGGCCACATCAGCGGTGTACATGGCTTTCACAGCCCATTTGTAGGTACCGTTCGGGATGGTGGACCAGCCACCGTCTTCAAGGCTCAGAGTAGTATGGATGTCGTCTGTGAGGGACACCCAGGTAGCTTCATTGCCTTCCTGTCCGGCAGCCAGACGCCATACGTGGTAACCCACGAGAGCGCGATTGGTGCTGCGTGCAGGAGTGCTGATGCCGCTTTGGGTGAGGTCGTTATTTACCATACGGTTGGTTTCGCCACGGGTGATGCGGTCAGGAGTGCTTCCGCTTCCGGTATGGATGGCGTTCGCGCTCTTGGTCATCAGGTCAGATCCGGCAAAGCGGATGTTGTCCACGAAGTTGCCGATGTAGATGTTATCGATGAACCAGACATACCAGAGACCATCGTTTGAGGGAGGATCCACAGCGTGGAAGGCAAGCTGCACTTCGGTACCGGCGTATGCTTCCAGATTTATCGTGATGGGGAACTGATAGTAGTTGGTGCCGGCAGGCTGCGCGGTGGCATCCCACAACATGGTCCAGCTATTGCCGCCATCGGTGGTGATCTTCACATAGTAATGATCATTGTTGGTGCTGCCCAAAGTGGCATAGGTATCGAAGCTCAAATGGGCGTCGGGCGGGCAATTGAAGGTGGGAGTCATCAGCCATTCGTCCTGATGCTCATAATCCCACCAGAGGCCGGCTTGTTTGGTGCCTTCGGTAGGCGCGACGTTGCCGGTTCCGGAGATGTTGATGGTTCCGAAGTTGCACCAGGTGGGCAATACGCCAAGGGTATTAGCAGGGCCACCATTGGTGATGCTTTGAGCCCATCCGGTGGGCGGGAAGGCTGTGGCTTCAAAGCCTTCGGTGATTTCGATGGCATTGGGATCCGGAGCATTCCAGGTGAGGTTGATCGCGTTGAAGCTATCGTTCAGCTGGGCGTGTACGGAGTTCGGAGCGTAGGCAATCTCAGTGAGAGTCACATTGCCCATGTTGTGATTGGTAGCTCCTACGTTTATGGTTCCGCTGGTGGAGGTGTAACCAGCAGCGGAGATGGAGTACTGGTAGCTTTGGTTGGCAAATACAGCTGGGATGGTGAAAGCACCGGTGGCTGTGGAGGTTCCGCTGTAGTTTTCATAGCCCACGAGGTTGATATTGGCTCCGGCAATGCCGTTGCCGGTGTCACTGGCCAAAATGGTTCCTGTTACGTTCACCTGAGCCATCAGGTTCATGGTCACATTCATCACTTCGGTTTCGTCTTCTTCCAGCACGATGTTGACGGTTTGCGTTACGTATCCGTGACGGCTGAAGGTGACGGCATAGTTTGCAGGTAATACGTTCGCGATATGGAACTGACCTTGAGCATTGGTAGTGGCAGAATAAGGACGGTTGTCCACATTCACCAATACGCCTTGCAGAGGATTGCTGTCAGCACCCACAACGGTTCCAGTGATGTGACCTACGCCACCGGGAATCACTACGAATGTGGTCATCGGGAAGATGCCGGTTGCGGTGCCTGCGGTAGGAGCCAATGGATCGTATTCGACAGTGTCGCTATAGGCATTACGAGCTCTGCCTGCAGTGCCGGTTTGAGTTTTGAACAGATCAGAGGAGCTGTAATACTGAGTATCCATGGGGCGATTAACCATCATCACGAGGTTGCCGCCATCAAGGTGCATATAGGGCTGAGGGAAGTCGAAGGAGATCACGTTCTGACCGGAGGGGAAGTCCATCACGCCATCAAACACCAGGGTGAGTTCGGTGGCAGGAATCCAGGCATCGGTCAAAGTGGTTTGGGTAGTGCTTCCTAACCAGATTTTGACAGGCATACCGGTGAGGTCCGAATTGAATTGGGAGTAGAACTTGAGACCGGTGATCATGCCTACGAAGTTGCTCAATTCGTCTGCGGTATAGATGTTTTGATACAGACTGTTTTTGTAGAAGAAGTCCATCGGCATGCGGGCAGTTTGGGTTCCGGTTCCGACGGTGATATCGTTCACAGCGTTTCCTGTGAGCTGGATGGTATGGGTTTCACGGTTATTGTTATTGGTGCTTCTTAGAGAGTTTCTGCCACCGAATACGTGACGGGTTCCCTGATCATCGGTAATGGTGACTGTTGCGGTTGACGCGCCAAGGCTGGTGGGAGTGTAGGTAACCGTGAATACTGCGCTATCACCGGTGTTCAAAGCAGCCGGCAAAGTAGGCAGGTTGCTCAGGCTCATCGTAGCGGAACCGGAGATTGCGATATTATTGATTCCCAGAGTGCCACCACCGGCGTTCATAATGGTGAAGTTCTGGCTGCGACTGCCGCCAAGATTCACATCACCGAAGTTATGCGCGGTGGGGTTGACCATGAATACAGGGTCACCGGTCATGGGAGTCATGGTGAGTGTGGTCATCGGAACGATGCCGGTAAGAGTGCCTCCGGTGGGAGCGGCAGGATCGTAGGTTACGCTGTCGCTGAACATATTGCGGGCACGGTTGGTATTGGTGGATGTATCGGTCTTGAAGTGATCAAGAGAGCTGTAATAACCGGTGTCCATAGGACGGTTGAACATCACCACCAGGTTTCCACCTGTATAGGCAAAGGGTACTTGCAAGGGGAAGGTGATGGTGTTTTGTCCGGCCGGGAAGTTTACAGTGCCATCAAAGACCAGAGTCATATCGGTGGAAGGAATCCAGTTCGCGCTGAGATCAGGCTGAGTGGTAATCCCCATCCAGATTTTGGCTGGCATATTGGTCAGAGTGGCTGTGGTGAACTGATTGTAGATCGATATGGTGCTGATGTTTCCGACCATACCGATTTCAGCCGGGTAATACAGGGTTTGATACAGGGAATTGCGATAGAAGAAGTCCATCGGCATCCGCGCGGTTTCCGCACCGGTTCCGATGGTTACAGTAATCACACCGGCAGGCTGCACGCTGATGGGCATCAGAGCAGTGGCGTCGTTTCCGGGATTGATGTCTCCGGCCAGGATCACTTTGCCATAGATGCTCATCGGGCCTTGAGTAGTGGGAGTCCAATTGAGCACAACGTTTGCTGTAGCGCCTGCTGCAACTGTGGTTCCGGCAGCTGTGGCTAATTCTACATGGTTGCTGTCAAAGAGCTTCACGGTGTAAGTGCTCTGAGAGGCAGTGCCGTTGTTGTAAACGCTTACGGTATATTGAGTAGCACTATCAACGCTGGGGGTGCTGTTACCGGCTAATGCAAGCGCAGCCAGGTCATTGGCACCCATCATTTCAAACTCAACGGTATCAAGGTAAATGGTTTGACCGACAGCGTTGTTGGCATGCTTGAAGGCGATTACTTTTCCGGTGCCGGTGTAGCTGGCAAGTGATACTTGATACTGCACCCAGGCAGAGGTGAAGGTAAGAGTCTCGATTTCGGTGAAGGTGGCAGGATCAGAAGGATCTGTCATCACACCTACTTTCACAGAGTAGTTGTTGCCTTTTCCCCAGAATTTAACGCGCACGTTGTTGGTAGGAATGGTATTGGCCAAAGGAGGCGCTACCAGCATGGCGATGGTATTGATATCGGTGGGGTTGTACATGGCCACGCAATTGGGAGTGCTTTGCGGAGAAGTGGTAACCGTTCTCACATAACCTGTGGTCACTGAGGCCTGATAAATGCTGTTCCAGCCCAAAGGCAGAGCAGGCACGGTTACAGTATCGAAGTTCTGATTATAAGTCAGCTCATAGATGGTAGTATCCACGCCGTTACCGCTGAGCGCTACAGTGTGGGTCTCGCGTTGGTTATCGGTAATGGTCACAGTGGCTGTATGCACGCCGGCTGTAGTGGGGGCATAGACCACTGTGAAAGAGGCGATCTGACCGGTATTCAACTGAGCAGGCAGAGTGGGCAAATTGCTAAGTGTGAATGCCGCATCTCCGCTGATGCTGATGCTATTGATTCCCAGTGTGCCACCACCCACGTTGATCACGTTAAAGTTTTGGCTGGGGGTATAGCCCAGAATCACATCACCGAAGTCCTTTGAGGCAGGGTTAACGGTAAACATGGGCTCATCGCTGAGGGGGGTCATGATGAAGGTAGTTTTGGGGAAGGTTCCGGAGAGTGTTCCCACCGCGGAAGGAGCCATGGGATCGTAAACTGTGCTGTCGCTTTGCAGTTTACGGGCACGGTTTGTGCCCACGGTCTGAGCCAGGAAGTCGTCACTGCTGCTGTAATACTGAGCGTCCATAGGACGGTGAGCATAGAGCACCAGGTTGCCACCGGCATAGTTAAAAGGCACTTGCAGGGGCACAGTGATGGTATTTGCTCCGCTGGGGAAATCCAGATTGCCATCATAGACCATGGTAAGGGTGCTGGGATCGATCCAGCTGACAGACAGATCCTGGGCATCGGTAGTTCCCAGCCACAATTGCACAGGCATATTAGGCAGATCTGTAGTGAAGTTATTGTAGAAACTCACCGCAGTAATATTGCCGAACATACCGATCTCATTCTGATAATATAGGGTCTGGAACAAGGAGTGTTTGTAGTAGAATTCCCACGGCACACCTTGCAGCTGATCGCCATCACCGATGGTGACGCTGTTCACGCCTTCAGGCTGAACGGTGATGTCCAGGGGTGAAGTTTGATCGTTTGTGCTGTTAATATCTCCGGCCAGCACCACTTTTCCATAGATGCTCATCGGGCCTTGAGTGGTGGGGGTCCAGGGGATCACCACATCAGCAGTTGCGCCACCGGCCAGGGTGGGCCCGGCTACAGAGGCAAGCTCGGTATTGGCAGCGTTAAACAGCTTCACGGCATAGGTATTCTGAGTGGCCGTGCCGTTGTTTAAAACTCTCACAGTGTAGTTTGCTGAAGAACCCACGCTCGGAGTAGTGTTTCCGCTAATCGCTATGGCAGCCAGGTCATTGGCAGCGATTTCTTCAAAGGTAATATCATCGATATAGATGGTGCGATAGGTTCCACCCAGGCCATGACGGAAAGCGATGAAGCGTCCGGTTCCGGTATAGGAAGTGAGCGGAATGCTGTGCTGAGCATAAGTCGTGTTGGCAAATGTGAGGGTTTGCACCAGCTCGAATGTGGCCGGATCCATGGGGTTAGTCATTACGCCCACTTCGAGAGTATAGGAAGCAGACACCGGACGCACCCAGGCTTTCACGCGGACGCTCTGCATATTGATGCTCTGATGGATCTGCGGAGAGACCAGCAGCAAGCTTGCATTAGCATCAGCTGAGTTTGCCATTTGAATGTTATTGGGAGCACTGTTGGGTGTAGTGGTGCTGGTCTGCACGTACGCAGTAGTAGATGTGCTGTTTACGATGGCAGTCCAGTCAAAAGGCAGGGCCGGAGCGGTCACGGCATCCCAATGTTGAGAATAGGGCAGCGCGTTCACGGTGGCATCACCATGAGTGGTGAAGCTCCACACCGGGCAGTTTGTGGCATTGCCAAAGGCATTGTAGGGCACTACCTGCCAGAAGTATGTGGTGGATGCGTTCAATTCAGGATTGGGGGTATAGGTGGTAGCAGCGCCCAGATCAAGATTGTGGACGACGTTGGTGGGCGGGTTATTGGTGCCCAGACTCAGTTTGTAGCCATCGGGCAATCCGCCGCCTGACATCCAGGACAGAGATGTGAAGGGAGAGATCAGGGTTGCCGCGTTTGCGGGAAAAGAGATATTTGCAGGGTTCGGAGCAGCATCTGCCACGGGATATGTGAAAGTAAAGGTGAGTCCATTGGCAGGAAAGTTCACATCGTTAAGAACTACATATTGATTATTGGCAGTGGCAGCAGTGGTGTTATTCCAGGCGCCGTCACCCGCGCGAGCGTTGAAATCTGTAACCAGTGGGCCGCGCAGTCCAACCTGCATATTGCCGTTAGTGGCGTTGGATACGATGCCACCATACACGATGCTCACGTTGTTTGAGCCTTCATGCAGGCGGATTTGGAAGTTCATTTGATCACCGGTACCGGTGGTTCCAAATTTCTTATAGTTTTCCCATTGGATCACGCAGACGCGATTGGGAGCGGCGCCAATGGTTTCCAGTCTGATTCCGCCACCGGCCTGGGATTGCAGATCGCGTGCCATACCGGCAATACGGTTCGTAAGCACTTCCGGAGTAATCACGGTGGTGCTCGCGATAGGGGTATAAGCCGATGTGGTGGCCATACTCACGGATGGAGTCAGGGCGGATTGCCCCAAAGAAATCCAGCCATTGGCATTTACAGCCAGGCGATCGAAGGTGGCACCATTGAACATGAAGTCAAAGCCAATGGGCAGTCCGGGGCCTGTGAGTGTAGTTCCACCCACCAGGTCTGCCGGATCCACAAAGCGTTGATCATCGGTGGTTTCAGTGCCCAATTGCAGACCGCCGGTGATTGGGGTGTAAGTATCCATGGTCGCATTAAAGCCATATTCCATGGTTTGGGCAAAACCGGGTACGGCCAATAGTGCAATCAGGGTCACAAGCAGCGTTAAGAGCATACTTCGTTTCATTGCGTTTCTCCTTATCAGGTATATCACTTTGGTTATCTCTACCAAACAAGCTGAATAGCCTTCAGCTTAAGCTATTGAAAAAGGGTAAGTTATGGGCACATAAGCGGTGTAATCATCCGACAGCAGCGCCCATGCAGGACTCACCTGCTCTTACATCATGCCAAAATGAAGCCAAAAGTCAAAAAAACCTTAGCGCTTAGAGCCCCCAAATCTTCCGGGCATAGTTCTTGATCGTCTCATCTGAAGAGAAAATGCCCATTCCCGCGATGTTTGCAGCGCTCATCTGGTTCCAGAGCTGAGGATCCTGATAGCTGTGCTCGATGTCCTGCATCACTCTGATGTAATCCGCCAGATCAGCCAACAGAAAGTACTGATCCCCATGCCGCAAGAGCAGCTCTGCCAAGGCCTTATATCTTCCGGGCAGTCCTGTTCCCAGATCGCTGTATTGCACGAAATTTATCACTCTTTGGATGCGCGCGTCATTGTGATAATAAGCCAGAGCCTCAAATCCGCTTTGCTTGAGAGCCTCGACTTCCGGGGTTTTCAGGCCAAAGAGAAAGAAGTTCTCTGCGCCCACAGCATCTCTGATCTCGATATTTGCCCCATCCAAAGTACCCACGGTGAGCGCGCCATTCATGCTGAACTTCATGTTTCCCGTACCGCTGGCTTCGGTTCCGGCCAGTGATATCTGCTGCGAAACCTCAGCAGCAGGCATGATCTGCTCGGCCAGGCTCACCCGATAGTTGGGCAAAAAGACCACCTTCAGGGTCTTGGATAACAGCTCGTCCTTTTCAATATATTCACCCAAAGCGCTGATGAAGCTGATGATCTCTTTGGCGATGGCATAGCCCGGAGCGGCTTTGCCGGCAAAGAAAAAGGTGTGGGGATGGATGGATGCCCCTTCCCAAATCTCGTGCATCAGATGCACGATGTGCAGCGCATTCAGCAGTTGCCTTTTGTATTCATGCATGCGTTTGGCCTGAAAATCGAAGATAGAATCAGGATTCAGGGTAATGTCCATGGTCTTTTTGCAGTATAGTGCAAAATCCTGCTTATTGGCAGCTTTGACCTCAGCCAGTTCTTCCAAGAAGCTTTGATCGCGTTGCACTTGCCGCAATTTGCTCAGCTTCAGAGTATCTTTGCGCCAGCCTTTGCCGATGACTTGGTCGATCAAGGCCGCCAGGCGGGGATTGCAGAGCATCAGCCAGCGTCGGGGAGTGATGCCATTGGTGATGGGCACAAACTTCTGCGGCTCAAGCTCATAGAAATCCTTGAACACACGGTCTTGCAATATCTGAGTATGCAATTCAGACACTCCATTGATCTTTCCGGAACCAATGATGGCCAGATGCGCCATCCGCACGGATTTCACCGGCTCTTCTTCGATGATGGAAAGCCGGCGCATTTGCTCCGAATCCACGCTCAGCGAAGCCAGATAGCGGTGATTGATCTCATAGATGATCTGAAGATGGCGGGGTAATACGCGCTCAATCAACTCCACCGGCCATTTCTCCAGGGCTTCGGGCAGGATCGTGTGATTTGTGTAGTTACAAGTGTGGCAGGTGATCTCCCAGGCCTTATCCCAGGGCAGATGATAGCTATCCACCATCACCCGCATCAGTTCCGCGATGGCAATGGCGGGATGGGTGTCGTTCATTTGAATCGCGGCATAACGTGGCAGAGCGCTGAAATCGTCGGTTTTTTTGAGGAAGCGCCGGATGATATCACTGATCGTAGCGCTGACAAAGAAGTATTCCTGCTTCAGGCGCAATTCCTTGCCTTGCATATTGTTATCATTGGGATACAGGACTTTGGAGATGAGCTCCGAATTGTTCTTATCGCTCACCGCCTGCACGTATTCGCCTTCATTGAAGTACGAAAGGTTAAAGTCACGGGTGGATTTTGCCCCAAAGAGCCGTAAGGTATTCACATAGTTATTCTTATATCCGGGAATCAGATAGTCATAAGCCATTGCCATCACCGATTCAGCAGGGAGCCATTTCCGGCTCGATTTTCCCTCAACAGCCCTGACTTCGCCACCGAAGTGAACCGGATAAAGCCTGGTGGGATGCGGGATTTCCCACACCGAGCCATAGCGCAACCAGTTGTCCGGAGTCTCCACTTGCTGGTGTTCTTTGATGTGTTGAAAGAAGATGCCGTATTCATAGCGGATGCCATAGCCATAGACGGGGATCTGGAGGGTGGACATCGAATCCAGGAAACACGCGGCCAATCTGCCCAATCCGCCATTACCCAGCCCCGCGTCCCATTCCAGTTCAGAGAGCAGGCCTAAGTCATAACCCAGATCGCTCAAAGCTTTGCGCGCCTTGCTCTCGAGATCCAGATTCAGGATGGCATTATTCAGGCTGCGTCCGATCAGATATTCCAGCGAGAGATAATATACCCGTTTGCGGTTCAGGGCATATTCCTGGGGTTGAGTCTGAAGCCAGTTGTCCAAAAGGATATCCTTGATGGCCGCGCTGAAACTGATGTAGCAATCCAGAGCAGTGGCGGTGAAACGATCCTTGCCCTGGTCATATTTCAAATGATAAATAAAGCGCTTCACGAGCTCTTGCGTGCTCTTCTCAAGCCGCGTGGCATCGAGCAATTCAGCCATAGCTTTTTTCATAGTAACCTCACATGTGGGTGATATCTATAAACTAAGGCAGATCAGCGGATTTCCAAGCCGGAATCGGATTTAGGTTTTAAGGTTTTAGGGTTTTGACGATTTGGCTAACACCTAACACCTAACACCTAACACCTAATCCCTATTGAGATACGGTCATGATACGGTCATGATCTCGTGATTTCCATGAGCGTATCATGACCGTATCATGACCGTATCTCTATAGGCAGCGATTATGCTTGACAGTCCGGGCGGGCTTTATTTTGTTATTCAGCAACTAATCATGCGTATATCAAGGAGAACTTGTGACTGATCTCTTAAGCATCAATGTATCCAGGCTGTTCTATGAGAAGAAGCATCTGGTTTCGGACATCAAGCTCCAGGTCAAGAAGGGCGAGCGCATCTTGATCGTGGGTGCCACCGGCAGCGGAAAAAGCTCGCTGCTGAATGCTTTGAACCTGATGAATCAGAGCTATCACGGCGAGATCCTCTTCGAAGGCAAAGCCATCACGGAATATCCGCCCCACATCTTGCGCAGCCGCATTGTGATGGTGATGCAAGAGCCCTGGCTGGGTGAAGGCACCGTGCAGGATGTGCTGGATGAACCGCTGGCATATCTGGCCACCAGAAAACAAGACTTGGGACAACGAGAGCAGAAAATTAGAGAGCTGTTCAAAGCCTTCGAACTGTCCGAAAGCTATCTAAATCAAAAAGCGGAGCAGCTATCCGGCGGTGAAAAGCAGCGCGTAGCCTTGATCCGCGCCTTGCAGCTGAATCCGGAAATCCTGCTATTGGATGAGATCAGTTCCGCTTTGGATCAAAAGACTTCAGGCATCATATCAGATTGTATTTTCAACAACTTCCCCGGCACCGTGATCGCCATCTCGCATGACCCTTTGTGGCAGGATCGCTGGCAACGCAGCTGGACGATTGCGGGCGGAACTCTGACCGACAATAGAGAGGTGAAATGATGGATATCAGCTATCTTGGTCTGCTCTTTTCAATGCTGCTCCTGGTCTTTCCGCTCATCATCTTCCATACTCTGAAGCTCAAACTCAGCAAACAGCTGATGATCTCCTTTGGGCGCATGATCGGACAATTGGCGATCGTGGGTTTGTGGCTGCAATTCCTTCTGGATCAGGAAGATTGGCGGCTCACTCTATTGTGGGCAGGCATCATGCTGATCAACGCGATCTTTACCGTTAAAGGGAGATTAAAATCTCAGCGACGCATCTTGTTGCCGGTTATGTTTTCGGCTTTGGGGATAGCCTCCCTGGTGGTGATGCCCTGGATCTTGTTCATGGTAGTGCGTCCTGATCCCTTCTTTTCGGCCAAGTTTGTGATCCCCATCTATGGCATGGTTTTGGGCAACAGCATGAATAGCTGTGCATTGGCTCTGGAGCGTTTTGAAAGCGGACTTAGCGACAACTGGAAGGCATACTATACCAGGATCAGCCTGGGTGCCAGCATCTGGGAAGCAGCCCTACCTCCCTTCCGCAAAGCCATGCAGGCCTCGCTGATGCCGCAACTGCTCACCATTGCTTCGATGGGTGTGGTCAGTCTGCCCGGGATGATGACCGGTCAGATATTGGGCGGTTCTTCCGCGATCGTGGCCATCAAATATCAGATGATGGTGATGGCAGCGATCTTTTCCGCGGTGGCTTTGGCGGATTTCATTGCCATTCGGCTCTATCTGGCCAAACGCTTTGATAAATTCTACATGCCCAAAAAGGATATCGCATGAAATACAATGAAACTCTGAAGAAACTGCAGATGGTACAGCTGGCAACTGTGGAACTGGATCAGCCCCGCGTGCGTCCGATGACCATGATCTGGTGGCAGGAGCGATTCTGGTTTGCCACCGGTGCCCAGGACAGTAAGGCAATCCAAATCAGGGACAATCCCAAAGCGGAGTGGTGTCTGTTGATTCCAGGCGAGGGATGCACAGGTTATCTGAAAGGAGCAGGAGTGATGCGCGCTGAGTCTGAGCCTGCTATCCGTCAGGCCTTTGCGGATTACGCAGTCTTTGTTTATGACTATTGGAAGGATGCCAATGATCCGGATTTTGTGCTCTATGAAATGCGGATCACAGAGCTAAAGCTGATGGTGCCCGGTGCCATGCTGGAACAAGATATCACGAACGACTATCTGACTAAATAGGAAGAATGAGACAAGCTAAACGATGATCTGGCTTGGTTTCAGCGTTCTCTGTTCGGTCTTGATCGCCAATTTCCTGATGCTGGTAGGCCGCAAAGGCAAGATCAGCATGTTGCCCATCTTTTTGGGCAACTACTTTGTCGCCAGCATCTTCAGCTATCTCAGTTTACCAAAGCTTATTGCGCCGGTGCCCGTATTTGATCTCACATTTGGCCTTGTCACCGGTGCTCTGTTCCTGGCTAATTTCTGGGTCTATCAGAAGTGCATCGTGGTTAATGGCCTTTCGCTATCTGTGGGTGTGATGCGCATCGCCATGATCATCCCGGTGATCATCTCGCTCTTTGCCTTTCGGGAGAGTCTGTCACTTTTGAATATGGCCGGTATCGCTTTGGGGCTCACGGCTTTTGTGCTCAAGAGTGAGCCCAAATCCCTGCACAATCTGCTCTGGATATTAGCGCTCTTTGCCATCTCCGGCCTTACTGATGCCAGCATGAAGATATTCAAAGAGCTGGGCAGCGGCAATGAAGCCCTCTTCGTGTATCTCATCTTCAGTTCGGCCTTCATTTACACTCTTTTAGCCATCATCCTTGGCAGAATCCGCTTCCCTGTGATGGCCATCGTCTATGGCTTCATTTTGGGTTTTCCAAATCGGTTATCGACGGTATTTTTTCTCAATGGTTTGGATTCTGTGCCTGCTGCGATTGCCTATCCTCTGGTGGCCGTGATGATCGTAGTGGGCAGCATTATCAGCGACATAGTATTGTGGAAAAAGCAGGTCAATCGAGGGGATGTTCTGCTTTGGGCCTTGCTGATTTTCAGCTTGATCATGCTAAACCTGTAGAAACTGCGAAAAAGGTATTGACAGTTTTAGCCCTCAGGCGTTTTTTTGCCAGCATGTCGATTGGCGAATTGTGCTTAAATGAACGAACGATATTTAAAGGAGCGTAGCGATGGATGTATCTGCCATCATGACAAGCCTGGAAAAGCTTTGTGTATCTAAACCTGAAGCGATTGAAGAATTGGTAACTCTGCGCGCGGAACTGCAAAAGCTGCTTGCCGAAAGCGAAGATCTGCGGGAAGAACGGGATCGCTTTAAAAGCTATGTGGAAAATGCCAATGATACCATCGCAATCCTCGACCTTGAGGGCAAGGTAATCTATACTACGGAAAATTGGACTCGTCAATTGGGCGTGAACAGCGGGGATGTGGTACACAATCGCATCTTTGAACGCTATATGCATCCCGAAGACGCACCCCGGGCACAAGCTTTTTTCGAGACTGCTATCAAGTCCAAAGAGAGCCAATCCGGCTTTGAATATCGCATCAAGCATAGTGACGGCTCCTGGCGTTGGCACACAGCCAATATCGCGCCAATCCTGAACGAAAAGGGTGAGGTGGAGTCTGTCGTATCCATCGCGCGCAGCATCCATCGGCAAAAAATGGCCGAACTGCGTGTGCGGGAAAGCGAAGCGCGCCTGCGCGTGATCCTGGATACCATGCGCGAAGGCGTGATCATGGTGGATAACGACGATCACATCAAGTTTATCAATAAGTGCCTGTGCGATTTATATGGTTTATCCGCGGAAGAAGCGATCGGCAAAATTGGCAATGAAGTCCTGATCATCCCTGAAGATCGCCACATTATCATCGAAAAGAACCTGGCTCGCCTGGATGGACTGGTGGACGAGTATGAGATTCGGGGCAGAAAACCTAATGGCGAACTAATCTGGCTACAGATCAACGGAGCTCCGCTGCGTAATGATGACGGCAGTGTGGTAGGCTCCGTGGGCATTATGACGGACATCACACAAAAGAAAAAAACCCTGGAAGCCCTCAAACGCAGCGAAGAGAAATTTCGCCATCTTTTCGAGGATTCCATCACCGGCGTCTTCCAATCCTCATTTCAGGATCATTATCTCAACGTAAACTCCGCCTTTGCCAGAATGTTTGGGTATGACAGCCCGGAAGAGATGATCAACAGCAAGACAGACATCAAAGAGTTTTATGTCCATCCCGAACAGCGGGAAGCTCTGAAAGAGAAAGTGATCCAAGATGGCTTTGTGGAAAACTTTGAGGTGGAGCTCAGGCGCAAAGACGGATCGCTCTTTTGGGTGTCGCTTTATGCCAAACTGAGGGCAGATGATGCCGGACGCATGATTTTGGAAGGCACCTGCATCGATATCACCGAGAGTAAATCCTTGCGGGAACAACTGATGGCCAGCCAAAAACTGGAGGCAATCGGGAAACTGGCCGGTGGGATTGCGCACGATTTTAATAATCTACTCACTGTGATTCTGGGCTATTCCGAAGATATCATGGAGGATATCAGCCCGGATTCCAAGATCTACGACGCCGCAGAGGAGATCGTCAAAGCAGGGCAAAGGGCTGCCACCCTCACCCGACAGCTGATCGCTTTTAGCCGCAAACAGATCATTCACAGTGAACAGATCAATATCAATGGCCTGATCAACAACCTGCATGGCATCATTAATCGCCTTACCGGAGAGGAATATCGCGTTGAGTTTCAGCTTAGTGAAGACCTGGCACCGGTGAAGGTGGATCCCAACCAGATGGAACAGGTGATCGTAAACATGGTGATCAATGCCAAAGAAGCCATGCCCCAGGGCGGTACCCTGAGCATCAGAACCTCGAACGTCCTGGTCGATCAATCCTACAAAGAATACCATCGCAGCATCAAAGAAGGCAAATATGTGATGCTTACCATTTCCGATTCCGGCATCGGCATGGACAAGGCCACACTCCATCAAATCTTTGAGCCCTTCTTCAGCACCAAGAACGACGCCAAAAGCGTGGGACTGGGTCTATCTTCCGCGTTTGGCATCATCGAGCAAGCCGGAGGAGCCATCATCCCTTACAGCGAGCCGGGCAAGGGCACGACCATGAAGATCCTTCTGCCGGCCATGACTGATTCCGGATATCCGGCTTCGGAAGAGCCATCACTTACCGGCGTGCAGGGAAAAGGACATAAGATCCTGGTGGTGGAAGATGAAGAATCATTGGGCAAAATGGTGCAGAAAATGCTGAGTTCCATGGGATACCGAGTGGAGTACACCGGCTCTTCCCTCCGAGCCTTGAAACGCTTTCAGGATGGTGAATCCTTTGATCTGGTGATCTCAGATGTGGTGATGCCACAAATGAACGGCAAAGAACTGTCCGATGCCATTCTCAAGATCAATCCTCAGCAAAAGATCCTATTCATGTCTGGATTTGCCGATGACGTGATCGCTCAGCATGGCATCCTGGACCCATCCCTGCCCTTCATCCAAAAACCCTTTTCTGCCCGGCAGATCGCGCCGATCATCTACAAGCTGGTCAATGCCTCACAGCAGAATCTAAGGCTCATGATCCTGGATGACGAAGAAGGCATCTGCAAGCTCTTTCAACGAAGCAGCGAAAAGCGCGGCCACATCTGCGATAAAGCCTGCACCATGAGCGCCGCCATGCGACTGCTCGCTGAGCATAAATACGATATGCTGCTGGTGGATATGAACCTGAATGAACTCAGCGGATCGGAGGCAATCAAGACCATCCGTGATAGCGGCTGCGATACTCCCATCATCATCCTTTCTGGCATGATACAACCCGGAACTCTGGATGGCTTTGGCGATAGCGGCGTGATCCGTGCTTTCGAAAAGAGCTTTGATAACACCCCCATCTTGCGGTACATAGAGAACTATATTCAGCAGCAGGAATAGCCGGTATCAAGGCAACATAAATCCTAACGTCTTCACGGACTTTGCTTATAAAAGATGGTTCAGGCTGTACCAATATGTGGTTTTGCGGCATTTCTGATTGACAGCCAGAGCAAAACACATTTGTTTGCCTTTACTCTCTAAGTCATTTGCAAAAGGAATAGTTATGAAGCAGCACCGCCTGATTATCCTACTGATTATCATATTAGCTTACAGCTTTGTTCACGCAGCTTATCTCACAAATATGCCGGTTACCCTCACGCAGCCTGATGGCAGCAAGATTGAGTGCTATGCCAGTGGCGATGAATATCACAACTGGTTGCATGATGCCGACAAATACACCATCATCCGGCATCCCGAAACCGGCTTTTATAGTTACGCGGATTTGATCGGTGGCCAAGTTCAGGCCACAAACCTCGTGGTGGGTAAGGACTTGCCCATTGGCATCGCTCCGGGAGTGAACATCAGTGAAGAGGACTACAAAATTGCCCGAAACACGAAGTTCGCCATGCCCGAATCCCGTGACGCGCCCACTACCGGTACGATAAACAACGTCGTGATCTTCATCCGCTTTGCCGGAGAATCCGAATTTGGGCAAAACATCAGCACCTACGACGGTTGGTTCAATAGCAACGCCAGCTCACAAAAGAACTATTTCCTGGAAGCCAGCTACAATCAGCTCACCGTGAATAGCCACTTCTATCCCGTGCCCAGCTCCGGATTTGTGGTATCCTGGCAGGACAGCAACCCCCGTAGCTACTATCAGCCCTATCATGCCACCACCAATCCCAATGGCTACAATGGTGATACCGAGAGGCGCAACCGGGAATTCACTCTGTTGGGCAATGCCTGTAATGGGGTTAATTCGGCCATTCCCAGCAGTTTAGTGATTGATTCTGATAATGATGGCCGGGTGGACAACGTGGTCTTCATCATCTCCGGCAGTTCCGATGGCTGGAGTGATCTGCTCTGGCCCCACCGTTGGGCCATCTACGACCGCACTGTATATCTGCGAGGCAAAAGAGTCTATGACTTCAATTTGCAGCTTCGTGACTTTCTGAACACTCAAAATGTGGGCGTGATCTGCCACGAGTTTTTCCACACTCTGGGCGCGCCAGACCTCTATCACTATACCAGCAATGGCATTAGCCCCGTGGGCTCCTGGGATTTGATGGAAGCCAATACCAATCCCCCACAGCACATGGGCGCCTATATGAAGCACAAGTATGGCAATTGGATATCCTCGATCCCCACCATCACGGCAGATCAGGCCTATACTCTGAATCCGCTCACCATGTCCACCGGACAGGCGTATCGCATCAACAGCACTCATCCCAATCAATACTATGTGATGGAGTACCGCAGGAAAATGGGCACCTTTGAGAACTCGCTACCCGGTAGCGGACTCCTGGTCTATCGCATTGATACGCGCTACAATGGTAATGCCAGCGGTCCTCCGGATGAAGTGTATTTATACAGACCAAATGGTACTCCTTCGGTTAATGGCAGCATCAGTAGCGCGAACTTCAGCCTGGAAACCGGACGCACGGTGATCAATAGCGACACCAATCCCTATCCCTTTTTGCAGGATGGCAGCATGGGCAATCTCAGCCTCTATGACATCGGTTCGGCCACCGGCGCTACCATCTCTTTCACCAAAGGCAGTCCGGCCATCGTGGCATGGGACTTCAGTGAAGCTCCCTACCGGGAAGGCTTTGAAGGCTCTGTACCGCCCACCGGATGGCAAAATCTTGCCATCAACGGATCTTATTCCTTCGAACGCGTAACATCCGGAACCTACCCCTCATGCAGCCCTTACGAAGCTTCGGCCATGATTCGCTATGCCAGTTGGAACGCATCCAATGGCAGTTCCGCGATCCTGGTCTCGCCCAAATTGATGGTACCCAACACCCAAGATCTGGATTATCAACTGAGCTTCTATATGTATCGAGATAACGGATATTCGAACAATGCTGACCGCATCGAGCTCTATCTAAATAGCTCACCCAGCCTCAGCGGGACACCCATCAGCATCGGAACTGTGAACCGCTCACGCAGTCTCAGCCCACAGGTTTCCAGCAATGGATGGTACCGCTATTCCTTCGATCTTCCGCTCAGCGCCGGCAACACGCAATACATCATTTTCAAGGCAGTCAGTGCCTATGGCAACAATATGTTTCTGGACGATTTCCGGCTTATGACCAGCCTGAAACTGCCCTTCAACGAGGATTTTGATAGCTATACTCAGCCCGAGCTGCCCCCATCGTTCAGAGCCATCGTCAATAGCAGCTCAAGCTCGGCTTATGTGCGCACCTACAGTTCGCTCAAATACAGCGAACCTAATAGTTTACAACTCACCAATTCCGGAGACGCGGCTGCTGATCTGCGTTGGGTGAGCCCCTCCATCAATCAGGGTATCAATCGGATACGGCTTAGGTTCCAAGCCCGAAGCAGCTCGAACGGTCAGACGCTCCTGATCGGCACCCAAAGCGACCCCGCCTCAGCCTTTAACCTATTGCAGAGTGTGGAATTGAGCACCAGCTGGAGCTTGGTGGATCTGAACCTGGCGGGTTACTCCGGATCGGATCAACACCTTGTGTTCAAACATGGCCTGGGCGCCACCTATCGCAGTATCTATCTGGACGATATCGAGATAGTGTCTCTTCCTGCCTATGACCTCAGTTTGCAGGCTCTTAGCGGCCCCGCTTATGCTGCTGACGGGAATAATCTTTCCTATAGTGTACAGGTCAAGAACGAATCATACAATCCCATGCAACTCTATACTGTACAACTTCTTAACGCGCAGACCTCCGCTGTGCTCTCTCAGGACATCATCAGCGCGGTTTTGCAAGCGGGAAATTCTGCTACTCATACCCTTATCTGCAACTTGCCCAACCCCGGAATGTATCAGATCATCGCTCGCGTATTGCATGGCAGCGACAGTGTTTCGGACAACAACAGTTCCCTGCCTCTGGCAACCCATATCCTGGCTCCGGATGCTCAGATCCACCATATGAGTGATGCAAGCGCTTCCAGCACAGCTAACTCACTGCCCTTCAACTTTTACTGGAAAAACAGTGTCACGGAAAGCATCTATCTGGCCGAAGAGATATTCTTCCCCAATGGCACGATAGCCGGCATTGAGTATCATTACGAGTTTGTGCAGGATCTGGCAGCACAGCCTTTGAAAGTGTGGATCAAAAACACTGATGCCCAAGATCTTAGCAGCGGTTGGCTGAGCTCAGATGGCTACACCCTGGTCTTTGATTCTGTGCTCGATTTTGCAGCGGGTAGCGGCTCGATCTTTCTGAACTTCATTCAACCCTTCGGATACACCGGTGGGAATCTGGCGATCAGGGCCAATCGTCCCATGGACAGTGTTTATTACCTCTCCGGCAATCACTTCCGTCAGTACAGCAGTCCGGAAGCGCCAAACCGCAGCCGTCATATCCAAAGCGATTCCATTGTCTATGATCCACTGGCTCCTCCGGCCGGAACCCTCAGTTCGCTTGTTCCACAACTCACTCTGCTGCTGCAAGATATCACTCTGGACATCGCTCAATTGCAGGTCAACCGCGAAGGAGCCGATATCATGCTCAGTTGGTCACCCATAGCCGGAGCACGATCATATCAGATTTGGCACAGCACGGATATGCAATCATGGCAACTCATTTCCACACAGGCGAATACAGAACTGACCACGGCATCTGCCGACAAGGCCTTTTTCAAAGTGGTGGCAAGCTCCGATGCTCCGCGAAGAGCTGAACCCGGAGAGTGAGGCTGGTTCGATATTACTGACTTGACTGAAAGGACTGACTGAGGTTCACTGCAACCTGCAACCCGATCCTTTACCTCTGCCTCAGCCCCGGTTTACCTCATGATCCCCCCATCCTACGAGGGAAATATGAGGTAAACCGGAGCAGAGCAAGACCCGAAGTACTGAGCACAACCTGGAGAGTAAACTCCAGTTTTTTGGAAACAAAGAGGAAAGAGAAAAGAGGGAAGAGAGAAGTGCTTGTTTACGGGTTATGCGTTATGCGTCATGCGTTATGCGTGAGCAGAGCGCGACCTTCAACAGGCCGAAGGCCATTCAACAGCGTAGCATTCAACCTTCTCAACCAATTCATTCGCGTTAATCTGCGCCTTTATCTGCGCAAATCTGCGGGAAACTTCCTTTTCCCTTGCCATCTCCACAAATCCCGATATCATATCTCTCAGATAGACTATGGAGAGAAATATGCAAATACAGATCGGAATCGACGGAATGCACTGCGCTTCTTGTAGCGCGAACGTGGAAAAGGCCCTAAACGCCCTGCCCGGGATCACTAAAGCCCACGTAAACCTGGCTTTGGAAGAGGCTATGGTGGAATATGACGAACGCAAGCTGGAGCAGGATAAAATCTTCAGCAGCATCACTGCACTGGGCTTCAGCGTGCGTGACACCCTACATCTTGGCGAAGATGAACACATCCGCAAAATGCACGAGGCCAAAAAGCGCATGGATATATCCTGGGTGATCACGGCCCTGGTGGTGATCTTCATGGTTCCGCACATGGTCTTCAAAAGTGCTATCTTGGGACATGTGGCGGATGCCTGGGTGATGTTTGCCCTGTCTCTGATTGCCATGCTATATCCGGCCCGACATGTCTATGTATCCGCCTTCAAATCAATCAGATCAGGCGTGGCTAATATGGACGCGCTGATCGCTCTGGGAACCATTGCCTCACTGATGGTTAGCCCCTTGTCACTGATCATCAGCAGCATTAAGCCCCACGACTTTGCCGGCATCGCCGCGATGATTCTCTCCTTTCATCTCACCGGTCGCTATCTGGAAAATCGCGCTCGCGGTAAGGCTTCCGAAGCCATTCGCAAACTGATCTCCCTGGGTGCCAAGACCGCGCTCGTCCTGGAAGACGGAGTGGAAAGGGAAGTGCCAGTGCATCGCATCAAAAGTGGTGACATCTTCATCGTCAAACCCGGCGCGAAGGTACCTACAGATGGCGTAATTACCTCCGGCACATCATCTTTGGACGAGTCCATCGCCACCGGAGAATCGATGCCCGTCACTCGCTCTGTGGGAGATTCGGTCTTGGGTGCCACCATCAATCTGGATGGCTACTTTCAGGCCAAAGCCAGCAAAGTGGGCAGTGAAACCTTTCTGGCCCAAGTGATTAAGCTGGTGAGTGAAGCTCAGCATTCCAAAGTGCCGATCCAGCTTTTGGCAGATAAAATCACTGCCATCTTTGTGCCCATCATCATGGTGCTGGCGCTGGCCGTCTTCTCGCTCTGGATGATCTTCCCTTCCTTTATGCAAGGCGTGGGGCTTGCGCTTTATGCCTATGTCCCGCTTACTTTGCCCACATCAGGCATCGCTGCTGCATTGATGGCAGCCATTGCCACTCTGGTGATCGCCTGTCCTTGCGCGCTGGGTTTGGCAACGCCCACAGCCCTGATGGTGGGTTCCGGAATCGGGGCCAATAAGGGCATCCTGATCCGTAGTGGTGAAGCTTTGCAGCGCATGAAGGACGTGGATACGATTGTCTTTGATAAGACCGGAACACTCACCCACGGCAAGCCGGAACTGCTTAAGATCCAAACTCTTAAGGGAGATGAAGATAGCGCGCTCAGGATTGCCCATGCTCTGGAACTGGCCTCAGAACACCCTTTGGCCAATGCCATCAATAATGCTGCGGTCAAACGGAGCCTTGATGCTCCTGCGAGAGAGAACTTTAGCTCCAGTCCCGGACGTGGCATCTCAGCTGAGATCGATGGGATCAAATACCTTTTGGGCAGCGCTAACTGGATGCGGGAGATGGCTTTGGATGCTTCCGGACTGAACTCCGATCCGGCCTTGAACTATGCCGGCAAGATCTATCTGGCCAATGAGCAGGATATTCTCGCTGTGTTCTACGTGGCGGACACCATCAAGGATGAAGCCAAAGATATGGTGCAAACCTTGATCAATAAAGGCATTACCCCCTATATGATGAGTGGGGACAATCCCGATACTGCTCGTGCTATTGCGGACCTCTGTGGCATCAAAGAAGTGATGGCAAACGTGCTCCCGGCTGATAAAGCCGGCAAGGTTGCGGAACTGCAAAAGCAGGGTAAGGTCGTGGCCATGATCGGAGATGGGATCAATGACGCGCCGGCTTTGAAGCAAGCAGACATCGGCATCGCAATGGGCATGGGCACGGATATCGCCATTGAAGCTGCTGATATCACCCTTCTGAGAGGTGACCTGAAGCTCATTCCGCTTGCGCTCAAACTCTCCGTAGAAACCTTTCGCAAGATCCGCCAAAACCTCTTTTGGGCTTTCTTTTACAACTTGATCGCGATCCCACTGGCTGCCTTTGGCGTACTGCATCCGGTAATTGCCGAGATCGCCATGGCCATCAGCTCGATCACCGTGGTCAGCAATGCTAACCTGCTGAAAACGAAGTTTTAAAAGGCGGGGAGTGCTTAGTGCTTGGTGCTTGGTGCTTGGTTCTTAGTGCTTGGTTCTTAGTGGGGGTTTGGGGTGGCAAGATCCTCTTGCCACAAAGGCCGGAGGCCTTTTCTTGGGAGTAGTCGCACTGCTTTGATAATGTGGAAACGTCTTTTTGCGCTTCTTACTCATGCTTCAAGATAAAGCATCTACATTCCAGCGGCGAGATGTCGCTACTACATTAGGAAACCAAGCACCAAGCACCAAGCACTTTAATCCTGAATCAATGCCGGTTTCTGCACCTTGCCCATGAAGAGTATCTCATTGGCTTCTTTGTGGATGATCATGCAGAAGAAGGGTTTATCTGCTCTGAATACCTTTGGATTCTGGGGTGGGGTCGGGCCCGCGGAGGTAACAGAAAAGCCGACCTGCGTTGCAGCAGCAGCTTCGGTGCCTTCTTCGGTCACTTCCAAAAAGGCTTTGTGCACGATGTCCGAGATAAAGAGATTCTGGCCTTGTAGCTTCAAAATGCCGGAGAAATCTGCATTGTCTTCATCAAAGGCGTCTTTCATGCCCATGGCCTTGAAGGTATCCCGAAGCTTATCCAGAGTTTGTTCCAGGCGAAACTTGGGCAGGATCACCCGCACTCTGTGCACATCATTCAGACTCTTCATCCAGCTCTGCCAGGTGCTTTCACTGAGCTTGGCGCTCACTTTGTCGATGTCATGCGGCAACATCAGGATCATGCTCAGTTCATGATCCTCGTAAGGAAGTTCAAGCAACTGTCCCTCAGCGATATCGGCATAGCGAAAAGTGCCGGTTTGCTGCATCAGGGGCAGCATAATGTGTTTGTCTTCTTCACGCTGGGAAGTGGTGAAGAACTTATCTTCAATCGTGCTTTCCCGCATAAATGGCGCACCCCAGGCAGACTTGAAGAAGATGCTGTTTACCAACACCAGGCCATCGTTGCTAGTTGCTATCTGTCTTTCACTTACGATGTCTTTGATGCGCTTATTGGTGCGTTCTTCCACCCATTGATTGATGAAACCCGCAGTCTCACGGGCTTTGCCAAAATCCAGATAATGCAGATCGCTGAGAAAGGATGTTTGCAGGATTTTGGGAAAGTCCGGCACCGTCCGTAATTTGTTTTTATCAGAACTGAACATAGCATTGGCGATGTGCAGTTGAGCCAGTTTCCGGCCTTGCACGGTGTCCAGACGATCCCTGGATTCCTTGAAGAGCAGGTGCTGTTGCTGCGGACTGTAGCGGTAGCCCATTGTCATAGCTATCTCTTTGGCGGTATTACCTTTAGCTCCGGTATAGGCCATGCCCAATGCGGTGTTGATGCTGAATGGTGAGAGAAAGAGGTTCTGCTCCTTTTGATCAATCTCTTGCCAGAGCTCAAAGGCAAAGCGGTTGTTTTGCTCCGCCAGTTCGGTGGCGCTGATCTCGTGATTCAGCTCTTGAGCTTGGAAGTCAGTGGGTTTGGCTTTCTTTTTGTTTGCGCTGCAAGCGCTAGCCAACAGCAGGATCAGGCATAAGGTCAAAATCACGTATTTAGGCATGGTTCCTCCGGATTAATTCCAGTATTTTCGGTCTAAAGTTCGGTATTGGATGGCTTCTGAGATGTGATCGCTGTGGATGTTCTCCAAGCCTTCGAGATCGGCAATGGTGCGCGCGACCTTCAAGATGCGGTCAAAGACCCGGGCGGAATAGCCCATTTTATCGATGGCATTTTGCAAGAGCGCGTGGCTTCTATCATCCAGCACGCAATACTTGCGCAGCATCTTGCTGTTCATCTGACTGTTGTTGAAAATGCCCAATTTCTCGAAGCGCTGATGCTGGATCTCACGGGCTTTATTCACGCGAACCCGGATGGTGGCAGAGGTATCTCCGGTGGGCAAAGCGGAAAGGTCTTTGTATTGCACGGTGGGCACTTCCACGTGGATGTCGATGCGATCCAAAAGCGGGCCGGACACGCGACTGCGGTAGCGGCTGATTGAGCCGGGTTCGCAACTGCACTCGTGATTTGGGATATTGGCTCCATAATAACCGCAGGGACAGGGGTTCATGCTGGCAATCAGCATGAATTCAGCGGGAAAGGTAAGGCTGGTAGTGGCTCTGGAGATGGTCACGATGCCATCTTCCAAAGGCTGACGCAGCACTTCCAGCACACCGCGCTTGAATTCCGGCAGTTCGTCCAGGAAGAGAACTCCTCTATGCGAAAGGCTTACTTCGCCGGGTTTGGGGAAGGCCCCACCACCGATTAAGGCGACATCACTGATGGTGTGATGCGGAGCCCGAAAAGCTCTTGTAGTCAGGATGCCGTTCTTAAAATCCTTGGAGAATCCCGCTACGCTGTGGATCTTGGTAGCTTCCAGCGCTTCGTCGAGCGTAAGCTCCGGCAAAATGGTGGGTACACGTCTGGCCAGCATGGTTTTGCCTGATCCGGGAGGGCCGATCATCAGGAGGTTGTGGCCTCCGGCAGCGGATACTTCCAAGGCGCGTTTCACCTGATATTGCCCTTTCACATCGTGCATATCCAGCGGGAATTCATTGAGCACGGAAAAGATCTTTTCGCGATCCACTTTAGCCGGTTGGATGGTGCTCTCGCCTTTGAGGAAGCGCATGGCCTCACCCAGCGAGGTGACCGGGATCACGGTGATATCGTCAATAATGGCAGCTTCTTCGGCGTTTTCGTAGGGCACGATCAGGGTGTCGATCTCATCCCGTTTGGCAGCAATGGCAATGGGTAAGACGCCATCTACGGGGCGCACATTGCCATCCAGAGAGAGTTCGCCGATCAGAGCGATCTTGGTCAGAGCAGCTGAAGGGATGATCCCATTGTGCATGAGGATGGCTATCGCAATCGGCAAATCCAGCGAGGACGAATCCTTCTTGATATCCGCCGGGGCCAGATTGATCGTGTAACGCGCTGAATGATAGCTGATTCCGCTATTGCGCACAGCGGCAAACACGCGGTCTTTGCTCTCCTTCACGGAGTTCGAGGGCATACCCACGATGTTCACATTGTGCGTCATGCTGCCCGTGCTGTCACACTCCACCGTCACCTGCAACGCGTCTATCCCCAGCGTGGTATAGGTCAAAGCGATTCCTACCATTTAGCTAACCTCTTTGCAAATATTATTCTTTGTTCGCAAGGCAATTGACGGGGAGCGGGGAGTCAAGCTTTTTCTTAGGTAACTGCATAACTACTGCACCCTTTCGAGAGACGTTTGCTATATCAACGACGATTTTTCTCATCGCATCGCTGTTCTAAGCTGATTGGATTATCGTATCTACGCAGGTCCGACCTCGTTCTGAGTTGTTGATGATGCAAGAATGTGTGCATTATCGGAAACTCAGATTACTCTTACCGCAAGGAAAGTAATATCATCTCTTTGATCATGACTATTAATACTACTATCAAGTATGTCTTTCAACATTCGATGTTCCTCAGGCATACTCAGATTTAACTCCAGTAAACTCAGCAGACCTTTTGATCCAAGTTTGCGCTTAGTGCTATTATCAGAAACCAATTGATCAATTACCCCGTCAGAATACAAATAGATGCATGTGTTATCATGTTTTTCAATATAGTTTATCGTAACATCTTTGTAATTAAACAATTCCCAGTTGTTTGTGAGATTGCATGCTTGCTTCCTATGGTGATTTAATATCCCGTTTTGTCGAACTATGAAATCTTGTCCCAAGCTCACAACCTTAGTATCATTCACGGACTCATCTATCTCTATGATGCTAATTACAAATCCGTCACTGATTGGATAGTCTTCGTCTGTACTCAAATAAGACTTTACTTCACGATAAAGGGCAACAACTCTCTGAGCTAAAGTTAAATTTTCTGAATGCCTGAATACTTGAGATAAAACACTGAGAACGAGAATAGACATAAACGCCCCTGGTACTCCATGGCCAGTACAATCAATCAACGCCAACCATGTTTTACCTGATTCATGATCTTGATGAAACCAATAGAAATCTCCACCGACAATATCTCTGGGCATCCAGATGCAGTAGCTCTTTGGGAACCGGGTCTGTAAAGTCTTCATTTTAGTTAGAGTGTTTAATTGAATTACGCGGGCATATCTAATTGAGTTTATGAGCTTATGATGCTGATGCTTGATGTCCTCTGTTTGCTTTTCTACCATCTTCTGGAGCGTAACCTTTTGTCTAGCAATTGCCCTCAATCTCAACTGATAAAAGGTCACAACCGGCAATAGAGTTAAGATTAAGTATAAAAATATAGGCGATAGTTGCAATCTACGATTAATGTCATAAATTCTGGTCACGTTGTTTGAGCTATCGTGAACTAGCAGACGATATTGATCTCTAGAACGTATCAACAGCAGCCTTGATGGATTAGCAGAGCTATACTGAAAATCTTGCAATTCTCCGATTTCTCTCAATTTCCAATCCAGCCACAACAATCTTCCATCAAGAGTTATTATTGACATTTCCGGCAAGCCATCTCCGTCAGCATCAGACAATCCCAAGGGCATAAATGATACAGCCTTTTTGGAATACTTATATCGTTGAACAAGTTTGGAATCATAGCAAGAGACGCGGCCTTGACTGTCCACTAAATAGATATAATTATCACTTTTTACTCTTGACCCTTGTCTCGAGACTTGTTGAGGGGGCAAAGCAGTGTCAAAGTGATGCTTAGCAAGCACTTCTAACCCATCTATACCTACTTTCACTCGAGCAAGGTAGTTTTCTTCGTTAAGAGTGCTGCTTCTAACTAAAAACACTTCACCTGAATGATCATCATGGCTATACACTCCAGAAAAACCAGGATGATTACCAAGCTCTTCTCTCCAAATCAAATTGCCGTCGCAATCAAGCAAAAATAGCCACACTTTTGTGTCGATCAAACCATTAATTGTGCTGCTGTTATTGACAAATGGGATTGTGCTGCAAAGCAATTCCTTTTTACCATCTCCATCCACATCCAGAACCTGAATATGACTCACATGAACGGGGCTGAGAAACTGCCACTTAGTTTTCAGGCTATCCCTATCAATGCAAAACACTTCCCTGATTCCATCCATTGAATAGTATTTTCCAACTAATTCCTCGTTCCCATCTCCGTTCAAATCCACCGATTCCATTATAGAATAGTAGTCTATGTCCATACCTGGGAATTGTGGCTGATAATCGATTCTTCGAATGAATCTTTGTCTCCCTTCTGGAGTAAATGAGTATGAAACGGATAACAACTGGGAATTTCCTGTTGTGTCCATTAAACTTACATAGAAAGCCTCGCTACCATCATCCTTGGCTTTAGACTTAGTAATGCCAGATACAGTAAGTCTCCCAATGTTTATCTGAGAAAATGCAAAGCTAAGATACTTGGAAGCAGTTATATGGTTATTGGGTTGATCCAGAGCATCAACAAACCTATGAGCTCTGATGATCTCATCGTGCCCATCACCGTCCAGATCAACATTGATAATGTCCATCAATTCACTATTTAAACTATTCTCCACTTCTTTAAAAACTATTCTCGTCCGAAATATTTCAGATCTAAGTAGAGGGGCTATCCCACAAATCACTACTAATAACACCAATAGGGGCCACAATTTAAACACAAACAATCTCTTTCTGTCTTTCATCATCTCTCCAACAAAGTGACAACACGCAGATGTTCACCATTAATCGTCTCATACGATTGGATATGCGCACAATCAGTAGCATTCGTTATCAATTCCGTCCGTTCAAACTATTTGTTGCGCCCAAGAATGAATACTTTGATTATACCTAAGGAAAACCCTCGCAATTGTGTTGACTTAACCACGGTATCATCAAAGCAAATACTGTAGACAAACTATTACAGCATTCTATTCATGTCAAGTACTTTGTGCTTAGCACCACCATGATCTTAGTGTATACATAGGTGGAACCTAAGTTAAACAATGGCATAATGTGCGACAAAATTCCTATGTTCATTTTCATTAGGCTCCACCATATTATGGCACAACAATTTATTGTGAATTTGAAAAGACTAGACTGACACAAATTTTATTGTATGTTCCCATCTACAGGCATGTCAATCCAAAACTGATCTGACCCTGAAGAACATCTTTTCAGCATTCATCGTCATCAGAGGCACTGACCATGTAGTTCTATCGTTTCTAGTTGAGAATGATCCAAAAAAATCACTAATGTTATAGTACTGCCCCGTAGGGCTGCCAGATGCTTCAACTATGTAAGTATCGTGTCCCAGCATAGAAAGCCAACTTATCGTAAGAATCCCACTATCAATGCTGATATCAACACCTAAAGGAGTTACTGAAATAGAGGGATTAGCGCTTAGATGTACAGCAGCAGTCGCTCCAATGACAAACATTGGGTTGCCGTACTGATAGGAGACACTTAGGACTGGTTCAGAATACTCTGTTTGTGTATGAGAGTTCCAAATTTTGAACGTTACTGGGTTGTTGGGCGAATATCCGTCAATTTGTGGAGTAAGTGGGTCATTCATGGATACAATAATTGGCAGGACTCCATTTGGATACTGACTTACTGGTGAGTTTAAGAGAATTGCCCCCACACAGTATTGGCCATCAAAGATTCCAATCTCATCACCCTGCTGCAATTCATTGTTTCCTACAGAAGCCGTAAGAACATAAAAATTCATGTGCTGAAATCCGTTACCATCCCACACTTTCACAAAATGAGGTCCACCTGATGCAGATCCTGCTTGTTCAATTACACAAGACACCGTGATACCCCCTCCGGTTGCAGTAATAGTCCCTGTCCTTGGGCTGGCGCTAGGATTCGCTGAATAACTAACATTGATTGTAGCATTATTGCTTCCATTTGACGGTGAATATGTTAGCCAAGGATGTGAGCTAGTCACTGTCCAGCTTATGTTTGATGATACAGATATTGGAAAACTCCCCGGTGTTGATGCTACATTTTGAGAAGTGGGCGAGATTGTAAGCAGTTGCGCCACTCCAGTGCCACTGACAGCAACATTGCTGGTCATCACACCAGTTGAAGCATTACTTACATTGCCTGGAACTGTCCCGGGAGCTATGGGATTAAAGCGAACATATATGGTTTGGCTTACATTGCCGCTACTGGGGGTGATAGATAAGCTACTGCCATATCCGCTGCCGGAACTAAATGATACTTGGTATTTATCTGGAGCTGTTACAGTAACATTACCTGTGAGATTGCTGCCAGTCAGCGCATAGGATTGAGGAGAAGAATATGTATTCACAACGACATTGCCAAAGCTAAGAGATGATGGGGACACTGCAAGAGTGGGGGTAACTCCATTACCACTGACGGCAACATTTCTGGTTGTCGCCCCAGTTGAGGCATTGCTTACATTTCCGGAAGCTGTACCATTTGCATTG
>Ga0334885_1001047_pt1 | contig 38331 bp, 25 predicted proteins | sample GraSluR1_MG_8_FD_207233 | JGI IMG/M metagenome (GOLD analysis project Ga0334885, IMG submission 207233) | Sludge microbial communities from methane-producing bioreactor in Wageningen University, Netherlands - Granular Sludge_31_05-R1 | ecosystem: Engineered > Bioreactor > Anaerobic >...
AACGAGCAAACCTGTAACTGCACAACCGGTCCAGACCTCTACTATGCAGGCGGTTCGGATCAACTCAAATGCTGTGGAGATGATGATGCGGATGACACATTCTGTGCAGGTGGCTCTTGGTATTGTCATGAAGGTCTAAAAACTGCTGATGGTGATGTGTCTAGTTTAGCATGCAGTTGTCTTGGGCATGATTGGCTCACAAACGGCACAGGCACAAATAGTAAATGTTGTGGTGATGATGGAAGTGAAGAATATTTCGAGCAATCAGAAAGTGCTGGTTCATCCTGTTGTTATAATGGAACAGTTTTAACTAATGGTTCTGCAAGTGGTCCTGTTTTATGCTTTAATGGTCAGTTGTATGATTGTAACAATCAAGTAACATTAGGTATTGAAACAGAGGTTTCAAATTGTAACCAAGCCTCAACAAGTGGGATGTATTGCGATGGCACAGGTGTTCCAAGCTATTGGCAATCAGGAATCCCCATTGGATGTGGAGGTTGTCAACAAAACTCTGATTGTTCAGGTGGTGGCGGAACTCCGTTGTGCGATGCAGAGAATGGTGCAGTAGAACCATTGTATGGTTTAGTAACTGATGATAATACCTGCTTTGCATGTGATGTTTGTGGTGCAGGTGGATTTAAATGTTCAAGTGTCAATGGTCTTTGCCAATACGATTGCGCTGCAAGCGAGGATTGCGATGATACTGAGCCAGAGTACTGTGTAGATAATGAAGGCGAAGCTAATAACCAGCTTTATTGCGATGCTGGATGTATTGTGAGAGATAGGGACTATAACCAAGCAGTATGTGAAAAGGAAGATAATGATTGTGTAGCCTACAAATGGATTGCTGGTGGTGAAACCAGTGCCTTTGGGGGATATGACCCTGGAAATGCAACAAGCTGTTGTGGTGATGATTCTGATGAGTATTTCAGGAATACAAGCCTTGGTGGAAGCTATTATTCAGCTTGCTGTAATGCAATAACTGATTGTGTAAATGCAACTAGCAGATGCGTTGCAAGTGGAACTGAGCAAGGCGGATATTACTGTATCAACGGAGCTTGGAACTCCCTTCCAACGCATAGCACACCTTACGTTGGAAGCCATAGGATAAATACAACCGATTTAATTGCTTATTGGACACTTGATAATGATGCTAATGATTCCTCAGGAAATGGCTATGATGGCACAATCTCAGGTAATGCATCAAACACTAGAGAAGGCAGAGTAAGCGGAGCTTATGTCTTTGATGGAAATGATAGAATTGTAGTAACAGAACCTACATCATTAAATTATACTTCAGGTTTTAGTTATGGTGCATGGTTTAAGGCTAACAGTTTGAGCAGTTGGGCAGGAATAATTTCAAGACAAAGTTCTTGGGGTAATGGATATAATCTACAAGTGGGAACCACACAAAAAATCGCATGTGGTTGGGGCGTTTATACTATTTCTGATGCTTCTCCTCAGACTGGCGTTTGGTATCATGCAATGTGCGTTCATAATGGAACTCATATGTTGTTATATGTTGATGGAATTCTTCAAAGTGATATTGATGCAGGAACAGTTAATGCAGGAGCAGATAATCTTTCAATAGGTGTTTTTTATACATCTCCTTCTTTATATTTTAACGGAACAATTGATGAAGTAGCAATCTATAATCGCTCTTTAAACTCAACAGAAGTTGCAGAGCTATACAACATGACCTATAAAACATATACTCAAAATGATTTAGCTTGCGCTCCAAACGCATCAAGTGATTCAGACGGAGATAACATGACCTACATATTCAACTGGTACAAAGATGATTCATCAGTAATGGTCTTAAATATGCCTTTTGATAATAACATCTCTTCAACAGATTCAGGTGCAGTTAGAGATTATTCGCCAAACCAAAATAATGGCACTTTGGGAGGTGGAACCTCAAGTTATGTGCCAACTTATACTACTGGAAGCGATTGTATATCTGGAGGATGCTATCATTTTGATGGGAATGATTATTTAGATTTGCCTAATGATGTTGGTTATGTTTCTAATTTTTCAGCATTTGCTTGGTTCAAATCAAAAGGTACTCCGCCAGGGTCTTATCATATAGTGATGGGTGGCCAAGAATTAGAAATAAGTATTCCAACTGCGGGTTCCTTACGAACTGGTGTTTATACCTCATCAGGAAGGTTTGTGTCGAATCATGGATCAGGTGTGAATGATGGAAATTGGCATCTTGTAGGGTTTACCTTCAATGGATCTATCAAGAAAACGTATTTAGATGGGAGTGATGTAGGTGATTTAGAAGTTTCAGGGACACTAACCAATTCTTTTTCAAATCGTAGGATAGGAAGATATGGGTCCTCTACAACTTATTATTTAAATGGTTCAGTTGATGATGTGAAAATATATAATCACGTGTTAACTCCTGAGCAAGTCTATGCAAACTATGTTGCAGGACTAAACGCTCATCAGCCAGATGTAATTGCATGGAATCAGACTGCAAAAGGAGAAGAATGGAAATGCTCTGTAACTGTATCAGATGGAACATGGGATTCAGATACCAAAAACTCAAGTGCAATAACCATACAAAACTCGCCTCCAACAGTACCTACTTTGACTAATCCGGAAGATAACAACAACACAATAACAAACAGAACCCCTGTATTTAATTGGAGCGCATCAACTGATCCAGATGGTGACTCAATAACATATACAATAAATATCGATAGAACTGCCTGTCCTTACGCAAAATACTGCAATGGAACTGACCCAATCAATCAGGCATCAATCTCAAATCTGTATTACACTCCAACATCAAATCTTGACCTTTCACCATACGATTGGAAAATTAGAGCTTGTGATTCATGGATTTGCTCTGAATGGTCAAGTATAAGAAATTTCACAATTATTCCATATGTTGCAATAGACCTTGTGCACTCAACTACTGATTTTGGCACATTATCAATTGATGAAACCAAAAACACAACAGCTAACGCTCCAGGTCATGCAAACGGCCCACTTTTAGTAAGAAACAGCGGAAACTGCTTTGTAAATATCACTGTTAATGCAACAAACCCATACTCAACAGTCTCAACAAATACAGAATATTTCAAATTCTTAGCAGATGAATATTCAGGCGAAACAGGGTCATTTAATGGAACCTGCTCCCAACTGACTTGGATGAACATCTCAACCACTCAAAAGAATTCAATCTGTGGGCTTAACTTCGCAGATTCCTCTGATGAAGCAAGACTAGACCTTCTAATTACTATCCCTCCTGCAGAATCCACCGGTGCCAAATCAAGTACCGTAATGCTAACAGCAGAGATGGATTAAAAACCTTAAAATTGATTACTAAAACCAAAACGTACTTCCTTTTTTCCTCCGTCATCAGACATATATCTAAGGGTATAATGCCCACCTTTTGTCTCTAAATCTATTCCTAAACCAAATATGTCTTGAAAGTTCATATCAGAAAGTATCCTTTTATAATGTTCGTACTCTCCTTGAATGCCCAAAATCCAGCCATTATTATAATTTATCTGCGCCCCTGCCTTTAAAAGAGTAGAACCTCCCTGAAACTCTCCACTTAAAGACAACCCCAACTCATTATTATTATAACCCATTTCAATGATTGGAACAAAATATCCCTTAAGATAATCTGAACAGCCGTTTGCAGGGTATATCTTTGTCCCAAGCAAAAAATTTGTATCTTTTCCTTGGAAAATTACATAAGGGAATGTCAAACCCATTACAGAAGGCTCATAGTGTTTAGGATTAGCAATCTTGAACTCTTCAAAAAAAATATGATCATGATTAATATTATAATTAATCAAATGCTCACTTGAAAAAATTTGAATCATATTCCCCAAACTTATATCTCCTATTTCTCCTTCAAAACTAATCTTTGTGTGATTCTCAAAGCAAGGATTCAAATATCCTCTGAATATCTGGGGCATACTATAAGGCAATCCCGAATCTCTTATATCAATCTCCATTAAAGAAAATCCTAAATTAACAAACAAATTATTTGTAAAAACAATATTCTCCTTAATCTTTCTATTAAATTCAGTTACACTAGATATATTAAAACCCCCTAAAGATTTAATTAAATCCTTATATTTGGAAATATCGCTGTTAAATAAATCAACCCTAACCATTTGGTTGCCTATTTTTAAACAATCCCCTAAAGAAATCTTCCCTTTTTTAATGAATTCCTTAAACCTATCCTCAAAATTAAAATTGTATGCATCTTGTAAAAACCCTGCTAAGTTATTAATATCATAATAAAGTGGTTTATCCTTAATAGGGTCTTGAAGAGTGCTATAAATACATGGTCTATAATTATAAAAACCCAAGGCCAAATCAATACCTCTTTTACTTCTCAAATCTTTTAGACCGTATCCTGAAATGAGCTCTCCTGCAGAAATAATGTATAAAACATCATCTTTCTTATCCTTAACAATTGTCATAGAATGATTATTTGAGGCTATGCTCAAAGCATTCATATCCAAAACCTTGATTGCAAAATTACCTGTAACATTTGCATAATCCCTGCAAACCCCTAAATATCTATTATTCCTATCAAAAAACCAAAGCTGAGCATTCTTTAAAATCTGTTCATAATCATCTTTTGTTAATGGTTTATAAGGATTTTCATAATTATAATTCTTATATAACAAATCGTCAAATTCCTTTAAAACTATAGCTTTTTCAAACCCACTTAAACTAACATTTCTTTCATCTAAATATCTTCTGATATTCTCAAAAGTAAAATCATCGTTTGGAATATCCAAAAGAATTGACTCAAGCAAAGAATTAACCTTAAAAGCTTGCCCTTCAAAATCAAACCCTTCAAATTCAGACACTTTAAATTCAGTCTCACTCTTAGTTTCTTCAAGCAAAGAAATTAACGAACGGGGGGTACTAATCTCTTGAACATGGGCACAATCATTATTTTGCAAACTAAGATTGCCTTCTAAGAGCTCCTTACCAAGTAAATTAGGAAACAAACTTAAAAGCACAACTCCACTACATATACCATTTTTTAAATAATTCTTAATAACGCCCATTTCAAAAAACCCTTGCTAAAACAAATAACCCCACAAAATTCATATTTAAACATATCCCTAAAAAATCTTTGAAAAATACAACAATTCATCACAACAACAATAAAAACAACACATTCAAACCTAAACAAAAGCATTTATTCAAAATAGAATTAAAAATTCCTACTAAAACATAGGCATATAAAACAACATCACCTTTTGAAATAATAATATTCTTTTAAGACTAATATACTCACCTTTCTTATTGAAAATCTCACATTGTGAGATTTGTTCGGGCTTTAATACCCTACACTTTAGTGTCTGGTTTTCAATTTAAAAATTTATTCTCAATAAGTGAGTACGTAAATACCCCTGACCTTTAGGTTTGGGATAGGACGAAAAATCAAGAGTATAAATTTTAATTATTTTAGACAAATTAGTGATTTATCTATATAATCTATACACTTCATTGATAGAAAAGGATACATCGTGTTTCAAAACGAGGACTTGGCACGCTTTTTTGTAATGAAAAACCTCGGCATAAATACCGAGGTATCTTTAGGATAGTCGAGGTAAATCCTTGCATGAATCCATCTATTCAAACTTTGGCTTGAAAGACCAAAGTATGCAAAATAAACGAGGATTTCATGAAATCAACAACCTCGCTACACTTAGCGCATGCTTTTATATTACCAACATACCTCGCCCTTTAGGGAGAGGTTGTTGATCCTTAAAAATGATCTGATAACAAAAAAAGAGATACTAAAAAATCCCTTTTAAGATCAACACTCCTTACAAATCAAGTGATGCGATTTTGCCCTTAAAACCCTAACCTGAACAAAATCCCCAATCTTTACCGACTCATCAAAATCCCCAGCTCTTAAAACAATCTCCTTATAAGAAGAATTTCTACCCTTAATAGAACCATTCTTTCCAAACTCATCAATAACACATCTAAAGTTGCGTCCCACCCACTTATTATTCTCTTCAAAAGCAATCTCATCAAACAACTCCTTTAATATCTTAGCCCTTCTAATCCCAACTTCGGGCAAATGATTCCTAAACTTTTCTGCCTTAGTATTAGGTCTTGCCCAAAACCTTGAGATATTCAAAATATTTGGCCTAATCTCCTTAATCACATCCAAAGTCTTCTCAAAATCATCTTCTGTTTCTAAGGGAAAAGCAGTAATAACATCAGTTGAAAGTGTTAAATCTTTTATGTTTCTCTTAAAAAAATCACAAATCTCCAAAAACTCTTTAACCGTATAATCCCTTTCCATCCTCCTTAAAACATTATCACTTCCTGCCTGTAATGGGATATGAATAAACCTAAAAAAATTCTTATTCTCATTAATCAATCGGCAAATCTCTTTTTTATATATCTTAATATGACTTGGATTAGCCATCCCAAGCCTAATAAAAAAATCCCCCTTAACCCTTGACACCTTCTCAAGCAATTCTAAAATATTACTACCCTTATCCATTCCATAAGCTCCAATATCTTGAGAAGTAAGCCATATCTCCTTAGCGCCCAAAGACACAAAACGCTCAACAGTACACACAATCTCTTTAATTGGATACGAGAAAAGATTGCCCCTTGCCTGCTTTGTCTTGCAATAAGAACAATGCCCTAAACATCCTTGTGCAACAGGAATAATTGCAATAGCATCATTATATCTCATATAAGCAACTTTCAAAGGATTACTATTAACCATATCAAGTAAAACCATTCTTTTACCACGCAAAAGGTTATCAACAACTAAAGCAATATTTCCGATCTGAGAAGTTCCAATTACACTCACATTCATTAATTCCTCACTTTCAATAAGCTCTTTTTCAGCCTGTATTACACAGCCTGTTGCAACAATAGCCTTATCAGCAAGTTTTGCCTTTCTTAGCTCCCTAAAAAACTTAGTCTGAGAATTGTTTTTCACAGTGCAAGAATTAATAACTACAACATCAGCCTTTTTAATATCATCTACTATAGCATATGAACTTTTAGAAAGAATCTGTTTCATAACAAGAGAATCAGCAACATTTGTAGAGCATCCAAATGTCTTAATATAGACTCTTTTATTATTCTTGTTACTAACAATACTATCATTGTTGCTATTATTATTATTATTATTATTATTATTATTATTATTATTATTATTATTATTATTATTATTATTATTATTATTATTATTATTATTATTAATTTTAACCATCTTCAGTCATATTTTTTTCTGTATTTTATTTTATAAATAAAAACATCTAAAGATCAGTGCTTTAGGTGTCTTGGAATATGTTCAATGAATTTTCTTTGGTAAATCTCTCCTTCTAAATCTATTTATTGTTAATTTGGAGCTAAAGATTAAACTGCATAAAAAAAGGATGTATTTTGCGAGCTCATCTAAAAACAGCAAACCTAGGTTTTTTATTAAACTTTTCTTAGTCAACCATTTAATTCTAAAAAAAATCTTTAAAAATCTCATATTTCCCTTAATTTAGACTTAAAAAACCTTAGTTGGTTGTTATTCACAAATAATCTCCCTAATATTTAAACAATTAAACACTTATTCCTTGAATACTATTAAATAAATCGCAAAAATCAGCATAAATATGTCTTCAGAATATAAAATCAGGATACTCTCACTCTTTTTTGTAGTCTTAGTATTAGGACTATCCCTGACAAGCATCTTAGTAGGTTTATCTTTGATATTTGAAGAAGAATCAAAAGAGCAAATCTCTTTTCTAAACCCTATAACAACAGAAGCATCAAGAAATCTACCCTCGCCAAAAGACAGAATACAAGAATCGGATATATTAGCATACGATGATAGGGTAATAATAAATGTGAAAAATCCAATCATAGCTCGTTTTACTCCTACACGCTCAATGGACCCAGTATTAGATTCTGATGCCAACGCAATTGAAGTAGTACCACAATCCCCTGAAGATATTCATATTGGAGATATTGTATCCTATCAATCAGAGATGACAAATACCGTAATAGTTCACAGGGTTGTAGATATAGGTTATGACTCAAACGGGATTTATTTCACCTTTAAAGGAGATAACAACAAAGAAAAAGACCCTGAAAGAGTAAGATTTAGTCAGATAAGAAGAATTGTTATAGGAATACTTTACTAAAAATCAACAACCTTGCTTTAATACAGCGCATGCTTTTATACTCCCAACATACCTTACCCTTTAGGGCGAGATTCTTGATTCATCAAATGGTTTTAATTTCCAATTCAGTATCAATATCTTCTGTTATAGACTCATCAAGTGGTCTAACTAATTCAAGCTCTAAAAACTCCTTTGATGGAATTATATTAAGTATTGCATAAGTGAGCATATTAGCCTGCTTATACACATTTGAAGAATTTGTCCCATAAATCTTTATACAATCCTCTTCTATGAAAATCCTATTAGTATCTTCACTAATCTCAAGTTTTATAACTGAAATCTTCTTTTCATTAAGTTTAATCTTAATACTTCCATTAGTAACAATCTCTCCAGCCTTATCAAAAGCTGATTGATTCGTTGCATTCTCACAATCAAAAACCAATACCTCCTTATCATGATAACCCTGAGGAATATGTGTAACACCTATAATCGTAGGAATCCCCAAGATCCCTGTATCCTCTTTTCTTGGATTCATAATCTTTGAGATCTCAAGACCTGCTAAAGCGACCTCGCTCTCAATAAACGGATCCATTGTAATCAAAACCAAATCAGAATTTAAAAGCCTATCTACAATCCTGCTTTGATTATCTATCTCAAAATAATCCACTTCACTAGGATTATACTTCATCCTTAGATCATAAACATTATCCCCAACCCAAAGCAAGGTTGACCAGCCAATAAGCTCCTTATTAAAAGTAAAGCCATTATAGACAACTGTATGATTCTCCACACTTCCATTTGGCTTAGTCCCATTATCATCTTTAAAAGTGCTTAACATAAAAAAAGCTATAACAATAATCAAAACACTAATACCTAAAACAAAAAACAATCTCTTAAAAGAGCAACCACAATTAACATCCCTTCTGCAAAAACCCCTAGATTTGTTAAAATCCTTAGCTATTTGATCTTTTCGAATGCTTTCATCTAACCCTTGCTCTTTTTTATCCTCATTTTGTTTTTGTTGTTGAGCATTTTCTTTTTCTATTTTTTTCTCTACTTCTTTTTTTTCCACTTCACTCTTTTCTTCATTTAGACTTTCATCAATCTCTTGCTTATCATCCAAAAAATGATCTTCTTTTTCTTCTAAAAAGCTATCTTTTTCATCATCAAGCCCTTGGCCTTTATACACCTTAGATTCCTTAGAACCACTATTAATTGCAATATCAGACGTTTTCAAATTATTTTCTTTATTCTCTTCCATAACACTTCCCCATAATTACTTCTTTAGATTTTTCATCTTTATGAAATCCTTACTCATAATGAATACTTTAATCTTTTTATCATTAGATTTTGACCAATCTCCTCATTAAAATGTGGATTGCCAAATACTGGATTTACAAACTAATAATTTTAACTAGCTGATTGGTCAATAGTTATTTTTATTTAATTTAAAAAATCATTTTAAAAAAAATTAATATCAAAAAAATCTTTAAAAGATTAATCCTTATTAAAATAATCCCTATTAATTACCCCTAGTTTAAGATAGGACAAAGCATTTGAAAAAGCTACAACATCAAATTCTGTTGAAGCATATACATAATAGCAAAATTCATTAGTCTCATCCTTTAAAATCTCAAACTCCTCTCCCTTTCTAAATATAAAAATAGGAGCATTAGTCTGGTTTTCACAATTTAGACCTACTTTTCCCTCTTTAAAATCCTCAAACCCATAAAAAACCATCATCTTTTTAGCTTTTTGGGCATTATAAGAACTTTCCAGAACCGAAAAAGAAACCGCTGAAACTATCTCTGAACTTGAATTAACACCATAATAAAAAATTAAAGAACTATCAATCTTATCTAGCAGGTCATCATCAAATGTTAGATAACTTACCTGAAAAGGGCTTAAAGTAAAATCAAGCTTTTGCTTTTCATAATCCAAACTCCAGCCAGAAGTACTCCTGCTAAGAGTATAATTATTGATATTTATTTTGCTATCCTCAAAATTTTGAGAGTTTCTATTGACAACCATCTCCAAAATACTTGTCATTAAAAGAATAGATGTAATAACAACAAGGGCAATAGTAAGCATCTTTTTATTTTTCTCTCCCTTATCGACTTTTTCAATCCTTCTTTTTGCGATAATAATCCCCTCCTTAAAAAATAAATCCCACATTAACCATTGTTTCTTTCATGAAAACCTATTCATATTTAACTCTTTTTGTTTTTTTAACCTAAAACACTCTTTATCAGATCTTATCCTTAGCTAAACAATTAATTATGATTTTTCTAAATATTTCCCTTAAGAATCTCTTATCCCTTAAATCCCCTCTAAAAACTCTTTAATACTTGCTTTTTTGTATCCAATACAAACATCTATCTTCAAATCAGTAGGAAAATGCTCCAAAGAATCTTTATTTTGAGCTAAACAATCAAATCTAGTTTCTTTATCTCTCTTATCCAAAAACTCTTTTTTTGAATCGTTCTCATAATCCCTTTTATAAGAAATCTTATCTAACCCATTAACTTCAAGGGTTGAAGAATCTTTTAACTCCTCAATAAAATAGATATCATGAACCCTTTGGATATCCACCTTTGTTAAAGGATTTAACCTCATCGTTTCAACATATTCAGAGCAATCAAGTATAAGCCCATTATCTTCACTATGATTATTAAACCCTATTACCACAACATTATTTGGATGATATAATCCCTCTAAATAACCCTTAAGCATATCTTTTAAAGCCAATTTAAGATTTCTTCTAATAATACAATTTTCATATAGGATTGTAAAATTATCATTACTCGGAACAACATTACAAATCCCATAAACCATATACTCATCAAAGGGAAATCCATCCTTAACCAAATCATTCCTTGTATTTGGAAAACCTGTCTCTAAAATTGGTGGAAAACTACTTTTGTCTTTATTTAATTCAAAATCTAAAAGACCCTTTTCAGAGGTTTGAATACCAAAGCGATCAACAATAAAACTTAATATCCTTTCAAGTTCACAATCATTAATTTTATTATGCATATTTACTAAACCCCAACAAATCACAATATAAATATCTGCTTTTAAAAAACCTTTATCAAATCTCTATCTAAAAAATCTCAATCTGATACCATTATCTTAATAATTCTTTTGGCATTTATCTTTCAAAGGGTATCCCTAAATTATCCAAAACAACATTTCTTTTAAATAAAAAAGTTTTTTCTTTGAATAACCAAATCAAAGAGTCAAAACTAACATTTAAAGATTTATCTTAATTAAAACTATATTTTATAGAAACTCTTAACAAATCTTAACAAATCTTAACAAATCTTAACAAATCTTAACAAATCTTAACAAATCTTAACAAATCTTACCAAATCTTACCAATAAATTTTTTCTAACTCCAAACACATCTTAAAACTTTTTTGAGAACTTGTTTAAGACTTCGTTTAAGACTTCGTTTAAGACTTCGTTTAAAAAGTCAACTCGTTTAAAATCTAACAGTTAATCAATATTTTAAAAAAAAAACTTTAAAAAACTAAACCTCTATGCAAAAAATGTCGATAATTCCTTTCGATAAAACATCTCGGTAAAACAACTCGGTGAAACAACTCGGTGAAACAACTCGGTGAAACAACTCGGTGAAACAACTCGATGAAAAAGGTTTATAAAAAACCTTGGTAAAACAAACCGATAAAATGAACCAATCAAACAAACCTAAGAAACAGGTCGATGAAACAGGTATAACAGCTTGGTAAAACAAACCAATAAAATGAACTAATCAAACAAAAAAATTAATTTAAATTGCTGAAAAATTAATCCTAATTCCAATTATAAAAACACAAGAAAAACTGCATTGAGAAACTGCATAGAGAAACAGCACAGAAAAAGAGCATTGAAAAACAGCATTGAAAAACAGCATTGAGAAACAGCATTGAGAAACAGCATTGAGAAACTGCATAGAGAAACAGCACAGAAAAAGAGCATAGAAAAAGAGCATTGAGAAACTGCATTGAGAAACTGCATAGAGAAACAGCACAGAAAAAGAGCATTGAAAAACAGCATTGAGAAACAGCATTGAGAAACTGTACAGAAAAAGAGCATTGAAAAACAGCATTGAGAAACAGCATTGAGAAACAACATTGAGAAACAGCATTGAGAAACAGCATAGAAAAACAGCATAGAAAAACAGCATTGAAAAACGGCATAGAAAAAGAGCATTGAGAAACAACATTAAGAAACAACATTAAGAAACAGCATAGAGAAACAGCATAGAAAAACAGCATTGAAAAAGAGCATAGAAAAAGAGCATAGAAAAACAGCATTGAGAAACAGCATTGAGAAACAGCATAGAAAAACAGCATAGAAAAACAGCATTGAGAAACAGCATTGAGAAACAGCATTGAGAAACAGCATTGAGAAACAGCATTGAAAAAGAGCACAGAAAAACTGCATAGAAGAACTGCACAGAAAAAGAGCATAGAAAAACAGTATTGAGAAACAGCATTGAGAAACAGCATAAAACACAACATAAAAAATAGCATAAAACAAAGCAGAAATAAAATGAGCCCGCGGAGATTTGAACTCCGGACCACCCGATTATCAGTCGGGCACTCCACCTGGCTAAGCTACGGGCTCCTAATCTGTTTAGAAAGGACTTATGCTCCTTTTAAATAATTTTCGCTTGCTTCTCTAAAGTAGCTTTATATCATCATTAATAGAAAAAGGATATCTCGTGTTTCAACAAGAGGACTCGCTACACTTTTTTGTAATCAACAACCTCGCTGAACGTAGCTTATGCTTTGATATTACCAACAGACCTCGCCTGTTAGGGTGAGGTTGTTGATTTCATGAAATCCAGTTCATTTTGCATACTATGGTCTTTCAAGCTAAAGTAAGAATAGACGGATTCATGCAAGGATTAACCTCCACTATCCAAGAGATACCTTGGCATTTATGCCGAGGTTTTTCATTTAAAACATGAGCATCCCAAATACCCCTTTTGCTCTAAAAAATACTCTTCTCAACAATTAATTTAGTTTAATTCTCAATAAGATATTAAAGAAAATAACTATTCCAAAAGCAATAATTTTATAAACTTTCCAAAGGAAGTTTCTGCTCTTAGTGATTTTAATAGAAAAAATATTCATTTCCAAAGGCTTTGCAATATCTAATATTTCAATTCTTTTCACTTTGGCGCTTTACAAAATGGTTCAATTCTATTTAGAATATAATTTTAGCAAACACCTTTATTTTTCTTTATCTTCAAACATATTACAACCCTTCTCAACAAAAATCAATTATAAAAAAAACTTAACCCAGAACTCAACTAAGAACTTAACTCAAGGATTAACTCAAATCTTAGCAAAAAATATGTATGAAAAAATAAGGTTTGCAAAATAGCTTAACTAATGTGATAAACTAAGATTCAAAAATATAATCATTAACTATGGTTAGAAACAAGGGTGAGAAAAAATGGACAAGAATGGGCAAATAAATTTGGTGGAATCTGAAAATGAGATACCAATCTTTCGCAGAAGCATATGTAAAATTGATGACCTTTCCTTAGAAGAAAGAATTTATTTTTACAACTATGTTCGAAAAATAAAGCAAGATGCTCTAAGAAGAGAGGACTTATCCAAATATCTCATAGAAAGAAAAACACCTCAAGAACTTAAGGCAAATCTTGTATTTTTAGAAGATAGCACCAGAACCGATCAGTCATTTCAAAATGCCTTAATGTTTCATTCTATTCCTTACTCTGATTTTGATGTAAACCGATCCTCTTTTAACAAAAGCGAAACCTACTATGACACCTTCAAAACCCTAATGGGCTATGGCTCAAGCATATTTGTAGTGCGTTCAAAAGTTGAAGGGTTATGTAGATGGCTTGATAATTCCCTAACAAGTTATGCAAGCGATTTTTCAATAAATACAGGACAACAAATGCCAAAACCACTTTTCATAAACGCGGGAGATGGAATGCATGAACATCCAACCCAAGAGCTCTTAGACGAATACAGCTTCTTAGAGCAATTTAATTTTAACAACCAAGAAATTCATATAGCTTTAATAGGGGATTTACGTCATGGAAGAACTGTTCATTCAAAAGTAGATGGGCTTAAAATTTTTGAAAAAGTAAAAGTAGATTTAATCGCACCACCCGAGATAGGAATGCCAAAAGATTACATAGAAAAAATGAAACAATTAGGGTATGAAATAAATGAATTTGAATCCCTAAATGAATATCTTTCTCAAAAAGATAAAAGCTCTATTGCGCCAATATTTTATTTCACAAGGCTTCAGAAAGAAAGAATGGATGAAGAGACGCAAAAAAAGATAAGCCGATTTGAAAAACAGTTATCTATTTCAGAAGAAAATATAATTATGGTTCCTTATTACACCAGACTTTATCATCCTCTCCCAAGGGACAAGAACTACATAATGATCTCAAGGTTTTTAGATAAAACGCCCTTTAACCGCTATGACGAGCAATCTCAAAACGGTTATTTCACAAGAATAGGTTTACTATCCATGCTTTTAGGATATTTTGATCAAGAGCTAGTTGGCAAAAGAAAAAGAGAACAGGTCTTTATAGATGACTTTGTTAATGAAGCTACTATACTTCCAAAAAAATCTAATAAACCTGAATATAGAAAAGCAATAAGGCCAATAGAAGATGGGATTGTGATTGACCATATTGCAAGGGGAGAAAAACCTTCAGATATCTGGGAAATAATAACAAGGATAAGAAAATCGCTAAAACTTGATTCAATAGGCTCTCAAGGGGTTTTTACTTCTACGCCAGTTGATGGAGTAGATTATTACAAAGGAATAATTTCCATTCATGGATATAATATATCAGGTGCCGAGGATGACTTTGTAAGAAAACTATCTGCAATATCCCCCAATTGCACCTTAAACATAATAGAAGGCTCTAAAATAACAAAAAAATACAGGCTTGGAATGCCTCAAGCAGTTATAGGATTTGATGGAACATCATGTAAAAACCCAAACTGTATTTCTTATCCAGCTTATAACGAAGGAGTTACTCCCTCATTTCATAGCAACAATACAAATGGAGCAAAACAGTTTATATGTGATTATTGTGACACTCCTCATGAATATAGCACCATATTTGATCCAAAATAAAACCCTTCAAACATCCTTAAAATCCACTTCAAACGATAAATTAGTTCGTTTAAACAACAAACAAAGTCGTTTAAACAATAAATAAAGCACTTTAAAATAAAGGTTTTTAGATAAAAAAAATAATATTTTACTTTTTTAATATGTTTTTAACCTTTTAGATATATTTTTAATATTTTTATATTTTTAAGATATTTTTAATTATCTTTTAAGATTTTTAGTTTTTATTATCTTCAATATTTTTTAAGTGTCTTTTAATATTTTTAATAACCCAAATTTTTAATAACCCAATGGAAATTTGTCAAATAAGTTTTTAGTATTGTGAATTTTTAGTATTTCAGGTGAACTTAATGGATACAAAAAAAAGAACTAATAAAGAAGTGTTAGAATCTATACTTGATAATCATTTAAAATTCTCAACAGTATCAGGAATTCTAACAACCACTCCCGAAATGATATCATATATTGATAAAAACATACCTGAATTTGAGATAATCACAACAAAAAGTATACAGATAAAACCAAATCCGGGAAACAGAGAGCCAATAATCGCTGAACCTGAGATTGGTAGCTTTGTAAATGCGGTTGGGCTTAAAAACAAGGGAATGGAAAAAAGCTATGAGGAAATAAAAGCACTAACAGAAAATGGCTTAAAAGCAATATTAAATATATCCCTTTCAGCCAATTCAATAAATGATTTCATAACCCTTGCAAAAAAGTTTGAAGGGATTGCAGACATTTTAGAGCTCAATCTCTCATGCCCCCACGCAAAAGAGGGCTACGGTCAAGCAATCGGAGTAGATAAGGATTTAGTTCATTCATATGTATCTGCAGTTAAATCTAATACCTCTGCTTTAGTGTTTCCAAAGCTAACGCCCAATGTTAATAACATTGGAGAGATAGCAAAATCCGCCATAACCGCAGGAGCAGATGGAATAAGTGCAATAAACACAGTTGGGCCTATTGAATATATTGACCCCACTTCAGGTAGGGCAGTACTCTATAATCCCAAAGGTCACTTAGGAGGAAAATCCGGAGAATGGATAACAAAAAGAGCAATTGAGTGCATAACAGAAATCAGAAAAGCAATAGGTTATCAAATTCCAATAATCGGGATGGGCGGGGTAACAACCGGCGAGGATGTCCGAAACATGCTTTGCGCAGGAGCAAATGCAATCGGGCTTGGGAGTGTTCTAGGCAGAATAAAACAACAAGAGCTCCCAGAATTCATCAAAGCAGTTAGTAATGATGCTTTAACTTTTAAATATAATTCAATAAAATACATCTCACAAGAAAAATCACTTAACTACACAAAAAGCAAAATAATTAAAATTGATGATTTGAATGAAAACCTAAGAATTCTAAGACTCTCAAATTCCCTTGATTTTCAAGAAAGCCAGTATGCATTCTTATGGCATCCTGATGCAGGGGAAAAACCATTTTCAATAGTGGATTCAAATCCATTGACATTTCTAATCAAAAGAAGAGAATATGCACCACTTAGCGATAAAGGGCTGTTTACAAATTTAATCTTCTCATTAAAAAAAGGCGATACAATTTATCTAAGAGGACCTTATGGAAACGAAGTTGAAAAAACAAATGCCAAAATAGCGCTCATTGTTGCAGGCGGTTCAGGCGTAGCAGTTGCGCCAAGCCTTGCTAAGTCACTAAAGGCAAACGGCAAGGAGTGTATTATCTTTCACGGAATTAAAGATGACTCTGAGTCCCTTCAAAAAGAGGATTTCATGAAAGGTCTTTGTTATGTTCCTATTACAGATAATGGAATAAACGCAAGGGTTTTAGACGCATTAAATGATTACATCTCTTTAAACAAACCCAGCACACCAAAAGATACTGGGCATTTGCTTGATTTGGTTTGCTATAATATAGGTCCTTTAGGCTTTATGAAAAAGGCATCAGAACTTGAGGAAAAACTAGGGATAGCTGAAGAAAAGATATACTGTTCACTTGAGCCAAAAAGCATGTGTGGCATAGGAATCTGCGGGGAATGCGCATGCGGTGAAAAACTAACATGCCAACATGGAACATTTGTAAGTTTAAAATATCTTTTGGACAATTCAATCAATCTGTTGAAGTATACTTAATCAGTTATTAGAATGAATATAATCAATAAGTTACTTTCAATAACAATATTATTTACAATAATAATATTAATAAATCCTAAAAAAAGATATTTGATAAAAGTAATTCATTATGACTATTGATGCCTTAGATTGTTTTTTTTAATTACTTGACTGGGCTAAGTATATTAGCAAAGTTTAAAATGAATTCTTGTATTTAAGGGATTTTTCAGAGGTTTTTAAATGATTAAACTATCGAATATAAAAATATCAGGGCTTGAAGGGGCAATAAGAGGGATGAGAAATCCCCATAATTCTTGGGATAAGTCTGACAGCTACATTTGTCCAAAAGATATCGATTGTAAAAAATGTAATACCAATCTAGATTCCCATTATTTTGATAGTTCTATTTGTTATGTTTTAGGTGAAAATGACTATAAACTTGCAGAAAGTTTGGTAAGAGCTGGAAATGATCACTCAAAATTTCTAAGACAAATATTTGTCTCAATAGATATCACAGCTCCGTTGTATTGGTGGAAAGAGATGGATACATACAAGGTAGGAACAGTTGCGAACTCAGAATCCACAATGCACTCTATTCACAAACAGCCTTTTAATATTGATATGTTTAGTGTAGATAGCAAAAAACTGCAAAATATTTACAATAGCCAATTAATTCCACTTTTAGAAGAGTATAGAACACAATATTTAGAAACAAAAGACATGGGAATTTGGCTTGATATAATCCAGTTGCTCCCTACAAGCTTTAATCAAATGCGAACATGGAGCGCAAACTATCAGGTTTTAAGAAACATATATAACGCAAGAAAAGAGCACAAGCTAAAAGAGTGGAGAAATTTTTGTATTGCATTAGAGTTTATCCCATATGGAGAACTTATCACATTACCCAAAACTACTTAAAACATCAACTCTAAATTTCTCTAAGAAATACACTTAAGGCTTTAAGAAATACATTTGAAATAATGCTTAAAAGAATAATTGAAAAAGAATACTTGAAATAACTAACATAAATAAAATTTTGATAAATTAATCACCTTTAATTAAGACCATTGATTCACAGTTTTGATTCATACCTTTAGTTCAAACTAAAAACTTCATAATCTTTGTAAAAAAATGATAGACCCACACGTTCACTTAAGGGATTGGAATGAATCGCATAAAATGACCCTTGAAAGAGGGCTTATCTTATATCAGATTCAAGGCTTTAGTCATATCTTTGAAATGCCAAACACAAAACCTGCAATAATCTCAAAAACTCTTGCTCTTAAAAGAATTGAAGATGCAAATAGAGCAATAGAAAAAAATGGGCTTTTGATAAAACATGGACTTTATATTGGTTTGACAAATCAGCCTGCACAAATTAAAGAAGCAGTTGATACCTACCAAGAACTCTTTCCAAGGGTTGTTGGATTAAAGCTATACTGTGCAGGAACAACAGGCGATCTTAAAGTAACAGACAATAATTCTCAGTATAATCTATTAAAACAGCTAAGCGAACTGAAATATAACGGGGTATTAGCTGTTCACTGCGAAGATGAAGGGCGTTTTTATCCGGAAAAATGGAATCCGTTAATCCCTTCAAGCCATGACCTTCAAAGACCCTCAATAAGTGAGTTACGTTGCGTTAGAAATATATTATATCTTTCCAAAAAATCGGATTTCAAAGGCAAATTACACATTTGTCATGTTTCAAACCCTAATTCAATAAACGAAATAGAGTCTGCAAAAAACCATAGTGATTTCAAAATTACCTGTGGGATTACGCCCCATCATGCAATATATAACAAGGAGTATATGGATTCATTAAATACTAAAGATGCACTACTATTGAGAGTCAATCCTCCAATAAGGGATAGAAAAAATCAAGAACAGTTATTTCAGTCCATTTTAGATGGAAAAGTAGATTTTATAGAAACTGATTTTGCCCCTCACACACTTGAAGAAAAAATAAATCCTGAGATTAATAATCCCTATGCTTCAGGAATTGCAGATTTAAGTTTATACCATAGACTTTTAGAGCTACTAAAAACTCAAGGGATTTTGCCATCTGAAATATTTAGGCTTACACATTATAATATAGTCAAAACCTTTGGATTAGAAGGATTAATTTAAATATAACAAATATTTGATATCTAAAAAATAAAAGTCAATCTATTTTGGTCCTATCTGGGTGTTTTTTATTGATAATAAAAGAAAATAATTTGTTGGATACTGATTTATCAATTGTGGTTCCTACATATAACGAGGTATTAAATGTTGAATCTCTAATACAAAGAATACATCACTCTTTAACCTCTACAAAGATAAACTACCAAATAGTATTTGTTGATGATAACTCTCCCGATGGAACAGGTAAACTACTTGATAAACTCGCTAAAGACAAAACTTCTAATGTTTTTGTTTTGCATCGCCTAAATAAAAGAGGGTTATCATCTGCGGTGTTAAATGGAATTAACTATTCATCGGGCAGGATTATCTGCGTTATGGACTCAGATCTTAGTCATCCACCAGAAAAAATTATAAAGATGCTAGACTTAATAGAAAACAAAGGATTTGATTTTGTATTTGGAAGTCGGTTTGTCAAAGGTGGCAAAACAAAAGGATTCTCAATATTTAGGATTTTGATATCTAAAGTTACGGCTTTCCTTGCTCGAAAACATACTAAAATCAAAGACCCTTTAGCAGGTTTTTTTTTGATTAAACGCAAGTGTTTAGAAGGAATTGAGTTTGACCCTTTGGGTTTTAAGATTGGTCTTGAATTCATAGTCAAGGCAAATTACTCTAAGATTGGTGAAATCCCAATACTTTTTATTAGCAGACAAAAAGGTAAAAGCAAGGCTTCTTTTAAGATTTTAATTAAATATTTGCATCAGCTAAAAAAGCTTAAAATCTACTCAAAAAATAAAAATTCTCAGAATAAATGCTTCTAATTATATCTCAGATAATTGAATGTAATTTTTCCTATAAATAGCTATCTATTAATTTATATCTTACTATCTTCTTTAAAATTAAAAAACCTTTAAAGCATGAATTTTAGAAGGCATCTCGCTAGATAATAGAGGTTAATCGTTGATTGAATTTGAGTATTTTATCCATCCATTTTTACAAAAAACCTCAAAGTATAATGATGAGCTGGATTTTACAAAAATCAAATCTCCTTAATCTCAATTAGAGAGTTAGTTATCTTTCTTGATAGTGCAAAATCCATTGTTTGAAACCTAGTTTTTCCATATTTTTGAATAAGGGCAATCTCTATTGAAAGTGGATCAATTGCAGCATAAAGCATATTTGATAAATGATCGTATGTCAAACAAAGTCGTATCTTAGGTTTAATAAATGAAAGCATATCCAAAAATATCTCATTTTTTAATTCTTGATTACTTTCCTCAATTTTTAATTTAAAATCATTAAGCATTGGATTATCTATTAAATGGTCAAGTACATAAAAATAACTTGCTTCTTTTTTAACAGTTGATAAAACAATTGAAAAATTACATTTTGAGATGAAGCCGTCTATCTCAAATGCCTTAATTATGTTATTAAATGGTCTGTACACCTTTTCTTTTTTCATATTAGAAATAAACGAAAGCCCCCTGAAATTCTCCTTTAGGCTTTTGTAGACCTTATTAGTTTGAATCAGATTATCCTTAAATACCAATACGTTGTTAGCGTTAATATTTTGAAAAAAACGTTTTGCACCCCCAAGAAAGTCTATCATTTTATATATGTTTTTTTCAAGCTCTTTTTCTTGTGTATGAATCACAAACACAGTGTCTTTGTACATATTTCTTTGTTTTATGTTGAATACAGCCTTTGTTGCATCATCTAATACTGGATAAGTCTCTTTTGAGCCAAAAATTCTGTGGTAATTCTTTTTAATTCCTGGACAAATAGCATTAAGATAACAAACCTTGCAAGTTATTTCATCTTTTATGTAAGCCATATCAAAATATGATGCAACGCTATCCAAAAAAAAGGTTTCATAATACTCTACACCGCATGCCCTTAGTGCTTCAGAAGAAAAATCCTCACTTCCTCTCATATAACAAAGTGGGACCCTCTCAACTCTTAGGTTTATGTGTTTATTTCTGCAAAACTCAATTGCTTTTTTTAAATAAGGCTCAACCTTGAAATAACGAGGAACAATACCCTTTGATAGAGATTCAAAAATCTCATCATCATCAGAATGAGCATCAACAAAATTCATGGTGTATGTTGTAATGTTTTCTGACAAGGAAGAGAGCTTCTCTACTATCTTAGGCAAAATCCTATAGTTTTGTTCAATAATTGTGGTATTAATGCTTATCTCATAACCCATTCGGGTTGCAATCTGAATATTCTCAAAAACTTTTGGAAGCTCTATTTCTTCAGATTTATTTATCTCCATCTGAACTTTTGGATCAATGTGATGAATTGAGAATACTAGCTTTTTAACATATGGGCTTAGTTCTTTTAAAAGTTTCTCATTAAGCTTTGTTCCATTAGTGATAATACGAATCTCTCCACTAGGTAACTTTTCTTTAACAATCTTTGCAAACAAAACAATATCAGGATGCATTGTAGGTTCTCCACCGGTAAAAACAAATCTTATGGTTCCAGTCTTTATCAGTGTATCTACCTTACTTTCAAAATCCTCTCTGGTTAAATAAAGCTCTTGTTTTTTAACTGAACAAAAGATACATTTATGGTTACAATCCATGCACAATACCAAATAGCCATCCATCACAAATCAATCCTTTCCTTTTAATCTCAATAAACAATAAAAAACCTTTGCATAACTTCCAATATATCTCGCAAATAGTTGAGGTTAAATGTTATGTGAATCCATCTATTCAAACTTTGTGCCTCAAGACCAAAGTATGCGAAGTGATGCTGGATTTAATGAAATGAAAAACCCTAAAGCATATATCCTAAATCTTGAATATATAATTCAAGATTAATCGTTTAGTAAATCTATATTTTATTACTTAGCCTCTTCTTACCTATGTTACTTTATTAAATATTTTAAAATCTGAAATTATGCAAAATGAGTTTGGATGCCACAAAAATCTTATAATCACCATAAATACTTAATTAAATATAATATCTAATCATCCAAATTGATTGTTCTTAAAAAATACTTAGCCTCCAAAAGATAAACCTGCTAACTCAAAGGTTTTAAAATATCTTTGGCTTTAATATCAAACATTTCAAAATACTCCTTAAAAAACCCTTTGCACTCATTATTTTTCAAGCAATCTTTGCACAAAATAGATTTTTCAAACAGATTGTTGTTGTCACTAAATTGAATAGTAAAGTTTTTAGGGCTAATCCTTTTTAATATGCAAAATGGAATATCTCTGAAATAAATATTAATATTATTTTTAGAAGCAAAATAGATAGCATCCTCTAAAAAAGGCAATGTCATTTCTATTGAAGGCATAAGCATTTCAATGTTATCTTTCGCTTTGCCCAAAGGTTTTGGATACGAAATCTCCCATTCACTAAAACCCAATGTCTTAATAAAAAAAGGCATATCCTTAATATAACAGTAATTAATCTTTGTTAGAATAGTATTAACTATAACTTTAAAACCTTTCCTATTCAAAATCATAAGAGCTTTACAATCTTTTAACCATGAATCTCTTGAGTGGGTTAAGGTATCATGAACATCGCGTCTATGTGATAAAACAGTTATCTTAAATAACAGCTTTTCCTTATACTTTTCTAATTCATCTAAAAGTTTTGAGTCTAATAAAACATAACCAGGGGTTAAAATAATGATGCTTTTGAATCTATCATAAGAGTCGTTTAAAAATTTCAGAAATTTTGATGAATTGATAGGGTTTTTTCCAGAGATTTCTAATATCTCAAGGCTATTAGATTTATCCTCAATTATATTTTTTTCAAAACCTAATTGTTTATCATAACTTGCCATATGTGGGCAAAAAAGGCATCTGTAATCACATTCTTTACCAAGATATACCCAAAATACTGAATTATCCATAGTATCTTTGGATATTTTGATAGTTTATAAGTTTTTTTAACCCTTTAAAGAATCCTTTCTAGATTAAATCATTAAAAACTAGCTACCTTCTTAAAAGATTTAGCTCTTTTTCATAACAACAATCCTAAACCAAAGAGAAGTTGCTCTCCTAAACATCTTTAGAGCAGTCTTAAAGAACTTTAATTGGTTTGGGATATATTTATATTCTATTGGAATTTCTTTTATTCTCAGTTTCTTTGTGTTCGCATAATATAAAAATACCGTATCCCAAAGGTAATCAGGCTCTTTTGGATTTTTAATTCTATCAAACACATCCTTTCTAAAAAGCTTAAGACCCGACTGGACATCTGCTTGTTTAATCCTAAAAAGGATTTTAGCATATTTCCTATAAACCAGACCCCCAATCTTTCTTAAAAAAGGAGTATTTTGCTTTCTAATATACCTTGAGCCAATAAATATCTCAAAATCATCAAAAAGCCCATTACAATCATCCATAAATTCAATAGGATAAGACATATCATCATCAATTATACATATCCATTCGAACCTGCTGGCTTTAATCCCCTCTTGTATTCCAATCCCTTTACCTCTAGGCTTAATGAAAAGTGGAATTACATTCTTAGATTTAAGCCTTTTAATAACATCAAAGGTATTGTCATCGCTTGTTTGAGCTGAAATGATTATCTCAAATCTATCAACAAACTCACTTCTAGATAAGTAATTTTGGATATGGGTTGTAATCTTTTCTATTCTCCCCTCAGAATTAATTGTAGGGATTACAACTGAAACATCAACTAATTGTTTGACTTTTTTTCTAATCTCAGAGGTTTTCATAAAAAACAACTATTTAATTTGTATTATTTAAATATATTGAAGTTGTATACATGCTCTTATTTGTTCTTATTTATAATCTGTTCTTATTAACTAAATCTTATAAAACATGTTATAATAGTATTGTTGTATCTCATTAATTGCCATAAATTTGCTAACTAAATCTTTCTTATTACATTCTCCTCTGATTTCAAAAAATAATAATTTAAAAACCTACCAATAAAAACTTCAATATTTGGAAAAGGAAAAAGATATTTAAATCTAAGCCTTACAAATGGCTTATACAACACCAGTAAAAAAGAGCAAATCTTTCCAAAGGTCTTAGAAGAAAAATAATATTTTATTTTATCATCTATTAAATATGATGAGTACATCAAAAACTCATAGAGTCGTCTTTTTTTTGGGCTAAACCATGGTAGAAGTTTTGAAATCCTAAACGAATCATAAAAAGACCAATCACAAAGCCTTTTAGGTTCTTTTAATCCTGCTTTAATTGCTTGATTAAAATATGTTGTATTAGGATAAGGAACAGTAATATACATCGGCTGAATAAGGCAGTTATTGTTATCTTTTAAAAGCCTTGAGATTAAAGCTATACTCTTTTTTAAATCACTTCTTTTCTCAAAAAAAGAGCCTGTAATAAAATTATACCTTATCTTTATAGGGTATTTAGCAATTCTTTTATTAAAATTAATTATATCGTCTTGGCTGATTTCTTTATTATACAGTTTTCTAATCCTTTCGCTTCCACTTTCTATTCCAACGGCAACCCATTTAAGACCACTTTTTGCAAGTTCTAAAAGCTCATTATCGTTTAGTAAAAGAAGATGTGTAAGGTTTGCTTCACAGCTAAAACTGATCATATCCTTTGGCTTTCTCTTAAAATTTTCTTGATAAACCATCTTAGCAAATCTAAAAACCCTGCTTTTATTCACAAAAAAACTATCGTCTATAATAAAATAATTCTTTAATCCATAGCTTTTATATATCCTAATTATGTTATCAAAAATCTCTTTCTCATCTCGAAATCTCCACTTCTTATTTGAATAATATTGATTATAGCAAAAAGAGCAGTTGTATATACATCCCCTTGCTCCTTCAATATAGAAATCATTTTCTTTTGATTCTTGAATATAAACTTTCATATCAAGCAAATCATAAGGAGGGTCTTTTAATTTGGAGATATCAATTGGAAGGCTTTTTTCAAAATATATTATTTTACCTTGCCTATCCTTAAAATAAACCCCGAAAATACCTTTTAATGACTTTTTTTTATCAAGTCTTTTAATAATCTCAGGAAGTATTTTCTCTCCTTCTCCCACACAAACTATATCAATATATTTTTCATTTAGGGTTTGAATAGGTCTTGCACAAGCATGAACTCCCCCCCATAGAATAGTGCTGTTCTTTCTTTTTTCTTTAATCTTTTTAGAGATAAGTGCCCCAAAATGCGATTGGTATCCAGTAAAAGCAGAAACACAATACACTAAAACATCTTCTTCAAATGTCTTTTTTAAAAGATATTCCCAACCTTGAATTTTTTGGTCTATAATCAAAACATCATATCTTTTTAAATCAACCTCCCTTAAAGCTGAAAGAGCAGGTAAAGGAATAGTCTTATAGAGCTTATCATAAATACCTGAAAGAGGGGATATAAAAACAATCTTTTTTTTCATTTTCAATCTTTTTAATTTAGGATAAAAAACCTTTCTTTTAAAACTTTTTTTTTTAAATTATAAGATTTAAACAAACCTTTCTAATGAAAAACCTCGGCATAAATGATTAATGCTTAAAGGGACCTTTCAGATAGTCGAGGTTAATCGTTATGTGAATCCGTCTATTATCACTTTGGCTTTAAAGACCAAAGTATGCAAAATGACGAATTTTATGAAATCAACTTAATTATTGTATACTTAATGGTTGTATGAAAATAATAAAAATTCAAAGGGTTAGACATTTTTAATTGTAAGTTTTATTATCTCTGATTTGATTAAGTTTGCTTCCTTTTTACTTATTTTCTCATGAAACGGAATATAAAGCACATGGCTTTGAAGAAATCTTGCATTCTTACAAACGCCATTTGATATATCAACACAATAATCTTTTTTAACATCAATCCCTTTTTTTAAAAGTTGTTTTTTAGCCTTTTTTAAATCCCTTACAACTATTGGATATAAAAACTGTGCAATCTTATTTCTACAAATATTAGATTTGATAGTCTCATTTTTATTACTTTCTTCACTGCATCTATACTCTATATTGTTTTCTTCTTCGCTAATATATTCTCTATTATTCTCTTCTTTGTTCCTATGTTCTTCTTTATTATATACTCTAATGTTTTCTTCTCTATAACTACAACATCTATTACTCTTTTCAATAAACGTTAATTCTTGGTTTTGACTATCTAGATTAATAAAACAATCATATATATTTTGAAGTTTGATTATTTTCTCATACCTATTAAAAAATCCTTTAAAACTTGACAGGAGATGCATTAAACCAAGTTTCCCCATTCGTTTAATAGGTTGTGGCGTAAATGTTATTGGATCTTTTGAAAGTCTATCAATGAAATCCTCTTTTTTACCTTTTTTATTTTCAAAAAGAATAATTGGAAATACAATCATATTAAAAACTGGCTTGCAAAAAACTAAAGAGCTAATAACAGATTTGAAATAAATCTTAAGCTCTTTTAAAAACTCTTTACTCCCAAGTGTATTCTCAAGTTCGAAAAATATCTTTCTAAACACTTTAAATTTTGGATTATTCAAATTATTTAATACAATTAGTCCTCCATATGTTGCAGAGATTTGCTTAGAGAAATTAAAGCTATATATTGCTATATCCCCCTTTGTTCCTGTATTATAGGGCTTAATAGAATCAATTGAATCATTTAAATCCTCTCTTGATATAGACTTAGCTTTAGAACATAACAAAGGATATGTGTGGGCACAATCCTCTATTATGAAAATATCATGTTTTTTAAGCTCCTCAAAAATCTCTTCTCTTAAAACAATCCCAAATAGATGTGGAATAATAGCAATCCCTACATCTTTTCCAATTACTTTCTTAATCGCATCTAAGCTAATGTTAAAATCCTTAAGACTAACATCTGCATAAACCGGTTCAAATCCTGCTTTAATCACAATATCTCTCATTAAACTAAAATTATAGCCTGCCAAGATAATCTTTTTTTTCTTAACAAACCCCTTTAATTGAGAAAGTACCCAATAAAAACTATTTCTTGATGAGTCTATTAATTGTATTTGTTCTAGTTGGCTAACACCAAAATAAACGGATAGTATCTTTTTAACTTTAATCTCAAGTGATTTTTCATCCTCAAATAAAATCCTTGGGTTAATTGCCCTTGTCCTTATAATCTGTCTTGGGATTGCCATTTTTCTAGTGAGTTTGGAAATAATCCACTTAATATAAACCTAGCTACAAAATATACAATAATAATAAAACTAGCACCAATAAACCTTGAAAATAGTGTAAACACCAAAAAATCAATAAAAGAATAGCCTGATAACGCAAACAAGCTAAGTACTAACAAATCCAGTATAAAAATTCCTCTAGGTAAAAGCGAATAAAAAATGCTTCCTAGCCCAATAGTTATAAGGATAATCTCAAGATTTAATCCTATGTTCATTCCAAGAAATATGAACAAAAGCTTTGGAATTTCAAGTAAATATCTTATAAAATACGACCTTTTCTGAATTTCAATTTTACTTTTGAACTTAAAGTTTTCAGAAAAACTAGCATCAATTAGATAAAAGTCAATCAAAAACAAAAATAATAGTCCTATCAAAAATATTAATAATTCATACTTTAAAAATAAATCTTTATCAAGAAATCTAAAAATCAATAAAACTAATCCTAATAAGAAAAACCCATAAAGAACAGAATTCTCATTTTTTTTAATAGAATTCAACTTAAGTGTTAATTCATCACTAATTTCATCTTTAATACCTAATTTTTTAGATATAATTCTAGGCGCAAATCCTGCAATTAAGCACCCTGATAAAAACAATAATACAAAAGTTACATTCATATCTTTTATCCTCTCAAAAATACCTTTATTCCAGAAAAGATATATCAGTCCCAAAAATAATACAACATAACAAAAAAACAAAAACTTACTTCTAATTTTAGCGATCATATTAAAAACCCTCAAAAATCATATTCTAGCCTTTTACTTTACTGACCTTTTACTTTAGCTTTGTTCATTAATAGAAAAGCATACATCGTGTTTCAACACGAGGACTTGGTATGCTTTTTTGTAATCAACAACCTCGCTTTAGTATAGGGCATGCTTTTATATTACTAACAGGCCTCGCCCTTTAGGGATGGGTTGTTGATTATATTTTACCTTTAAATATTAATCCATAAATATAAGATTTTGTAATTAACTATCAAAATATTAATACTTTAAAAAAAACAATGTAATAAAAAACAAAAATTCAATCTGATCTTGTGAATCCGTCTCTTCAAACTTTTGGCCTCGAGAATAAAAAACCTCAAAACCAAAGTCTGCGAAATGAGCTTGGATTTCACGAAATCAGAGTAGGCAAATATTTAATGACCAAATGAACTAAGTTAATGAAATTAAATAAATCTTAATAAAAAAATCTTAAGGCAAGCAAGTTAAATATCACTCTTAGACTTTTAAAAGGATGGATTAAATAATAAGCCAAATACCAATTTCTATAAATCTTTTTTAGTTTGTTCTTTTTAATGTTACTAAAATTAAATTTATTATTTGAATAATGATATGATACCTGTTCTTTATTACTTAAAAAAATTTTCTTATTCTTTTCAAAAAAAGATGAGCCTTCATATGCAGTAAAATAAGCTATTTGTAAAACATCAGGCTTTGTTCTAAAAGAAAAATCAATAGATTTTTTAATCTCAGAAAGTGTTTCACTAGGAGCACCAATCATGTAATAATTCACTGTTAAAATCTTGTATTTCTTACAAAGTTTTATTGCTTTATCAATGGAGCTAAGAGTTTCTCCTTTTTCCAAGATTCTTAAAATCCTCTCAGAAGCACTTTCAACCCCAAAATTCAAAGACTCACACCCTGCTTTCTTCATAAGTGCAAGAGTTTTATCATCAAGTGAATCAGCCCTTACCTGTGCCATCCATCTAAACTTTAGATTTTGTTTTGTTATCTTTAGACAAAGCTCTCTAATAAACAGTTTGTTACTTAAAAAATTGTCATCATTAAACCTTATTGCATTAAAGCCGTTTGAAAGCATCCTTTTAATTCTTTTTATTGCTTCATCACTTGAAAAGTGACTTATCTGTTTTCCTTGGCTGATTCTTAAGGTTTGTGAACAAAATATGCAATTATAAGGGCAACCTTGGGTTAAATTCATAAAAGCCCATTTATTCCTTTTAACTCCTTTTAACGGATAAACTGTGTAGTATTTTCTTGATTTAAGCTCTTTTAAATCAAGCATTGGAATGTTATCCATATCATTAAAGTCTTTATGTGTTTTGAGATCAATAATATCCATCTTACAATATTTTTTCGGGTCATCAATAAAATATCTTGCAAAATTATAAAATTCTCCTTTTATTGAGGAAACAAATCTATAATCATCTCTTTTGTAGTTTTTGGTATTTGCAGATCCATCACCTTGGATTAAGAAAGGATCATATGATGGGATTTGGCCAAAAACAAAAACCTTAGAACGCATGTTATTAAGCGAATAATTAATAATTTTTTGTGAGAACAATTTGTTGTATGATTTAACATTTATAAATATAAAATCTGCATCTTTTAATTTGTTGTAAAGTGCTGTTTGTTTAATTTCATCTATTTTTAAATCTATAAATTCAACTTTAAACCTTTTTTTAAAAAGAGTTATTGCCCTAAACGTTGAAATGTTTGGCTCTTTACTTTTTATTATGCTATTTGAAGCTTTACAATTCAAAAACGGCTCTAATATTACAACTTTCTTCATTTTCAATCTAGCTAGTGTTTAATCCAAATTTTAGTTATCATCATCATGATAGTAATAATAATGATAATAATAACAACAATAATGCGTGTATATATAAAAATAAAATAACAATACAACAATAATAAATCCAATCAATCAAGAGTTTTTTAAATATAATATAAAAATAGTTTGTATAAATTAATATATTTATTTAATCTATCGAGTTCATGAATTCGTAATTCGCACACCTTAGTCTTAGGGTATAAAGTTTGAAGAGACGTATTCACTCAACAACTATCCTCAACTATTCAAGAGTTACCTTGGCACTTATACCTAGGTTTTTCATTTTCAACTTCTTTAACTAACCCCTATTTCAGGTATCTTTTATAAAATTACCACTTTTTGTATAATTACCTTTGAGAAACCATAACATATATAAATTATTAGTTCTTTGTAGCTAACTTGAGGGATTTGATTTATGCAGATTTTGTGCTTAATTGTTTATCATCCTGATTTTTAATTGAGGCGATTATAGTTGGTTCTAAATTCAATATTAGATATGACTAAAGGCTTAAGAGAAGCCTTTTTAATCCCATGCTCTTTGATTCTTATTTTTATTTGTATTTTCTTATTTTATAAAAACAGAAAAGAGTTTATTATTCCATTTAAGAGTATTAAAAAAAAAACTTGGATAATTCTTGGGTTTATAATCCTATTATCAATTGGAATTAGGCTTTATTTTCCAATTGGACATAGGATGTATTTTGATGAATTTGATTACATGGCAAATGCAAAGCAAATATTAAATCTAGAGTGGGGTTTTACTGAGCTTTATCAAAAAGAGCCAATATTGGTCCCTATTATTTACTCTTTTTCATTTCTTGTTTTTGGGATTTCAAACCAAACTGCAATATACACATCATTAGCGTTTGGTGTTCTTAGTGTGTTTTTACTATTCTTATTTGTGTATTACCTAACAAAAAACGAAAAGATCGCATTAGTATCGTCTTTTTTTCTTTCAATCCTAGCTGAACATGTTATGTGGTGTACAAGTGCTGAACGGAATGTCATCTCACTTTTTTTCCTGTTATTGTCTTTACTGTTATCTTTTATGTTCGTTGAAAGGAAAAAATCTGTTCTTTTGATACTTACTATTTGTTCAATGAGTCTTGCATCACTTACAAGAACAGAAAATCATGTGAGTTTTTTTCTTTTGATTCCCTTATTTCTAATATATGCTATAAAACCCAAAAAATATCTTACAAAGAAAAATATTGCCATAATACTTTTAATAGCAATTTTAATGACTCCAAACTTTATAAATCAATTAGAGCTCTTTTTTACCCACAGTTGGTCTAATAAAGAATCTAAAGGCGAATTTGAAGATAATTTCTCTTTAGGAAATTTAATGCATAACTCTAAAATTGACCTTAAAGCAATATTTTTTCCTGATGGGATGAATATTTTAGTTAATGTATTATTAATAATTTTATTGGTTTTAGGAGCATTCCTGTTTTTCTTTGTTAAACCAAAAGAATTTGTTTATATTTTGATATTTTTAATAATATTTTACCTTGCATATTTTTTGGCATGGCCAACAGTTCAGGCAAGAAGTAGGTTTTATTTAACCTTTTACCTAATGTTTATAGTATTTTTATCGTTTGGCATTTTCTCAATCTATAAACTTAGATTTCCCATAAACTTAAACATGTGTATCGCATTAGTTCTAATTCTTGCATTTGTATATGCTCCGTACTTAGCTTTGAAATATCAAGAACATCGGAATAGTTATTTTGTGTATCAGACAGCTTCAGTTATTGATTTAATAAAAACTGCCCCAAAAGATTGTACGATTGTTGCGTTTAGTAAGAATTTTATCCAATCTACATCTGATTTAGAGGTATTATCCTATGCAGGGTTTGTAATGCTAAATAGTATGAAAGAAATAGATTTCTCAGAATCTTGCTTTATACTTTATTGCGGTATATATTGCAAACAAAAAGTTCTTACACAATCAAATGCATATGTTATTATGCAAGATTACAATCTTTTACCAATTAAAGACTATAGTATTTATGTATCAATCTATAAAATATTAAACAAAAGAACCTCTTATAACCCATTGGCTTTTCGATAAAAGTTAAATGATGATTACTGTTTTGAAAACAAGTTAATACAGTTCTTATTTTGGCTTATTATTTTAGTTTTTTCTATTCATTTAAATGTTGTAATATTACCACTTTCTAAAATATTGAATATTATTAAACTACTAATTGTCTAATTAGTTTCCTCGGGTAAGTATTTATATATTCTTAGAATTGATGTAGAATCGTGAAATGAAACTGGTCCAATTAATTCAAACTTTAGATTATTAACTCCAGTCGTTACTAAATTATTTACATTATCCATACCATCAATCAAATAATCGTTTCTAGGGTAAACTAGCTCATAAATCCTCACTCTAGGGTAAACAATTACTTTTGAATCTTTGAACAGAAACTTATAGAAAAGCGTTGGGTTCTCTACGTAAAGACTTGCTTCATTTTGATTCAACCTATCAAATAAATTCAAAATATATTTTCCATCATAAAAAGCGCTTGGTGAAAACGCGATTATTGAAGCATTAAAAATAATGGAAGATATTAACACAAAATAGATGATTTGTTTGCCTTTGTTCTCATAAAAATATATAATTGCTGGGATCAAACAATAGAAGTTTAATATTTGTATATCAAAAGAAGAAGGGGCAAACTGATAAAAAAATAAAAATGCAAACAATAATGTTACTATTCTCGTCTTTTTGCATATCAGTCCAAGTATAAGAAAATATGTTGTAAAAAATATAGGCCTTGCAAATGCACTATTTTCTCCGTTGAGATTATTCATTACAAAAGAAATATTATTCCAAAAATTTCCCGATGTTGAATAGTCTCTTAAGTGGTAATAAAACATAATACTAAGTAGAATAAAAACAAATACAAAAATAGTGAGAAATACCTTGTTTTCCAATCTATTTTTGTTCTTTTTATAATCTTTTATTAGTTTAATTTTTAGAAGTAAGTACTTAAATGCAAAAACTAATGAATATAAAACAAATTCTGGTCTTGTGACTCCACCGATCAAGAAATTTGAAATAAATAATATGTTTAGTAATTTGTTATCAGTTTTTTCAATTCTTTTTAATAGAAAATAAGATAACAAAATTGATAGAAATACCATAAAATAAACAACCTTGAGTCTGTAAATTGCAAGCAAAAAACTCATATTTGTAACAATTGTTGCAATAATAAGTATGATATCACTTCTTTTAAAACCCCTTTTCTTAAAGAAGAGATACATCATCAAATTGAATATGAAAAACAAGAAAAACATAACCACAACAATTAGGTTATATGTTTGGAAGATATTTCTGATTTCAAATATCCAAAAAAGGTTCATAAGAATATATATATACCCAATGCTTGATGTGGTAGCGTAAAAGTCATAATTTCTTTGTTCGTTTGTTCTAACAATTCCATAATAATATTTGACATCAGTTTCATCATAAGCAAAGAAATCTTTGTCCTTAATTAAAGGATAGTAAAAAAGAGCAGTTATTGTAGCAATTATAATAAGTGTGATAATTGTTTTTTTGTTAAATATTTTTTTTCTGAAAGAATACAAAAGGTAGAAACTCATAAATATCATAAAACAATTTATAATAACCCAATGGATGTGCAAAAATTTATTTGGGATGAAGGGGGTTAAAAATAATTCAATTATATCCATAGTTAAGGCCTTACTTTTTTTATTAAACGTCTTAAATACCTCGGTCTTTAGGCCGAGGGCTTGTCTTTTTTATACAAACCTTTTTCTTTTCTAAAATAAAAAAATGCGTGGCGAGCGAAAAATTTTTGCGCCACGCACTAACCCTCCGAAGTTAGCGTGAGCTTTGCTCGTCGGAGATGAGCAAAATGGAAATAACAAATTTCGCGCACGGCGTTGGACAAAACAGTTTTCATCTTGTATGGAAACCAAAATATTCATGGGATTGTTTCAAATTCCCATGGATGAAGACTGACTGTGAAGCAATATTGAGAGAGGCCATATCACGTTATGGCATGCAATTATATGAACTTGAAGTCATGCCTGATCACGTTCATTGTTTTGTTGAAGTGCCACCAACAATGGGCGTTTCGAAGGCTCTTAACCTCTTAAAGGGATACAGCTCTTATAAGCTTTTCCAAAAGCACAAGTGGTTAAGAGGCTATTTCAGGAAGGGGCATCTTTGGAGCCCAGGTAAATTTTTCCGAAGCGTTGGCAATGTGACCGCTGAGGCAATAAAAAACTATATTGCACAGTCAAATCGAGCTGTGCTTAACCAACAATCGCTTAACAGATACTCCGCCCTTTAGGGCGGAGAGGTTCATTTGAATAATTTAAAATATGTATATTATCTATTAATATTATTATCTAAAATCTTTCGAGTTTGGCCATTATGGAACGAAGGCTTAAAAGGCTATGAAGAGTTGAAAGTATTCTTTTAGGATGAAAATAAAATAAAATATATGCAATCCTTCTTATTCTTACAAGCTCTTTGTAAGGTATATTAGAGCAATTGTTCTTAGAGTTCTTTATATAGTCAAATCCTTCAAATGACGATTTTGTTTTAATATGATCTGATAGATAAGTCCCTGGCATATTAACAAGTATTGAAAATCTTGTAATGTTCAAATTTGACCTCACTGCAAAATTAATTGTTTTTAATATGTCATTTCTGCTCTCCATTGGTGCACCAATAATAAAAAATCCAAACACTTTTATTCCTTCTTTTTTGATTATAGAAATTGCAGAATGTATATCTTTTATTGGGATTATTTTATTGTAAAACTTTTGAACTTTTGGATTAATTGTTTCAATCCCAAGCCGTATTTCTTTGCAATTTGCTTTTGCCATTAATTTTATAATATCACTTGATATTGTTTCAATTCTTGTGTTGCAAATCCATTTGTAGTTCGATTTAGACTTTATTAAAAGTGTGCAGAATTCCTTAACCCATTCCTTGTTTGTGATAAATGTATCATCATGAAAAAAGAAAGAATTGATCTGATACAATTTATTTAATTCATGCATCTTCTCAACTACGTCTTTTGCGTTGTGGCGTCTTGTTTTTAGTCCAAACATATTTTTGGAGTATGGCTGGCAATAAGAACAGTTAAAAGGACAGCCCCTTGAAGTAATAATCGAGGTGCCTTTTATATTATTTAAATAATCAAAATAAGGCCATTTTTTAATATATGATTTCATATCTAACAGCCTGTAATCTGGAAGAGGTAATTTGGAAAGGTCAATAAAACTATGCTTTAAATTTGTTATAACATTACCTTTGTGCTTTAAAACCAAGCCTTCAATGTCTTTGAAATTTGATGAATTGTTGTTAAATTCTTTAATTACTTTCAGAAACGAGTCTTCTCCCTCTCCTATTATTATTCCATTAACCCTTGGATTTTTTATAAGCTTATCATAAAATATGCTTGGGTATGGACCACCTAGAAAAATCAAGATATTCGGGTTTATTTCTTTAATTATTTTTATGTATTTTTCAATAATTTTCGCATGTAAAACAGTTGCATAAAGACCTATTATTTGAGGTTTAAATTTGTTTATTGCAGATTTTAAGTTGCCAATGCCTTTGTCATATATTTTTACATTTATTGCATTTCTTTGAAGGTGAGAAGCTAGGTACAAAAGACCTATTGATATATCAAGGTATTTGAATTTATACTCTGGTTGTATTAATAAAACTTTTTTTATAATGCAATTCATGTTATATTGGGATTTTCAGATTGATTTTAAAGCTTTTGATTAAAGCTTATAGTGGTCATATGCATAAATATGATAATAGGGAAGGAGATATTTAAGTTTTAGTCCATCTCTTAAGCCCCTGAAAACATATATCGCCAAATTAATGAAATACATAATTCCGTCATGTTTTATTAGTCTTGTTACCTTTCTAATAAGGTATTTTAAATAAAGTTTGTATTGTATTCTTTGAATCTGTGCACAACTTAAGTCTTTAAGGGCAATAACTGAGGTATATTGAAGGTTATCTGATTTGTTGTATCGTTTTTTATCTAAAGTGCCTTTTTGTTCAATTAAAAGTTCCATTGATCTTTTTGTGATTGGCTTATATAAGAAAAAAGCAGTTCTTGAAGCATCAATTTTTTGAGCCATTTTCTCCGTTAGTTTTGTACTCTTTTTTGATTCACCTGGTGCACCTAAGATGAAATATGCTGTTAGATTGATTTTGTATTTTTTTAAGAGCTTTGAAACCTCAAAAATCTTTTCATTTGTTATGTTCTTTTGATGTATGTTTTTTCTTATAAAATAATCCCCTGATTCAATCCCACATCTAAGGTTTACGCAACCTGCTTGAGAAAGTCTTTTTATCTTTTCTTCTGTAAGGCTATCAAATCTTGAGAACATGCTAAAAGGGTGGGTTTTGGGGTCTACTAATGATTTGTATTCGTTGCAAAACCGTTTAACCCATTCTAGATTGATTGTTGGGATGGGGTCAAATAATTGTGCTAATTTCATTCCTCTTTTTTTGAATATTTTCCATTGATAAACAATCTCTTGGGCATACCTTTCAGGGTTTATTTCCCGAAAATACTTTCCATCAACAAATTGAGATATCTCGCAGGCCTCACAAAAAGGACATGTGAAAGGACAGCCTCTATTACCTACAAAATATATCATCTGAAGAAAGTATAGGTACTTATCAATATCTTCCCATAGTGTCCAGTCTAAATGTGGAAAATTGCTAACATCATTATAAAAGTCTCCTTTTCCGTTTTCAGTTATTTTATTTCCTTCTTTAACCCAAAATCCTTTAATATCTTTTGGAAAGCTATGATTTTTTTCAACGTAGTCAAGTATCGTAGGAAGCTTTTCATCGCCATCCCCTATTAAGATAGCATCAATGTATGGCTCTTTAATAGTACTTTTAGGATAAACTGTTGCATGATAGCCTCCACCAAGTATTGGAATGTTATATTTTTTTTTAAGATATGAAGCGATTTTTTTAATATAGTTCATATACAGGGTGTTACACGAGAAAGCTAATATATCTGGTTTTATTGTTTTTATCTTTTTATCAAGGTAGGTCTTCCAGTCTTTAGGATGAAATGTTGTGTCAAAGATGTATGCTTTATGACGGGTATTTTTATTGATAATGCTTGCAAGAAGGGTAACAGAAACATCTAATGTGCTAAAGTCTGCTCCAATAACCGCGTTTATAAAGGCTATTTTCATACAGATTTTTGGAGATTATGAAGAGTATTTATTTGTTTCTAAAGTCAAAGATTCATTATTATTGACAAAAACCAAATCTATTTAAATAAATGTTATTACTTTTCAAATGAGTTGTGTGGGTAGATGTGTAAATGCTTCCTAGGTTTAAGAAGAATGTGGAATATTTTTTAAGGAATGAGTCTGGGACAACTAATAGGTTTCAGCTTTTAAATAATGGTATCTTTCTTTTTGGGTTTGCAACTTCTGTGTTTAGTATGGCTATGGAGCTGAGAGTAGTACAGGCAGCTCACTCTAATCATACTACCCACTTAAGTCATGCTACTCATTCCACTCACGCAACACATGGAAGCCATAACAATCATGCCACTCATTCTACTCACATAAGCCATGCTACCCATACGACACATCTAAGTCATGCTAACCATAATTCTCACGCTACTCATACAACTCATTCAAGTCACACAAGTCATGGTACACATACAAGCCACAGTAACCATAGTACTCATGCTAGTCATACTACTCATACTAGTCATAGTAGTCATGATACTCATTCTAGTCATATCACTCACGCTACTCATGCAAGCCATAGTACTCATACAAGCCATACAAGCCACGGTACCCATACAAGCCATAGTAATCATAATACTCATGCAAGTCATGATACCCACTCCAGCCATTCCAGTCACGATACTCATACAAGCCATATCACTCACACCACTCATGGTAGTCATGACACTCATTCAAGCCATACAAGCCACGGTACTCATACAAGCCATATCACCCATGCTACTCATGCAAGCCATACTACTCATACTAGTCACAGCAGTCATGATACTCATTCCAGTCATATCACCCATGCTACTCATGCAAGCCATACTACTCAT
>Ga0334885_1001060_pt1 | contig 37950 bp, 28 predicted proteins | sample GraSluR1_MG_8_FD_207233 | JGI IMG/M metagenome (GOLD analysis project Ga0334885, IMG submission 207233) | Sludge microbial communities from methane-producing bioreactor in Wageningen University, Netherlands - Granular Sludge_31_05-R1 | ecosystem: Engineered > Bioreactor > Anaerobic >...
ATCTATGACTCTGCCATTCTTGTGCTCAAACAGGCCGACTATCTGCATCCCGATGATGTCGAGATCAACCAGGCCATCCTCCATGCCGCCCAGACCTCGCGGGCCTGGGTTGAGGCCAAGGATGCTCTGATGAAACTGGTCAGACTGGGCAAAGCCCCGAACGACTACCTCGAGCGGTTCAACATGTACTATGGCGAGATCGGCAACATTCCCCAGCTGTGGTTTTACCGCAATGAACTGCTCAAGGCTGACCCGAACAACCCGCTGCGATATCTTGAGCTGGCCAATGTCCAGCTCAGGCTGGACTCTCTTGTGCGGGCCATAGAGATTCTTGAAGATGCCTCAAGCAGATTCGAGGACGTTCCGGAACTGACCGCAAACCTCGCATTGTACTACAGCTACGCCAACAACGACCGCAAGGCCGAGCAGTTGTTCCGCTCACTGGTCGAGCAGTATCCGGATAACCCTATCCATCTGCTGAATCTGGCCAATGTGCTCACCACCCAGGACAGCCGCGACAAGAAGCGGGAAGGACTGCAGATCTACGAGCGCATCCGAGCACAGGTTCCGGCCGGTATCCCCATTGACTCGCTGATCGATGCCGTCCGGACGCAACTGGAGCGTCAATAGGCCTTCTCGTAACATGTATCTGTGAGTGGCTAAAAAAATTAGGGCAGGATTGTGGTTAAATCCTGCCCCAACGCAGGGTTGTCTCTAAGTGAGACAGAGGGGGGTCTTTAAGAAATCTATTGTCAGCGTTTGCTGTCTTTCTCCGTCTGCCTATTATAACAGTTCACCTGTCATAATTGTTCAAAAAAATCGAAAAAAAGAATATCGCTGTTCTGCCTTATAAGTCAAGGCCTTAGCCGACATCTCCCCGCACCATTGCGGGCACCGACCGTCGTCTCCGACGGCCGGCGCCACCTGAGTAGTCGGTTCGGGTCGCGGCTGGAACCGACTGCCCACATGCGCAGGTGTAAATCTATCAGAAATTGCCGCTATCATCAAATCCTTCGTCGAAATAGTCGTCATTCCAGCGACCGCCACCGGAATCATCGTCATCGATACCTTCGCTGTCATAGTTGCAGAGCACTTTCCAGCGTCCCTGCATGAACCCGCTCTTGTGTGCCGGATGTGTCCGGTACTGACCCTGTATCGCTCCAACACGGGCACCATCGGCCGTGAAGATACCGCCCACATACTTGCCCGGCGCCCGGTTAAGGGCGTTCGGGTTAGCATGGTAGTTGGGACGCGGTCCCCAGATGCCACGCAGGAAATACTCGAAATTGCCGTTACGGCTGATCACTTTGCCGAAGAATACCCGGGTGCCGTCGTCGGCGATCCCGAAATGCCCCTGGTAGTGCCCGATCACCGCGCCCTGGCGGCCCAGCCAGAGACCACTGAATACACCCTGGCCATCAGGATCGTATCCCCAGGTACCTGACATGAAGCCGCGAGGGCAGGGACGGTAATCAAGGCGGAAACCGTGCAGAGCCACCGCATTGACAGAATCCTCAAGGTAAATCACCGTATCCAGGCCGATCAGCTCCCTGACCGAAAACGTGCGACTGTAAGGACCGGTCTCAAAGGTCAACGTCGCATCGTCGCAGTCCAGCACAACCGTATCGATAACCTCCTCGTCATCGACAAACGTCGTGTCTATCCGATACTCCCGGGGAATGTAGATGTCGACTCCGATACCGTCATTGTGAACCGTTGTCGACGACACCCATTCGATTGTCTGCCGATTCTCCCGAGGCAGCAAATAGTCCTGCCCAGGCTCAAATCTGACAATATGACGGACAACAACAGTGCCGCGGGATATCGTCAGCGAACCGCTCCAGTCTGTGACCTCGGTAACCGTGCTGTTGTAAGGGATACTCCCCCACACCGCCCGGAAATGATAGAAACCACACAGATGAGAGTTCGCCAGTGCCTCCTGCTGAGACCTGCTGATCAGATCATCCTCTACCTCTTCTTCACCATAGGCGGCCGCAACCAACTCATCATCGCCAAAGGCCGGAACCTCAGACGAGGACGTGTATCCGCCAAATGCATCTTCAAGATTCAAGTTGCCATCAGAAGTGAGTGACTGCGAGCCATTATCAGAACAGCCGACAGCCAGCATCAGAAATGCCGCGCATGTGAGAATGAGAGCCAGAGTGCGTACCATAGATAATGATTCTCCTTCGAGGTTTTCGCCGGTTGCCGTGTCTCTGTGTTCCAAACGTTACTGCTAAGTTCCAATTAGCTGCCCTCAGTACTAACAACAGCCGTGCCAAACAGGCCGCGCCCCCCATAAGCAACACACTGGCCAATACTTAACAATGCGAAAAAGCCGTCATGCCCCGGCTTGGGCGTACCAGTTGGTACACCAATCGTTCATTAGCAGGTCAAATGGTACAGACGGTACACCACGGATAAGGCAGAATCTAATGAAAACCCCATCACAGAACATCGCACCCTGTTCGCTAATCGCCCCCAAAGAGCGCCCGGCGGACGAACCCGTCAGCTTCTGTCAATCTCCGTCGCGCTGTCTGCAGGTCACACCCAAGGCGGTGCATAACAATGGCTGTTTTGACCGAACCCTCAGCCTCCTTAAGCAGCGCCTCGGCCTGCTCCTGAGTAACACCGAGCACCTCCATCAGCATCCGGCGGCTTCGAGCCGCGAGCTTGTCTGAAGTGACTCTCAAATCAACCATCAGATTCCCGAGCGTCTTGCCAAGAAGGACCATTCCCGCGGTAGATATCATGTTCAGGGCCATCTTGCACGCTGTTCCCGCCTTCATCCGGGTCGAGCCGGTGATCACTTCCGGTCCGACCGGCAGAACAATCAACTCGTCGACAACCGGCGCGAGATCTGTCGCCTCGTTACAGATGATGAAGGCTGTCCGGCACCCCAGACTGCCGGCATAGGTCAGGCCCTCGCGGGTGTACGGTGTCCGGACACTGGCGGCGATGCCGATTACCATATCATCACCTGTCAGCCGGTGCCGGCGAAGATCCTCAACCGCCTGTGCCGCCTGATCTTCGACCCCCTCACGCGACAGCACCAGCGTGTCGTAGCCGCCCGAAATCACCCCGACTATCCGGGCCGGATCGGTGCCGAATGTCGGCGGGCACTCGGCAGCATCGAGCACACCCAACCGCCCGGAGGTCCCGGCGCCAATATAGAAAACCCGTGCCCCCGCCTTCAGCGTAGCGGCAAACATCTGCGCGGTGCGGGCAATGACAGGAAGTGCCTGGGCCACGACATCGGCCACCTTGCGGTCTTCGCGGTTGATGGCCTGCACGATCTGCTCGGCGCTCATCCGATCAATGTCAACCGTATCGGGGTTGACCTGCTCGGTACCCAGTCGCGCCAGTATGTCCATGAGTTCCCGGTAATCGGCCATGCAGTCAAAGTACCCTCGGCACTCACTCGGGGAAACAACAAAAACGGCGACACTGCTTCACAGGCGCCGCCACAATTCAGCCTTGCTGATATGCCACCAATGCTACTGGCTGAGCAGCACCACCTGCACGCTGTCATGCCGCGCAACCCGGACCGTGCCAAACCTCGCCTCAAGATCACGGACCTGATACGACAGTCCCGGCAACTGGCTCGGCAGGCTCATCGGCAGATACGGTTCGGCCAGAGCGGAGTCGGGAATGCCAGCGAAGCTGTACACGTACAGGTAATACCAGCCGGTATCCGGTTGCTGCCGACCAGACTGGTAGAAGGCCTCGGTCGGGAAGCTGGCAAACGTTGTCTGTGATGTAACATAGCTTGAGTACCCGAAACCGGTTCGCACCGAGTCTTTCAGCACGGCCGCCATGACATACCCCTCAGACCGTGCCGATCCGGTCCATGTCAGGCTGACTGTCTGATTACCGTTCGATATCCGGTTGGCCGGCTGCGTAATCTCGACCCGGAAGGTATCTGCGAACTGAATCGGCACCTGAGCATCGAGCCTGATTCCTTCCTCAAGAATCAGATAGTACTGTGCCGCCGAAAAGACAGTGCAACTGGAGTCGACAAACCGATAGGTGCTGTCTGCCTCCTCAAGCACCATAGCACCAAGACGCACCGAGGCCCCGTCAAGAGGCTGCTCATTACGCGTCAGGCGCACAATCGCGGCCGTCCCGACTGGCTCGTCGTTCAACGTGTCCCGCACCGGGTCACAGACAGTCACCGCCGCCCCGCTGATCCGGTGAAACGGCCTCAGATCAGCCGGATCGACCGTCCCGGAGCTGTTACACCCAAAATTGAGCGTAACCAGCAACCACAGTGAAAGCAAAACAACTATGAATGACATGGGTCCTTTGACGTGTTTCATTACTTCTTATATCGTCAAAGGACCCTGACCGATTTACCTAATTCTCCTGCTGCCACCGGTGTAAGGAGCTTCGCCCCCGTCTGCGCCCAATCCCAGCCGTCAGCCGTCATCAGTTTGAGGCGGGGGCTGTCTGGTTATGCCTGTTCTTGTAGAACAGCCGCTTGAAAATGGCCTCCGCCGGGCACAGACCGGTAAACGACGACTGCGCCAGGTTCAGCCCGACAAAGGCCGTCAGCAGAAGCCACCAGGGAGACACGAAATAGTACAGGGCCAGCGACAGCAGCACCATGCAGCCGGCCAGCAGTCGTATGGAGTTCTCCAGAGTCATTATTGTACATTCCTTTCCATCAGGTTAACACCCGTCTAAAAGAAGCCATAGGTCATCTTGGCCCAGACATTGTCATTGCGCTGAAATTGACCGAAGTCGGTCTGAATGTGGTTCCCCTCAAACAGGTTCGCGCCGGCCGCCAGCGTGATCTGGTCCGTATACTTGTACTCGGCGGACAGCTTGGCATAGACATCCTCATCCGTCGGCGAATAGAACACAAACGCCGACAGGGTAACCAGTTCCGAGTTGAGCAGTTTCGTCCAGCGCGTGGTCAACAGGTGGCGTACCTCGTCCCGCACATACCCACCCTGTTCACTGACCTGCTGCTGATAGATGTCATAATCTATCATGACATCAGCCTGCCATTGCAGGTTGAACGTCAGGTTCTGCACGATCTGGCGCTCAAACCCAATCAGAGTGCTGAGGGACGAATTCGGGATCATCGGCAGGTCGCCATCTTGATCATCCCGCGAGTCATAATACCCCCCCTCGATCCACAGGATGCCACCACCGATCGGCCCTCGAGTCGAGGCACCGTAGATGTGCAGACGGGGATAGATGGGGGCGCCAAGTTCCATATCGAATCCGTTGGGGTTCTTGTAGAATCCGCGATAGAAATAGACGGCGGTGGCGAAGCTGCTCACCCGATGCTGCCAGCGTGCGGCCAGCTCGCTGTTTTTGAAGTGTGCTTCAGGCTTGACCGGCGCCATGTATTCTGAGTTCTTGTCGCCGACAATCGCATCCTGAAGCGGATTGTAGTAGCTCAGCCGGGTGCCTTCGGGAAGCCGGTTGCCCTCGAACCGCGGCGACCAGACCACTGACAGCTCACCAAGGGGGTTGTACCACGCCCCACGAAGTGCATTCTGCGGGGCCTTAAGGTACTGGTCATCGCGGCCAATGAAGAACGACTGGTAAGCCTTGGCAAAGACGTCATTGATGAAAACCAGGTCGCCGGTGCCCCAGGTGAGTATCTGCCTGCCCACCTTGAAATCCAGGCTGCTGCCGATACCGAAGCGGAAGAAGGCCTCACGCACTTCCCAGTCATATGTGTCAGTCACGCCGTCATACACGAAGTCCAGTCGCCCGAAGAAATTGCCGTTGTCTCCCCAGTGCTGGAAACGCATCTGAAGCCGGCTCTCGCTGGCCGTCTGTTCACCGATGGTCGGGTTGGCCTTGTCAACCCGACCACCATACAGGCCCTGGAGGAAGCCGTCAATGACGACCTCCCCCCGGACCGATGAAGTAAACAGCAGAACCACTGCAAGGAATGCTATGTAAACGTTTGATGTCTTCATGGTAACACCTTCCCTCTTCCCGGTTAGCGAACGTACTGCATCGGCGGGTTCTTAAGGAAACGCTCCGTGAAGAGGTTATCTTCGATACCTACATTGTAACGGATGTTGCTGAATATCACGTGTGTCACCCGCTCCTTCTTCACATCTTCCATCGTCCGATGAACGATCGTCATGATCCCGTCAACATCCTTGATCTCTTCGGCTGTCATCACCTTGATCAAGTCGCCCTTGTCATTGAAATACAACTCCCTGTGCGGCAGGAGCGTCTGCTTATTGACATAAGATCGTTTCAGCGCGAAACCACCATAGGGTGCTTTGGGCCGTGACTCGATCACGTAAACCGCGGCACCGTCCCAGGTGGAGTCAGCGACGACAGCGTGGGTGTCCTCTGACCAGTGACGGCCCGATACATCCTCATAGCTGAAATCCGAGCCGACAAAACTGGAGTTCTTGTCATCAGCCGAAATCGGCTTGACCAGATCCACCGCCGGCACATAGATCCAGCGCAGATCGTTGCCGCCGGAGTTCTTGTGCACCATGAACGTCATCCGGGCGACATCGGAGGGCTTCTTGAAATAGGTGTAGTATTTCTGGTTACCGCCCTCCTCGAGGTCAAGACGCAGCATCGCGAAACTGCGGATGCGCTCCTTGCCCTTCTTGTCAACAATGCGCATATCCACCTCGGCTACCCCGTCATCACCGGCATAATAATACGCCAGGTGTGACTTCTTCATTATCTGCTCGGCATCCTCCTGGGCGGAGACAGAGGCGGCGATCACGGCCATAAAGGCGATCACCAGCGCGGTCGTCAGTTTCATCATCCTGTTCATTGTTTTCTCCTTATCTTCATTTCTTGCACTCTCACATTCATCACGTGTACTCGCCGGCAAACTCATCCGGCGCTGCAGGTGCCTCATTGCGCCGCCTCCACCGACAGCTGCGCCTTGTCGGCCCCGCGCGACTGGTCAGTCCTGGCCTTGCCGAACAGCGCCTTATTGAAGGTCTTGGCAATCGCCGGCAGCAACAGCATAGTCACCAGTCCGGAAACGATCATGATCGCTAAGAAGAACGACCCCACCGTGATATAGGGCACCAGCGTCGAGAAGAGCATGGGAACGAAGCCGATCGCAATCACCAGCACATTGCGACTGATCGCCCGGCAGGCGCCTTCAAAGATGCCATAGTAGGCGTCCTTGAAATTGCCGAACTGACGGTGCAATGTTCGCAGGCGCTGTATGAAGTGGATGGCGAAGTCTATCGACAAACCCAGGGTCAGCGACGACAAGACCGCGATCGGCATGTCGTAGGGCTTGCCGATATACCCAATACTGGCGTAGATGGCCATGATCGTGATCGTCAGCGGCAGCATACTGATCAATCCCCACCGAATCGAACGGAACAGTATGACCATCATGATGAACACCACAATGAATGATCCCATCAGCGATTTGCGCATGCCGTTCACCATCTTCTGCTGCCATACGATATTGATATAAGGCAATCCGGCCCACTTGGTCGTCACGCCGGCCGGCAACGGATTGTCTGCCATGAAGGCCTCGGCGCGGTCAATGACCGACTGCACTTTCTGGTTGTCACCGTTATTCATCTGGACCCAGAGATTCGCCTTGCGATAGTCGGTCGTGACGAACTTGAACAAATCGTCAGGATCACCACCGGCCATCTCGAACATGAACAACATCTGCCCGACTTCATCGAAATTGTCCGGGATGATCATTTCGGCGCTGTCGGCGGCGAAAAGCTCATAGCGCACCTTCTTGACAATGTCTGTCACGCCGGTAGTCGCGCCGACAATCTCGCTGCGCTCCAGATCACGTTGCAAACGCTCCATGTACTTGAGCACCTGCGGATCCTTCATGGCGTCCTCGCCGCGACCCTCAAAGACGAGATAGTTCATGTAGGTCCCGGCCAGATGCCGGTTCATGACCTCGTCCGCGATGCGAATCGGGTGTGACTGCTTGAACCACTTCACCGGGTTATCATTTACCACAATCAGACTCAGGCCGACGGCCGCAATCACTACCACCGCCGCTGCCGTACCGATTATCCCCTTGTTGTGCTTCCAGGCGAAATCTCGAAACGTGCGCATCACCCGGGCCAGGATACCCAGCTCATTGTCGCTGGCGCCGAAATTGCGCAGCGCCTTGTCGGATATCAGCATACCAATCGCCGGGTTGAGCGTCAGCGAAAGGAACCACGCCACCGCGATACCAAACGCCACGAACATGCCGAACACCTGCACCGGCGGAATCGGCGTCAGGGCCAAAGAGATGAACCCGGCCACCGTCGTCAGCGAGGTGAACAGCATCGGCAGAAACAGCGTGTTGATCGAGTGTCTTATCGTCGCATCCCGGTGCTTGTACTTCTTGAAATGGTCGTGAAACTCGCTGATAATGTGAATCGAGTTGAGCACTGATATGGGAATCAGGAAAATCGGAATCATCGAGGACATGATATGTACGGTGTGCCCGGTAAGAATCAGCAGCCCCATTGACCAGATGACAGCCATTATCGCCACGATCATCGGCGCCATGACTATCCGCAACTGGCGGAAGAACACCAGAAGCAGCAACATAATGATAACACCGGCCGCGGGCGCCGAGTAGGCCATCTGACCAAACATTTCAGCCCCGAACGAATCCTCCGCCATGGGCAGCCCGGCAATGTAGTACTGCTCGTTGCCACCCAGCCGAGCGGTGATATCCTTGATCTCCCCGGCTATCCGATGCGACATCTTCTTCGACTCAATGGGGATGAATATCGCCAGGGCACTGCCGTCATCACTGGCCAGCTTGCCCCGAAGAATGGGGTTATCGACTATTCGGCGATGCATGGCCAGGGCCGTCTCAGAATTCTCGACCGGCTCGTCCATCAGCGTACTGATGACGATCAGCCCTCCGGGGCCTTGTTTGATGTCATCGACTGTCGAAGGCGCCATGACGTCATCGGCTATAACCCCCTCAATATCGAGAATCTCTTCAGTAATGGCGTATACCCGATTGAGCACAGCCGGCGTGAATGCCCCGTCCTCGACCACTACTCCGACCGCGATGAAGTCAGAGAGATCGAACTCCTCTTTCATCTGTTGATCAAAAACGCGTACAGGCTCATCAGTCGGCAGCATATTCTGCGGGTCAGTGTCGATCGTCATCCTGGGAAACTGGGCAGCAAAGAAGGCTGTGATCACTACCGCCAGGCCAATGACAATCCAGGGATGATTGATTGAGAAATTGACAATGGTTTTCTTCATCGGTCCGTCCTTATCCTCTTCTGGTCACACTTTCAAGCTTAGATAGGATCAGACCGGAAATGATTCACTTTTTTGCAAGTGGGTGGACAATAGCGTGTTATGTGCGGGGTCGGGCCGCGGGGAAGGCGACAGAAGAGCTCTGAGGCCCGTTCGACGTGGACCTGCTCAGTCTTTTTTCGAGCCGAATTTCCGGTCCCAGTGGGCCTTCAGAAGACCCGACAGCCTGGCTTCCAGCGCCGGCGGAAGCGACTCGCGAGCCCCCTCGCGGCACAACTCAACCGTCTGGCGCATGGTATCCACCATGATCCGGCAGTTCTCACACTTGCCGATATGCTTCTCGATTTCCCGACAAAGCTCAGGGTCAAGCTCGCCATCGATGAAATCGTTCAGCTCACTAACGTAATCCTTGCAGCTCTTTCCCATAGCGATCCTCGAAGATTCGGGAGAGTCTGTCCCGAAGAGCCAGTCGGGCACGGAGAACGCGCGATTTGGCCGACGCCACGGTCTCGCCAATAACCTTAGCGACCTCTTTGATCGACAGCTCCTCATGATACCTCAGCAAAAAGGCTACTCGATACTTCTCAGGCAGGCTGGCGATTGCTTCATCGATAATCTGTCGAAGCTCCCGCTGCTCGAGCAACTGATGCGGGTCCTTCCAGTCGAACAACGTCACCGGCGCCTCGGCATCGTGCATGTGCTCGGCGCTCTTCGCCGGCAGATACTCCTCAATCGACTTGAGACTGGCCTGCTTCTGCTTGCTCACAAAAGCCCGCGATTGATTAAGCGCAATCGCATACAGCCACGTGCCGAACAAGGACTCGCCGCGGAACGACTCGATATTGTCGATAGCCTTGATCAACGTCTCCTGAACAATGTCCTGAGCGTCCTGCTCGTTGCCGGTCATCCTCAACGCCAACCCGTAAACACGTGACTTGTAGGTATCTACAAGTTGGCTGAAGGCCGCAAAATCGCCCGCCTGGGCCTGTCTGACTAATTCCTTTTCGCTCATGTGATCAAGCCAAGAGAGCAAATGATTCAAAAAAAGTCAATCAATATCACCCCGCACCGAAGCAATGGCCCGGGCACAGGGCGCCTGACTGATGCTCTTGACAGAAGAGGCCGAGGCACTTATACTTCATGTGAACGAACAAAGGGCTGATAACAACGCTTCACATTACCACCAAGGGGCTATAAGTGTTTCCTCTGGCGACATAACAACGACACCTCCGGGTTGATCACTCTCGAAGAGACTGGCGGTGACGGTTGTACGCCGCAGGCCGCAACCCGATCGGTATGCCCGTCCGCAGCGCGAGTGATACCACCTGTGGCCACAGGATGCGCATGCCCCGTACCATGTCAGCGGGGGCTTATGCAACACGTATCACGCAGGATCAATATCGCTTATGTCATCGACAACTACACGCCGGGTGCCGGAACTGAGAACCAGCTCATCACCCTGATCGACGGGCTGGATCGGCGGCGCTACCAACCATATGTCGTGAACCTGCGATCGCGCGAGGACGGTGTCATCTACGCGGACAATTGCGAGGTGATGTTTCTTGGACTCGACAGCCGTGTCTGGTCGCCCGCAGGCATCAGGGCCGTGGTCCGCCTGGCCAGGTTCATCAGGGAGCACAGAGTCGACATCGTCCAGTCTTTCTTCTATGAGAGCCGGCTGGTGGCAACCCTGGCGGCAATGCTGGTTCGTCGGGGTCGGCTGGTGTTCTGCAAGCGCAATGCCCGACGCGAACACCAATGGATATGCCGATTGCTGGCAGCACGCTCTCACTACTGCCTGAGCAACACTCGCTGCGCCTGCCGGATTGTGTCGGAGTGCGAGCGTTTCGATTCGGCGAGAATCCACGTGATATACAACGGAGTCAGTCTCCCGAAGGACAACTCAGGACAGCTAACCAGCGAATCCCTGAGCATTCCACCAGACGCTCCGGTGGTGGGAATGGTCGCGAATTACCGCCGCATCAAGCGAATCGACCGCCTCCTGCAGGTGGTGGCAACAAGCCGGCATAAGACTATGCATTGCCTGGTAGTCGGGCGCGGACAACGAGAAGAAGAACTCCGACAACAAGCGCAGGAACTTGGGATTGCCGAGCGTGTCCGCTTCTTCCACACCATCGGCGGAATCCGCGATGTGCTCGAAATGATGTCAGTCGGCCTTTTCACCTCCGAATCCGAGGGGCTGTCCAATGCCCTGATCGAGTACGCCCTCGCCGCAAGACCAGCGGTAGCCTTCGATGTCGGCGGCAACAACGAGATAGTCGTTCACGGGCTGACCGGATATCTCGTTCGCGACGGCGATATCCAGCAGATGGCCGCCTACCTGGACAAGCTGCTGGACAATCACGTGCTGAGGCGCCGACTGGGCGACAACGCGCTCGCTATGGCGCGCGATCGATTCTCCGTTGAGGCTATGGTAAGGCAGACTCAGGCGTTCTATGACGAGATTCTGGCGGAAGACCCCGCCATCAATGAGCCGTAGTCGCAACGGCAGGAACCGATCCCGTCTCCGGGGTCCTGCCTGTCGTTCTCGTGCCCCGGTGCGCTTCGCTGGCAGGACGCCTTCGGCATCCATCCCCAGCTTTGCACCCGTGCGTGTCATTCTCGTGCGCCGCAGACCGCCCCCAGCCCTGCCCGAAGGTTGAACCCACGTCGGCTTCTGTGCGCGAATCAGCGGTAGGGAAGGATCCCGTCTTCGGGGTCCTGCCATCGTCGTGCGCGGCAGGCCTCCCGGCCTGCCCGATAGGTGGCCCCACATCCGGTAGTTTCTTCCTGCCCCAACCGTAATCCACCCTGTCACCTCTGAGGTAGGTCGAAACCCCTGCGGTTTCGACACCGCTCCAACCTGTGCGCTCCCACCCTGCACGTTCCGTCATGCTCGTGGGCGGCAGGCGTCCCGCCTCCCCCAGCCGCCCATCCCTGTATCTCAATACCCCACCCTTGCGAGGACCGCCGCTCGCCATGCTTCAGTAGAGGTAGGTCGAAACCCCTGCCCCGAAGGGGTCGCGAAGCGAGGTTTCGACACCGCTCCAACCTGTGCGCGGCAGGCCTCCTGAGCAAGGGTGCGTACCGCTGCGCACCATCGTAACATACTCTCCGACAATACAATACAGCATCCACAACCACCCCTGCGTACCGGGCTGCGTACTTTGGGGTCTTCTGTTAAGATGTTATGCCTCAATGAGCTACAAGCGCCGCAACCGCCCCTGCGTACCCGGGTGCGAACCGGCGCGTTTCCGGCGTAAGCTAATATCAGGCAATCGGATACCGAGATTTTGCCGCGATCAGCTGCGTACTTCCCGAGTGTTTTTCACGCTCCTGCGTACCCCGCCGGAAGGGCGTTTTTGTCTCCGTAAGCTATTGTCGCTGAGATGGTTACAGGATCACAAGGGAGCCCCTGTTCATTTTTGGCACAGTAGTTGCATTACAGGTTTGGCGTACCTTGAGAGGAAATCGCAGCTCCTCTTAACGGAAATGGTGCAACCGCGAAAAGACCGGGCTCGGGCGAAAGGCTGGCGCTGTTTTTGTGGATTCGGAACTCAGGGGCAGCGATGCCCGGGCCCGGTCGAAAAAAGCGGATCGATTCAGCGGGGTTGGCAGATGTCAATCGATGAAGATACACCTTCGGCGCGTCAGCCGGTGGGCTTGGTGAATCAGCGGTTCACTCCGGGGGTTTGGCCACCCCTGTCGTGTGCTTCGTGCGTGGGCTGGTGTGGCATTTTGACCCGTGCCGCGCCAGCCCCTTTGTTCATGTCGACTCAACCGTTTGATGGGGCAGCCGACGGCGACAACATCGCCGGGTCCCGTACCATTCACAACATCTACCGCATGATCGCTCTTAACAAGTGACCGTGGGGGTAGCCGTCACGACCGCTTTGCGCCATCCACCCGACACCTCCCGGTCCTGAGGTTGCGGAAAAATGGCTTGACCGTGTCCACCATTTGACTATTATAGTAAGGTACCGCAGTAACTGCGTCAGGCGGTGACAGTTACCTATCAGCTACTTCGAACACGATACGGCCGCGCTCTGAGGACCAACTGGCCTGATCGATACATAACCGATAGCGACACAACCCAGCCTGCCGAAAAGCCCGGGCCTGTTCAGGCCCCCCGCTGATTGGCCGACAGGACTACTAACCGCCTGACCAGACCGCAGTTGCGAAGACTGCGAGATACTTGCCGCGGACGAAGATGACCGCCGTATTCTCGGCGGATCGGCGCTGTGACTGGTGACTACAATGTCGCCATTGTCACCGTATAGTCTGTAGCTTGCAGGAGTCTCAGGATGTGACAGTTAGTGGTGTCGGTTCGGTCAGGAAATAGAAATATTGCGACAATACAGCCTTATTGACGAGAGGTCTACATGAAAACCCCACTGTGGCGACTGTTGGCAAGCCTGTGTCTGTTGGCACTTATGATGCCCTCGGCGCAGGCCCAGATCAGCGCCGGCGGCACCCCGCCAAGCTTCGAACGCAGTCTCAAAAGCGAAATCCCCACTGTCCGCACGGGCAAGCTCGATGTGCCGACCCTGTTGGCACAGGATGCTATGGAAGAGTCCAAGGGAGTCCCCTTTCGCTTCGGATACCCCTTCGATGTTGACTACAACCTGAACAACTCCGGGACATGGGATACGCTCTCCAATGGTGATCGCGTCTGGCGGCTCGCGATCGAGTGTCCGGGCGCGTACTCCATCAACCTGATCTATGATCAATACTGGGTACCCGATGGTGCCCGCTTCTTCGTCTACAGCGACGATCAGAACATGGTGTTGGGGGCATTCACCTCGCGAAATATCAAAGATCACGGCATGTTCTCCACGGCCCCGGTCAAGGGGGAGAAGGTAGTGCTGGAGTATGTCGAACCGGCCGAAATCAGTGGTCAGGGGCAATTGCAGGTGTCGCGCATTGTCCATGGATACAAGGACGTGTTCTTCAATTATGACAATGCCAAGGATGCGCTTGGTTTTGGCGGCTCCGGTTCGTGCAACAACAATGTCAACTGCCCCGAAGGCGCGCCGTGGGAGGCTGAGAAACGCTCAGTAGCCATGATCACCACATCGGGCGGATTCCGCCTGTGTTCCGGTTCCATGGTCAATAATGTCCGTCAGGACCTCACTCCCTATTTCCTGACTGCCAACCACTGCCTCGGCGGCGAGGCAACCTGGGTGTTCATATTCAACTATGAGAGCCCCACCTGCAGCAACATCGATGGTCCGTTGTGGATGTCGGTTTCAGGCTCGACCCTGCGGGCTAAGAACAGCTATTCCGATTTCGCCCTGCTGGAGTTGAGTGCGCAGCCGCCGGACAGCTACAACGTCTTCTACGGCGGCTGGTCGGCTCTGAATGTTGCCGCGCAGCAGTCAACCGCCATTCATCATCCCTCCGGTGACATCAAGAAGATTTCATTTGACTATGACTCTTTGACGAGCGCCAATTATCTGGGTAATCCGGGATCAGGCGACTCTCACTGGAGAGTTGGCAACTGGGAAGACGGGACCACCGAGGGTGGCTCGTCCGGCTCGCCGCTGTATAACGAGAACCATCATGTGGTCGGGCAGCTTCACGGCGGCTATGCCTCCTGTACCTCGATCACTCCCGACTGGTACGGCAAGTTCTCTGCCTCGTGGAACTACGGCAGTTCGGCCACCAGCCGGCTTCGCGACTGGCTCGATCCTGACAACACAGGCACAATGGTGCTGGACGGTCGCGAGCAGACCGGGATCAGCATTACCCATACACCACTTGAGGACACCCAGGATACGGTAAACGCCTATCAGGTGACGGCGGAAATCACTTCCTCCTCGGCGCTGGAACCTGACTCGCTCCTGCTCCACTACGGAGTGGGCGGCAACTGGTATATCGACACCATGACCGCGACAGGCGGCGTCGACGAGTTCGAGGGCTACATTCCGGCGCAGTCCCCCGGCACGATGGTCAACTACTACATGACCGCCTTCAATCTCGATGGTGAAACCGACACCACAGATACCTTCTCGTTCAAGGTCCTCGCCTGGGCGTTCGCAGTAGCCCCGACCTATGCTTCCGACTCGGCGGCTGTCGCCGATACGGTCTGGTACACCCTGCAGGTTACCAATCAGGGCTCAATTGCCGATGACTACGCGCTGAGTACTACGGGCAATGCCTGGCCGACTACTATCTGGGATGAGTCGGGTTCGAATCAGATCAGCGCCACCGGACCTATGGCGCCGGATGATCAATTTGCCTTCATGGTGCGCGTGATTGTTCCCGTAACCGTCTATGGCGACCGCGACACGGCCGTCATCACCGTGACCAGTACCGATAACCCGATGTTCACGCAGCAGGCCACGATGGAGACGATGTCCGAGGGCCAGGCGCTATACATCCCCATCTCTGATCAGTTCCCCAGCACCACCCTGAATCAGGGGTTGTGGATTATCAACACCGGCGCGACCGTCAACGATCTCGGGATCGATGAGCCATCGGCGCCATACAGCCTGAATCTCAACGGCAACCCGAACGGCGGCGACACGGTCATGACGCAATTGATCGATCTTTCGGGTCAGTCGAATGTCGTACTGCGCTACTTCTACCAGCGCACCGGCGGGGGTGACTCGCCTGAAGCCGGTGATGACCTGTGGGTGGAGTATCAGGACACAGCCGGTACATGGATAGTGCTGAGCCAGCATTTGGGTGACGGTCCCGACATGACGACTTTCGCCGAGGTTGAGCACACGCTTCCACTGGCGGCCTGTCACAAGGAGTTCCGTCTGCGGATTCGCTGCAAGGCTACTGTCGGGAGTCATGACGACTGGTTTGTGGACGACATCTACCTCGGGCACCCGCCGGACTATCAGGTCCGTCTGGCTCCTTCAGCAGCCCAGCAGATGGGCGCCGCCGGCGATTCGGCAGTCTACGCCCTGACAGTCGTCAATCGCGGTTTCCTGAGTGACAGCTATGATTTGAGTGCTGCCGGCAATTGGGATGTCGTCTTCTTTGACATTGCCGGAACCACAGTGACCGCCAATACTGGCACCATCGCCGCAAACGACTCAATCGACATTCTTGTCAAGGTGGCGGTGCCCTCGGATAGCTACACCAATGAGGCGGATACATCAATTGTCACCGTGACGAGTGTCGCCGACGCGGGTGTCTTCGACGAAAGCATGCTGGTCACCACGTCTGTCGGCGCTCCCGGCCTCTTCCCCTGGTTCGAGAGCTTCCCGGACGACACCCTGTATACCACCCGCTGGCTGTACAATAACTCGGCAGTGGTGACTACCGACGGTGTATTGCCGCCGTCTGAGCCGTATTCAATCGCCCTTGACGGGGGCATTGATACGCTCATATCGCAGTTGATCGATCTTGAAGGCGCCACAGAGGCGGTCCTGTCCTATTACTATCAGGAGGGTGGTTCCGCCGACGTACCTGAAGTGGGCGACGATCTCACAGTCGAATACAAGGACAATCTCGGCAACTGGGTGGTTGCGAATCTCCATCCGGGGACCGGAGTGCCAATGATGTCCTTCAGGAATGTCACCATGCGTCTGCCATCGGATGCCCTGCATCGCAACTTCCAGCTCCGCTTCCACACGGTCGGTTCCTGTGAGGGCTGCGATGTCTGGTATCTCGACGATATCAGCGTCGACTACACGCCGGCCATCCACGTATCCCCAGGCTCGCTGTACCAGACCCTGATGGTGGGCGACTCCGGGGTGCAGGAACTGATCATCGAGAGCCAGGGGTTGGGTAGTGTCAGCTACAGCCTGAGCTATCTGCCGGTCATCAAAAACGCCGCGTTCAAGGCACTTGCTGAGGCTGGGCAGGTCGAACCTGCCTGGCGCTATTACCCGGAAGGATTCGATGAGGACTTCCAGGACTTCAAAGGTATCGAAGACACCCGCCAGGGTCATCCGGTGGAGAAAAACGCCGGCGGTCCTGACGCTTTCGGCTACTTCTGGATCGACTCCGATGAAAGCGGTGGGCCCACCTTCGACTGGCAGGATGTTTCTGGTACAGGCAGTAATCTTATCGGGCAGCTCGGCGATGATAACTACGCCGGACCGTTTGAGATCGGCTTCTACTTCCCGTTCTACGATTCGGTCTACTCACAAATCTACATAGGTTCGAACGGTATCATCGGATTCGGCTCCGCGGGCATGGCCTCACGCTTCAAAACCTCCATCCCGACCACCAGCGTCCCCAACAACATCCTGGCCTGGCTGTGGGACGACCTGAATCCTCTGGACGGTGACAACCCCGGCGCCGGCGTCTTCTTCGACACCAGCGGCGGTCAGTGTGTCATTCAGTTCCAGAGTTATCCGGAGTACGGCGCCAGTGCGGGTGATGTCATCACGGCGCAGGTAATTCTCAAACCCAACGGGACCATTGTGTATCAATACCTGTATATCGCCCCCGGTTTCGATACCGAGAACTGTGCTGTCGGCATTGAGAACCACAGTGGCACGGATGGTCTTGAGGTCGTCTATCTGAGTACCTACCTGAAGGACAGCCTGGCCATCGAGTTTGTCCCGCCGGGCCGCTGGCTGGCACTTGAAAGCACCTCCGGGCTGCTGGCCCCGGGTGAGGCGGACACCATCCGGTGTTACTTCAATGCCACGGACCTGGATACCGGCATGTACTATGCCGAACTGCTGGTCACGAGCAACGATCCCGATGCCTCTGACAACCCGTGGACCGTGCCGGTGGAGCTGACAGTCACCGATATGCCGCAGTACATCTGTGGAGATATCGACGGTGACGGAGTCGGCCCGAATGTATCGGACGTGACCTATCTGGTGAGCTACTTGTTCAACGACGGTCCCGCGCCGCCGGTGATGCAGGCGGCCGATGTCAACGGTGACGGAGTCGGCCCGAACGTTTCTGATCTGACCTATCTGATCGACTACCTGTTCAGCAGTGGCCCATCCCCGGATTGTTAGAGAAACGCGGATAATACAATACTGCAAGAAGCACAGGACCCGGCCACAGCGGCCGGGTCTTGTTTTGCCTTGGATTAAGGCTCCGATCGCTTATATTTCAGTCGATAACGAATAGTACACACCCCACATTCCTGGCTAAGGCATTGCGCTATGAGAGAACTTCTTTCTACCCTGTTGCTGATCGCTTTTGTGACCATAGCGGCCACACAGGCCTCAGCCGAAGAATACTACTTCACCTTCAAGATCTCTGAACCCAAAGAGCTGGAATCCATAACCCGTGTCGTGTCAATCGACAACGTTCAGGACGGCACTGTCTGGGCGTACGCCACCGAAGACGAGTTGGCAGAACTCGAGCGACTGGGATACGTCTACGAGTTGCTGCCGCACCCATCGTCGCTGATCGAACCGGTCATGAGCGATTTCGTCAAGGGCGTCAAGGCCTGGGATGTCTATCCCACTTATGATGCCTACGTGGACATGATGTACCAGTTCGCCACTGACTATCCCGACCTGTGCGAGATTGTCAATATCGGCTACTCGGTCAACGGGCGCGCGCTGTTGTTCGCCAGGATCAGCGACAACGTGACCATTGAGGAGAATGAACCGGAGGTGATGTACTCCGCGACGATGCATGGCGACGAGACAGTTGGCTACGTCCTGATGCTTCGTCTGATCGACTCCCTGCTGAGCGCCTACGGTACTGATCCGCGCATTACGAACATGGTCGACAATATGGAGATATGGATCAATCCGCTGGCCAACCCCGATGGCACCTACGCCAGCGGCAACCATACTGTCAGCGGCGCGACTCGTCGCAACGCCAACTCAGTCGATCTCAACCGGAATTTCCCGGATCCCTGGAACGGCCAACACCCCGACGGCAACGCCTGGCAACCAGAGACAGTGGCTATGATGGATATCGCCCAGCAACAAAGCTGGGTGATTTCCGCCAACCACCACGGCGGCGCCGAGGTGGTCAACTACCCCTGGGACAACACGATCACACGCCATGCCGATGACAACTGGTGGCAGTACATAAGCCATTTGTATGCCGACACAGCACAGACATATTCGCCGTCGGGCTATATGAGCGGATTCAATGACGGTATCACCAACGGCTATGACTGGTACGTGGCACCGGGCTGTCGCCAGGATTATATGAACTACTGGCACGGCTGTCGGGAGGCAACGCTCGAGCTTTCTAACACGAAACTCCCCTCAGCCAGCCAGCTCCCCTCCTTCTGGGAGTGGAACAAACGCTCGCTGCTCACCTGGCTGGAGCACGCCATGTATGGTATCAGGGGGATCGTAACCGATTCAGCCACCGGTCTGCCGCTTTTCGCTACTGTCACGGTCCTGAACCACGATGTGGACTCCTCGCGCGTCTTCACTGATCCCGATGTCGGCGATTACTACCGCATGATCTATCCCGGCACGTACGACCTACTGTTCACCGCCGACGGCTATGTCCCCAAAACAGTGTCCGGCGTGCAGGTGGCCGACCTCCAGAGCGTGGTGACACTTGACGTGGCGCTGGCCGAGGTGCCGCTGGAACCCCTGATCCAGTTTGTCGATCACGACGCCTACGACGTGGACGCAGGTGACACCGCCGACATCAATGTCACCCTGACCAACCTCGGGCTGGGAAGCGCCACCGGTGTCGCCGGTATCCTGAGCACTTCGGACAGCTATGTAACCGTTCAGACCGCAACTGCCTTCTTCCCCGATATTGCCGGGTCCGGCGGCACCGAAACGTCCTCCACCCCCTTCACAATTACTGTTGACCCGTTCTGCCCGGTGTACCACCAGGCGTGGTTCGACCTGGAGATTACGGCCAGCCCCGGCTACCTGGATACAGTGACATTCAGCGTAACCATAGGCCGCCAGATCGAAGATTTCGAAACCGGAGACTTCTCGGCCAATGACTGGAGCTTCAGCGGCAACCAGGCCTGGGTTATCGTAACCAACTCCGTCTATGAGGGCACCTACGCCGCCAAGTCCGGAACGATCACACATAACCAGACGTCCGGAATGGCGCTGACCCTTCCGGATTGCCAGAGCGGACAGATCGCGTTCTACTACCGTGTATCCTCAGAAAACAACTGGGATTTCCTCCGCTTCTTCGTCGATGGAGTTGAAAAAGGCAAATGGTCCGGGTCTGTTGCATGGACACTGGCGACGTTCAATGTTACCGCCGGGACGCATACCTTCGAGTGGCGCTACACCAAGGACGGAAGCCAGTCTTCCGGAAGCGACTGCGCCTGGGTGGATCTGATCCAACTACCGCCGCATACGGTCAACAACGATGTCGACGACGACGGGATTCCTGATGCCATCGACAACTGCCCGACGGTGTACAATCCCGACCAGGCCGACGCTGACGGTGACGGTATCGGCGATGTCTGCGACAACTGCCCGACGGTGCACAATCCCGATCAGGCCGATGCTGACGGTGACGGCATCGGCGATGTCTGCGACAACTGCCCCGACGTGCACAATCCCGATCAGGCCGATGCTGACGGTGACGGTATCGGCGATGTCTGCGACAATTGCCCCGAGGTGTACAATCCCGATCAGGCCGACGCTGACGGTGACGGCATCGGCGATGTCTGCGACAATTGCCCCGAGGTGCACAATCCCGACCAGGCCGACAGCAACGGTAACGGAGTTGGCGATGCCTGTGACTACATCTGTGGCGATATCAATGGTGATGGAGTCGGTCCGAATGTCGTCGACATGACCTATCTGGTAGCCTATCTGTTCAGCGAAGGGCCGGAACCCCCGGTGATGGACGCGGCCGATGTCGATGGCTCCGGCGGCAGCCCGAATGTGTCAGACGTCACGTATCTGACAGCCTACTTGTTCGCCGGCGGCCCGTCGCCCGAGTGTTGACAGTTAGCTGACAACTGAGACTATGACCACTGAGACTACAGAGAACCGGCCCTCGGGCCGGTTCTTCGTGTTTAGCAAAGCCACTTGCGGGCATTCTCATCACGGTCTTCTCGTCGGGATGATCTCGTGCTTCCAATCAAACCAGACGAGATTGAACACATTGTCTTTGTCGAAGAATCCGATAATGCGCAATCCGTCCTTGTTGCAAGGAGCGAACTGGAACCCTGCTTCCGTTGGCCCATGAGACTGAAAACCCTTTGGTTCGCTCGTGACCGACCAATTCTCAATCGGGTGAGCGTGATAATTCGAAGCATCCATCATCTGCCCCCAAGTCATGTTGCTTAGAAACTGGAGCCGTTTCAAGAGCTCCGCCCAAAAGCGCCTTTCTCTATTGCCCTTCTTTGCTGAATAGCGAGGGTGCTTGTGATCATAGCACTTGAACGAGAAGCGCGGCTCAGTATTACGGTAGGGGACTTCGTCCTTCAGCTGATCTGGGGTAGTCGATACAGTGAAGGCTTGTGATCCGCATCTATCTTGATTGTTGCACTGCCCTGTACCCTCCCGGTTGAGGCTCTTCTGCCCTTACCCGCCTTTTTCTTTCTTGCCATATTTCTTCCGATACTGCTCGGCGTAGTACTCCCTGAGTTCCTGAGGAGGGATAGCCTTGCTGGTCTCATTCTCGTAAGCTCGTTGCCAGGGACGCTCGTTATGCGTCATATTGACCAACTCAGCTGCAGAAAGTGATCCGAAGATGCGAAAGAAGTCGTCAAGAAAGCCTTCCTGCCTCGCGCTCAGACCTGCGGGCTTCTTACGCGATGAGTCTATTGGATTTCCCTCGAATCTCTTGTAGCGCCTGTACGCGCTCTTCACCACCGGACCAAACTCCCAAGCCTCTATATCATCGCGAAAGAGGCGCTCGCCGGTATTCACGAGATACCACGCCTGGGCGTAATACAGAAGCTTCTGTATCTTAAGATTCGTGATTAGATCTCCGACCTCTCTTGCTCGCCACAAGAGATAATCAGCCACATTCACTGCGGAAGCGATTCTGGCTGGCATCTCGGCATCCCCTTTCAAAGGACTTGGCTGCGCGCCGGCCTGTGACGGCAGTCGCCACAAACCTTATCGGCATATTAGTATACATATCTCGTTGTGGCAATGTTTCACATCACATTTGTTGGTCTTCTGAACAATCAGACCGGCTGTTCAAGGTTGACTGGCCGCCCATATTTGCAAACCTTTGGGCCGTGTCACGTGTTATGCAGTCAGTCCGTTGGCCACGCACAGCATTGTCAGGAGGAATACATGAGCGAGAAGATCCACAAGGTTTGGCGCAAACTCGAGCATGGCGTCTACATCGTCACTATGGGCAAGGGCACCGAGGGCAACGCCCTGACCGCCAGTTGGGTGACGCCGGTCAGTTCTGATCCCTATATGATGGCGATCGTCATCAAGAACTCCCATCAGTCGGCACCGATGCTCAAAAAGCATGGGGCCTTCGTCATTCATTTAATCGAGAAAGGTAACGAAGGAGTCGCCAAGACCTACTATGGTCCGGCCGAGAGCGGCTACCGCAAGCTGGAAGGCTCCTCTGTCAAGGATTCGCCCCGCACCGGCTCCCCGCTGATCCCCGGAGCAATGGGCTGGCTGGACTGCAAAATCGTCGACACCCTGACCACCGGCAACCACACCGTGTTCATCGGAGAAGTGAAAGACGCCGAATTGATCAAAGATGCTGACATCATGACCAGCAGCAACACCGACCTGCGCTATTTCGGATGACCCTGATCAGGCAGGCTGCCCTTCTCTGTGCCCTTGGGACCCTGACGGTGACTGCCGTTGCTACCGACTCTGAGAACACCGTGTCGCCAAAGCCCCCCTGTGATTCTCTGATGGTCGACAGCACCTGGCACATGGTGCCGCCGCAATGGTGCGGGTGGAAGCTGGACTCGACCGATATCGCGGACCCGGCGCAGTTGGTGCGGCTTCCGGACAGCCTGACATTCGAGGATTACCGTATCTATGTCACAAGGTCAACCCGCGAGGCGTTTGTCCGCATGGCTGCTGCCGCCACCAACGATGGGATCAGGCTTATCGCCGATTCCGGCTTTCGCTCACCGGCATTTCAGAAGAAGATAATCAAACGCCGGCTGGCCGATGGGCAGGATCCTGCGAGAGTACTTCGCGAAGTGGCCCCGCCCGGTTACAGCCAGCACCATACCGGCAGGGCACTCGATCTCGTGCCCTCCGAAGCCCGGTTCGCCCACACCGACACCTACCGCTGGCTCAAAAGCAACGCCGCCCGTTTCGGGTTCACCGAGAGCTACCCGAACGATACAAGCACCCCGTTCCCCTGGGAGAGCTGGCACTGGTACTATGTCGGCGAGTAGCAACTCTCGCTCGTCCATCAACGTAACTCGTTATCCCGCAGAGCATTAGATGACCACTCGGCGGTGGTTTTTTGTTGCTTTGACGGTAGGATTTGCGTACACTGTCAGATAGTGAAGTGTCTCCTGTAACCGTGTAAAGGACTGAATTCCATGGCTTTAGAGCGTGAGAAGATAGAGGAAATCTACCTTGAGGAGGAGATGAGAAGCTCCTACCTCGACTACTCCATGTCGGTCATCACCAACCGCGCGCTGCCGGATATCCGCGACGGCCTCAAGCCGTCCAACCGTCGCGTCCTGGTGGCGATGAATGATCTGAATCTTGCCCCCGGTCGCCCCCCACGCAAGTGCGCCAAGATTTGCGGCGATACCTCCGGCAACTACCACCCCCACGGTGAGCAGGTCGTCTACCCGACTCTGGTGCGAATGGCGCAGCCGTTCAATATGCGCTACCCGCTGGTGGATGGTCAGGGAAACTTCGGCTCAATCGACGGTGACGGGGCCGCGGCAATGCGTTACACGGAAGCGCGCCTGACACCACTCGCCATGGAGATGCTTGAGGATCTCAAGAAGGAAACAGTCGATTTCATGGAGAACTACGATAGTACCCGAAAAGAACCGACTGTTCTCCCGGCCAAGTTCCCGAATCTTCTCTGTAACGGTACCAGCGGTATCGCCGTCGGGATGGCGACGAATATCCCCCCGCACAATCTCAGGGAGATCTGTCAGGCCATCCTTCGGGTGATTGACGACCCCGAATGCGACAACGAAGACCTCATCGAACTGGTACCCGGGCCGGATTTCCCGACCGGCGGCATTATCAACGGGCGTGAGGGTATCCGCAGCGCCTACACAACCGGCCGCGGGCATATCCTCGTACGCGCAAAAGTCGTTCAGGAGACAATGAAAAGCGGCAAGGAGGCGATTGTCGTCACCGAGATTCCCTTCCAGGTGAACAAGTCCAACCTGCTGGAGAAGATCGCCGACCTGGTCCACACCCACAAGATCGAGGGCATTTCGGATCTTCGCGATGAATCCGATCGCGACGGGATGCGGATTGTCATTGAGCTTAAGCGCGACACCCAGATGGAGGTCGTGCTCAATCAGCTCTACAAACACACGACCCTGCAGAACACATTCCCCGTGACGCTGCTCGGGCTGGATCACGGCATTCCGCAGCAGCTGACACTGAAGCAACTGATTGATGCCTTCGTGAACCACCGTCACGAGGTGGTGACGCGCAGGACGAAGTTTGACCTGGCCCGCGCCGAGGAGCGCGCTCACATCCTCGAGGGGTACCGGATTGCGCTGGACAATATCGATGCCGTCATAGAACTGATCAAGAAGTCCAAGGATACGCCTACGGCCCACGCCGGGTTGATGAAGAAGTTCAAGCTGTCCGACAAGCAGGCGACTGCCATCCTGGAGATGCGCCTGCAGCGACTGACCGGTTTGGAGCGAAAAAAGATCGAAGACGAATATCGCGAACTGATCAAGACTATCTCCCGCCTGAAGGCGATTCTCGACTCCAAAGCCCTGCGTATGCAGATCATCAGGGAAGAGACGGAGTACATTGCCGACAAGTACGGAGACGAACGTCGCACGGAGATTCAGGATGCCGCCGAGGAGCTGACTGTCGAAGACCTGATCGCTGAAGAGGAAATGGCCATCACGATCAGCCACCAGGGGTATATCAAGCGGCTGTCGATCTCAGCGTACCGCAGGCAGCAGCGTGGCGGCAAAGGGATCATTGGTATTGAGACCAAAGAGGACGACTTTGCCGAACACCTGTTTGTCGCCTCCACCCATGACTACATTCTCTTCTTCACAACCGCCGGGCGCTGCTACTGGGTGAAGGTGCACAGCATCCCCACCGGCGGACGCCTGGCCAAGGGCAAACCCATCGTCAACCTGTGCCGCATTGAAAAGGGCGAGGCGATCACCGCCTTCTGCAAGGTGCGTGACTTCACTCCGGACACGTTCGTGATGATGACCACCCGCAACGGCGTGGTGAAAAAGGTGTCGCTGGACTCCTTCAGCAACCCGCGAGTCACCGGCGTCAACGCCATCAACCTGCCCAAAGGCGATGAGCTGATCGAGGCCTCGCTGACCGATGGCACCAACGATATCGTCCTGGCTACCCGCAACGGCATGGCGATCCGCTTCCACGAAGACAAGGTGCGCGCCATGGGGCGCAGCGCCTACGGCGTCAAGGGGATTAACCTCGGCAAGGGGGATGAGTGCATGGGCATGGTGGTCATCCGCCGGGATTCCTCGATCCTCGTTGTCACCGAGAACGGCTACGGTAAGCGCTCGGCCATCAGTGACTACCGCGTGACCAACCGCGGCGGCAAGGGAATTATCAATGTCAAGACCTCGGACCGCAACGGCAAGGTGGTCTCGATCAAGGAAGTGATCGACGATGATGAGCTGATCCTGATCACACGCAAGGGCATCGCCAACCGTCAGCCGGTGAAGCAAATCAAGGTGATCGGCCGGAACACACAGGGTGTGCGGCTGATCAACCTCGGTAAGGACGATAAGGTGATCGACGTGGCCCGCCTGGCAACGGGAGACTGAGGGGTTGTCCGGGGGCAGCGAGGATGAGGTTTGAGATGAGGCAATAGACGCCCGGAGTTGCGGGGCTATAGCTTGACTTGATTGTTCGCAGACGCACGCAGTTGCGACCGAACCCCGGAAACAGGTTGACAAAACCGGCGTTTTGGACAATTATACTCACCCGGTCGGGTTCGTCCTGCCCGGGGCGATATGTCATATATCGGGGGTGTAGCTCAGTGGTAGAGCACCTGCCTTTTAAGCAGGGTGTCGAAGGTTCGATCCCTTCCACCCTCACTTTTTTTCAGCTACCCGTCCGTATTCTCAGAGATCACCTCAAAGGCCGTCCGGCCCGTCCTGAGCATCAGGCGCACATACGGATGACACCGCCGGCAGTTCCTGCCGAACGTCACATGCTGCTGCAGCTCCTCAACCGAGCGTGCGCCCGTCTTCCGGGCGATCTTCTTCAGCTCGCGAAACGTCTTGTGGTAACAGACACATCGGGTAACCATTATGTAGCTGCAACAGCCTGCACATGGCTGTGGTTCGAGTCTCGAAACAACATCAGAATCCCGTCACGAGGGGTTTTTATCTTGCTCAATTTGCCGATTAATACGTTAATGGAAGTAGACACTGGGAAAGGAGGTGGTCAGATATATGATAGACTACAGTGAGGTGGCTGATATTTAGTCGGCACCCAGACCGATTTCTCGTTTGGGATTGTCGCTAAGTAAATCCCAACAGCTAAACCGAACCCGGCGCTCACCGTGCGTGGATGCCGGGTTTTCTGTTCTCAGAAAACATGACAGCGGTCCCCAAAAAGAAGTTCCCGACCGAAAAGCCGGGAACGTGCAGACAATTGGTGGTAGGAATAGAATTCACATAAGAAGCCGTGACCAAGCTTCTTGCAGGTTATACCCTCGGACGATCATGTTGGTTTCTGGGTTAACCGAAAATTGACACTATGTGTCCCAAGCGTCCGCTTGCCGATTCAGCAACCCCGATGTAAATTGCTGCGTTGAAGCATCAAGGCTGATCACCGGCAAGAGCTAAACAGGAGATTCTGATGGATTACAGGACCCGCACCAGGATTGCCCGCATTCTGCTCGATGATATTGAGCCCGGCTCTGAGATTGTCGTGCAGGGGCTGGTTCGCACAGTCCGTGTTAGCAAGAATGTCGCTTTCATCGATGTCAACGACGGCTCGTGCATGGGCAATCTTCAGGGGGTGGTTCTCAATCCGGAGAGCTTCCCGGTGCTGGAGGATATCCATACCGGGGCGGCGGTTCGCCTCAAGGGCAAGCTGGTTCCCTCCGAAGGCAAAGGACAGACCCACGAGCTGCAACTGTCCGAGGTCGATCTGGTCGGGCCTGCGGATCAGGAGTATCCCCTGCAGAAGAAGCGACATGGCTTTGAGTTCCTGCGCGAGATAGCACACCTTCGCCCGCGAACCAACACTTTCGGAGCGGTAGCGCGGATGCGTTCCAGGCTGTCGTATGCCATACACCGGTATTACCAGGAGCGCGGGTTCCTGTATGTCCATACACCGATCGTCACCACCTCCGACTGCGAGGGAGCCGGCGATCTGTTCCGTGTGACCACCCTTGATCTGAACAATATCCCGCGTCGGCACGACGGCGCCATCGACTGGGACAAGGACTTCTTCGCGTCCGAGGCGTTCCTCACCGTATCCGGGCAGCTCGAGGCGGAGCTGATGGCCACTGCCCTGGGGGATGTGTACACGTTTGGCCCGACCTTCCGGGCCGAAAACTCCAACACCGCGCGGCATGCCTCGGAGTTCTGGATGATCGAGCCGGAGATGGCCTGGGCCGATCTTGATGACGACATGGACCTGGCCGAGGACTTCCTGAAATATCTGTTTGCCTACGCCTTGAATGAGTGTGCCGATGAAATGAATTTCTTCGGCCAGTGGGTTGACAAGACCGTCCGCGAGACACTTGAGGGTGTGGTTGGGTCGACTTTCGAGCGGGTCACCTACACCGAGGCGATCGATCTGCTGCAAAAAAAGGAATCGAAAACGAGATTCGAGTTCCCGGTCAAGTGGGGACTGGACCTGCAGACCGAACATGAGCGGTTCCTGACCGAGAAGATCTTCAACAAGCCGGTCATCGTTTACAACTACCCGGACGAAATCAAGGCGTTCTACATGCGTCAGAACGATGACGGCAAGACCGTAGCCGCCATGGATGTCCTGGTGCCACGGGTGGGCGAGATAATCGGCGGATCGCAGCGTGAGGAGCGGCTTGACGTGCTTCAGGAACGGATGAAACGCAAGGGGATAGCCAATCCCGAGGTGTATTTCTGGTACCAGGATATCCGTCGCTGGGGATCGATGCCGCACTCCGGGTTCGGTCTGGGCTTTGAGCGGGCCGTCATGTACATCACCGGCATGCAGAATATCCGCGATGTGCTGCTGTTCCCGCGGGTGCCGCGATGGGCCAAATTCTGAATCAGGTCCACAACAAAAAACAGCTCCGGAGCACTCTTTCCGGCAGGACGGCGGCGTCCTTACACGTGACTATGCGGGAAAACAAGCGTCCCGCGCCGGGGGAGGGAGAACGACGCGGGACGGCCGTGAGGCGGCCATGCTGTCGATCCTGAGATGTCAGTCAAGCCGCCTGCTTGCGAATTTTGTCTGGCATTATTATAACATGGGTTGAGATAGTCAAGTTTCAAAAACCGGTACTGTTGTCGCTGTTCTCCTGCTGACATCAAGTAAGGCGAAGTTCCCGCACCAGAGGTTACATCTGCCACACGTATCCGGAAATCAGAATCGTCAGCGTAGCAATCTGCGGCGGTTGTCCTCAACCCGCCTCAAGCCGCTGGTGGCTCCCGCCTCGGGGGCACCGCTCGGACGCTGCATCACAGCTCCCGGAGGAGCGTAGTACCCCGTCCCGGGGGCATCGGAGAGCTGCCAGTTGTTGGGGTCAGAGGCATCACCGCCCAGATGAGTCATCCGCCAGCCATACTCGAAGGGCACGAACTCGTTCCAATCGGGTGACCAGTAATCAATGTAGCCCCAGAAGTCATAGACACCCTGAGATGGATTATCGATGGCCGTCATGTAAATCGACAACCAAAACACCCAACCGTCGTTGTAACCGTATTGAGCGTTGACCGCCGCGATCACCTCAATATCCCCCCAGCCGTGCATAGCCGCATAGGCGAAATGTACCAGCGGCTGGCAGCCCGCAATCGTAACCGTATCATGAACATACTGCGTCTGGTATACCGTGTCCGTCATCGTCTGCACAATCGTATCAACCTGAACAATCGTGTCAAAAACAGCAATGCTGTCCGTGACAACAATCGTGTCATGAATGAGCACCGTATCATGCTCCACCACCGAAGTATCCACAAACACCGTGTCGCCCCCGCCGCCCACAAGAACGACTGTATCGACGACAATCAGAGTATCAGTTCTGGTAACGTAAGTCGTGTCGTATCGCCAGGTGGTATCGAATCGCCAGGTCGTGTCGTAGTAGATGACAGTATCGCTTTGACCGACATACTGGGTTACCGTGTCGACAGTGTTCACCGAGTCGATCCGGTAGACGGTGTCCCGAACAAAAACCGTGTCAGTAACCTTGACAATCTCCTGAACCCGCTCAGACGAGTTGACGATGCGTTCCTTGTCGCAGCCAGTAAGGCCCAGTCCAGCGGTCAGCACAAGCGCCATAAGGGCCGAAATAATGAGCCGTTTCACTTTGGTCTCCCTTCGATGGCAGGGTCAACATCATATCACTGCTGACAGGGCTGCAAACGACGGGCCAAATTTGTCGCCCCCCTCTCCGAAGAGCTATGATATTATAGCACAATTGGTTAGGTCAAGTCCAAGTGGTTCGCAAGGCAGGCACTAACTTGCCTATTTGATGAAATCGATGGTATGGCCTGACCACCACGGCCGGAGCAGAGGGCCGGACTCTCGGCTCAGGATTCCTCGGCGACCTTCAGATCTGCGCTGGCGTCGGGATGCAGGCGGAACTCAAGAATCTTCAGCAACGTGATGAAAGCCGCGGCTACCAGCGGTCCCAGCACTACCCCCAGCAGGCCGAAAACCGCTATTCCACCCATGATGGCAAAAAACAACAGCATGGGGTGCATGGAGGTCCGGCCCGAGATCAGCATCGGGCGCAGGACATGATCGATCTGGCTGATAACACCAGTCCCCAGAACCAGGATGACAATACCCTTAGCCCAGGATCCACCGAGAATCAGGATTATCCCTGCCGGGATATAGATGAGAAAGGGGCCCACCACCGGCAGCACCGACATGAAAGCCATTATTGCCCCCCAGAAGACGGGCGAAGGAATCCCCACGGCGGCAAACAGTATCCCGCCCAGTGTTCCCTGGACCAGGGCCACAACAATGGCTCCATACATGGTGGCCTGAATGACGTCGCGAAGCTGCCCGAAGGTCACGTTGGTCTGATTGACCGTCAGCGGCATCAGACGTTTGATCCGTCGGATGACCACCTCGCCGTCCTTGAAGAAGAAGTACATGGTGAAGATCATCAGAATGAAGTAAAAGACCGCTTTGGTGGCGTTGGCAATGAGCCAACTGGTCTGGTTGAGAATAACCGAACTAACCTTGTCTATCGCGTCCCTGATCAGATCCTCGAGCTTGAAATTGGACAGATCGTAGTATTGAGACAGCTTGTTGCGGATCGACTCCAGACCCGGGATCTGGAACGAGAGAATCTCATCCAGCTCTCCGCTTCGGTACATGGTATTCACCTCACGGACCGCATCACCCGCCTCGTTGACCAGGGCCACAAATAGATATGTTGCCGGACCGATTATCAGAATGACTATCAGAATGCACATGATGGTCGCAGCAATACCCTTGCGTCTGACCTTCCCCAGCACCCATGTGTACGGCGGGTAGAACAGAATGACCAGCACCGCCGCCCAGATGATAGGCACGAAGAACGGTACCATTATCTGGTAGAAAAGATAGACAAACACCGCAGCGATAACCGTAAACAGGGCGACAAGCAGATGTTCGCGCTTCATACCCGGTCAACCATCATATGCATCAGGTTACTTTCCATATCCAACAATGTATTTCGTAGCCCCGGCCGGGGCAACTGTAAACATTTCCTGTCTGCTCCAAGTCATCCCGCCGTCCCGGCGCCGGGAACCAATTCGGGGTTGCCCGGCAGTTACCGGCGACCTATATTCCAATCTCGGTGTATAACAAGACGATGCGTGATCCCGACCGGGTCCACGTGAACAACGCCATCCTAATGGGAGTTTGTGCATGCCATCTCGAAGACGGGCGGTGCTGTCTCTTTCGGTACTGCTGCCAGTGATCTTCGCAGCCTTGATCGGTTGCGGCAGCGACAAGAAATCCACCTCATCAGGACCAGTCCTGCCGGGTGATTCCTGGACCCTGCAATCCTCTCGAAGCGGGAGCTACCTGACCTCTGTTACTCACAACGGTACTCGCTATGTCGCCGTCGGACTGTCCGGGACTATCGTCACCAGTGAGAACGGCGAGGTCTGGTCGCGACAGCCGTCAGCCGTCACGACCGATCTGCTGGGCGTGGCGTCTGCTCCCGACGGCGCCGTCGTGGCAGTCGGAAATAATGGGCTGATTCTCGAGTCCTCAGATGGCCTGACCTGGACTGAATCAGAAAGCCCCACCGAAAACTGGCTGCACGGCGTCGTCCATGACGGCACCAAATTCATCGCGGTGGGGGCCGCCGGCGCCATCGTCTATTCCACCGATTCCACCTGGCAGATAGCGACAAACTCCTCATTTGCGAACATGTACGACATAACCGTCCGCGGCGGCCAATACGTGGCCGTCGGCACTAACAAGGTCCTGCTTTCCGACGATGGCACCGCCTGGGTCGACACCCTCGGCACCACAGGGTTTGTCCTGCACGGGGTGGCGGCCTCTCCCGAGCGCTTTGTTGCAGTCGGACAGTCAGGAGCCATTCTCACCAGTGATGACGGCAACTTCTGGGTCCGGCAGCTATCCGGACTCGGCATCTACTTCTACCAGGTTGTGTACGCAGACGCACAGTTCATAGCCGTTGGCGAGAACGGACAGATCATTACCTCACCCGATGGCATTATCTGGACGCTGCGCCCTTCCGGAGTTTCCGCTCACCTGCGCGGCCTGACCTGGGACCCCAACGAACCGCGGGTCGTCGCTGTCGGCAACAACGACAACATCACGACCTCCATCGACGGCCTCTCGTGGACCTCAACCTTCACGGGCAGCTCCCGGACGCTGCGAGCCGTCCTTCTGTTCGATACCTTGCTGGTGGCTGTGGGTGATACCGGGGCAGTGGTCACATCCTCAAACGCCGAGCTGTGGTCCACTCAGATCACAGGGGTCGAGGCCGACCTTCTCGCCGCGACCGTGTTCGACGACCAAATCTATGCTGTCGGCCGCAACGGTACGGTGGTGCGTTCGTCCGATCCCGTTACCTGGGACACCATCGCCAGCTTCGTCACCACTCCGATCTACGGCATCGCCGCCAGCTCCTCAAGACTGGTCACTGTAGGACGCCTGGGGAGGATACATTACTCCGACGACGGAACCAACTTCAACCTGGCTATATCGGCATTGCCGGGTGACTGGCGAGCGGTCACGTACGTGAACAACATGTTCGTTGCTGTCGGTGAGTTCGGGGAGGCAGTCTACAGCACCGATGGTAGCACCTGGAATTTCGAAAACACCGGAACCGAGGTGACCCTGTATGGACTGGGAGCCAATGACACCCTGCTGGTCGCGGTCGGTGATTCGGGAGTGATTATCACGCGCCCGTTGAGTGGACACGAGTGGACCCCGGTCGAGGAAACCGCAACTGACTACGCACTTCGGGCCGTTGCCTGGTCCGGCGAACGGTTCGTCGCTGTCGGCGATATGATCGGCGAAACCAGCTTCGGCTACAATGTCGTTGTCTCCGACGATGCCATCCAGTGGGCGGCCCGTACTTCAGCCGGCGCGATCAACATGTACGATGTGCTCTGGAACGGCGAGCGGTTCGTCTCCGTGGGTGAGTTCGGCGTCATCCGGACCTCACCATAGTGACGACTCCATCACCTGATACAAGACAGTGAAGCGGCGGTCAGGTCTCACCCGGCCGCCGCCGTTGCCTTCACAGTCAAACGAATGTCACCACAAGACTAAACCTCAGGCGGCTGCATTCCATACTCGGTCCAATCTTCCTTGGCCGGACCGAACAGGCCGGGGACCTTCAACCCCGCCTGCCGCATCAGCACCGTCATCTGCCCCCGATGGTGAATCTGGTGGTGGACCAGCACCTTCAGCGTGACCTTGCGCGGCCACTTCTCACCGTACAGATCGTCCTCCTTGTCAAGCGTCTCATCTGTCCAGCTCTGTTTGATCCTCTCCAGCAGCATGCGGGCGACAACCTCGTAAGCGTGACGAATGTCCTTCGATGTTTCCGACATCGGCGAATTCTCACTGAGCACGTCGATGGCGATCCCGGTATGGGCCATCATCTCCGGAATGGTGGTGGTAATGTGCCAGGCAATTCGTCCCAGCGTCCGGTGACCGTCAGCGACCGCCTGCGACAGAGCGCTGTCAGGGATGTTGTCGAGCATGGTCAGCATGCGCTCGATCTCCCGCGTCCAGTCATCCTCAAATTCCTTGATGGTGTGATACATGTTCTCTCGTGTTTCCCTCGGTTTCGATACAAATCCTAAATTGAATGCCTATGCCTCGCTGTTGGTGCCGGCCAGTATCTCCTCAATCCGCTCCTGCGTGCTGCCATCGAGTGTCAGCTCCGATGCTGTCACGTTCTCGCGGACATGCTCCGCACTGGTAGCACCGATAATGGCACAACTGATCTCAGGCCGCCTGAGAATCCAGGCCAGGGCAAGATTGGACAATGGCACGCCAAGATCATCGGCTACGGCGCCGAGCTGGCGGACAACCTGAAGATTCTGCTCGGTCAGGTCACCCCTGAGCCACTCGGTCTCAGCACCGCGGCTGCCCGGTGGCAGCCCCTTGTTGTACTTGCCGGTCAGCAGCCCCTGCCCCAGCGGCGACCAGACCGTCAACCCCATACCCAGCCGCGCACACGTCGGCAGAATCTCCGCTTCGATATGGCGATCGATCATGTTGTAGCGCGGTTGTTCCATCGAAGGTCCATAACAGCCATAACGGGCGGCCTCGTGATGTGCCCACTCAATTTGCTGGGCACTCCAGACCGAGGTCCCCCAGTAGAGCACTTTGCCCTGATGCACCAGATCGTCCATGGCCCGCACCGTCTCATCGACCGGCGTCTCGGGATCGAAGCGGTGACAGAAATACATGTCGAGGTAGTCCGTGCCGATTCGCTTCAGCGACTTGTGGACCGACTCCATGATGTGCTTCCGGGACAGCCCGCGGTCGTTGACATTATCCGTCATGGGCCAGAACAGCTTGGAAGAAATCACCAAATCCGAGCGCGGGATGCCCTTGATTGCTTCGCCGACCACTGTCTCGGCCTCCCCGCGTGAATAGATGTCGGCAATATCAATGAAATTGATCCCGCTGTCGATTGCGGCGCGGATGATCGGGGCGGCCTTCTGCTCACCGACCGAGGCCCCATACGTGAGCCAGGCGCCGATGGCGATTTCGGAGACCTTGAGTCCGTGCCGTCCAAGTCTGCGATATTGCATTGACACTCCTTTCGCGTTGCCGGCCATGTGTGTACAAACTACGCAATGTCCTCGGCCGGGGCAACAGCCAGTTTGCCGGGCTGATGCAAATGTGATGTGGCCCTTGTGCTTAAGACGCAATACGGTATATTGTGACGGCTGCGTGAAAGTGCTGACCTATGAATACCCGAGAGAACTCACATAACCGGTCGACCAACCTCGGCCGCGATATCCCCTCGCGCGATGAAGCCCCGGCCATGTTCGACCGAATCGCTCATCGCTACGACCTGCTCAACCGCGTACTCAGTGGTGGCCGCGATGTCATCTGGCGCCATCGACTTCTCCGGCATCTCCCCCCCGGCCGGGACCTGCAGGTGCTCGATGTCGCCACCGGGACGGCGGATGTTCTGCTCACTCTGATAAACGGAAGCCCCCGGGTCCACAGCGGCGCCGGTGTCGATCTGGCCGACCGGATGCTTCAGATCGGCCGCCGCAAAATCGCTGAGCGTGGACTCGGCCACCGCCTCACACTGCAGCACGGCGATGCCCAGGATCTGCCGTTTGAGGATGAACGCTTTGAGATAACAACCATCGCTTTCGGCATACGCAATGTCCCCGATGTCCCCCGCGGCCTGGCGGAGATGTTCCGCGTCCTCAAACCCGGCGGCAGAGCCCTGATTCTGGAGTTTTCCCTGCCCGCCAACCGCCTTGTGCGGCGCCTGTACCTGCTGTATTTTCGGTATGTCCTGCCGCGACTGGGGGCCATGGTCTCCGGCGACAACTTCGCCTACTCGTATCTGAACAAGACCGTGGAAACGTTCCCCTACGGCGACCAGTTCTGCAGATTGATGCATGAGGCCGGCTTCGCAAACGTTCGCAGCGATGTTCTCACATTCGGCATCGCCACGATCTACATCGGAGAAAAGCAGTGAAAACGGCTGTCGGTACCATGATCAGTGAACCGCTTGGGCGCGCTATCGGATACGTGGCAGACCTCGCGAGGCGTCACGCCCAACAGGCTGATCAGGCTCAATCGTTCCTGCGCCTCGAGACGCGTCTGCCGGCCATAGATCCGCTCGCCTGGCTGGCGGCACAGGAGGGCGAGGACCTCATGTACTGGCGCGACCGTGACGGGCAGGCCGAGTACGCTGTCTGTGGCCATGCGGATCTCATCACCGTTGGCCCCGAGACAACCGGCGCTGGCTTTGGCACCCTCCTGAACGACCACATCGCCCGGGCCAGACCCGAACTGCGGTATTTCGGCGGCTTCTGCTTCGACCCGGCCCGTCCCCTAAGCCGCGACTGGCAACCGTTCGGCAAGCTGCGGCTGATCCTCCCGCGCTGGGAGCTTTCGCGCCACGGCGGTGAATCGGTGCTGGCCTGTCACGTGGGACCCAATGACGCGGAGTACTGGAGGCATGCCCACAACCGGAGCGCCCGCCTGGCCGAACTCCGCGCCCTCGACCACTCACCGGCGCCCGCGCTTCAGGTCTCTCTGGAGCACTCGCCCGATCGCGAACAATGGGACCTCCTGCTCGACAAGGTGCTCGCGATACTCCACTCCCAGCCGCTGAGCAAGCTGGTGCTGGACCGACAAAGCCGACTTGGCATCACTGAGCGCATCAACCCGTGGAGTGTTCTCGCGCGCCTTCGCGAAACTGCCGGCAACAGCTACCTGTTCGGCATCAGCCCTGTTCCCGGTTACTGTTTCCTGGGCGCCTCCCCCGAACGCCTGTACAAGCGACGGACAAGGCACCTTGCCACCGAGGCGGTCGCCGGCACGCGCCCGCGCGGTGACAGCCCGGCTGAGGATGCTGCCCGTGAGAAGGAACTGCTGCAATCGGAAAAGGAGCAGCTCGAACACGAACTGGTCACCAGACACATCGGCGAGGTCCTGAGCAGGCTGTGTGAGCAGGTCACCTGTGACCCCACACCGCGCGTCCTCAGACTGCGACATGTCATGCATCGTGTCACGCCGTTTGACTCCCGCCTGAAAGAGAAAGTTGCGGATGCTGACATCCTCGCCTCGCTGCACCCCACTCCGGCTGTGGCCGGGTACCCGGTCGCCGAGGCCATCAAACAGCTTCGCATCGTCTCACCGGTGAACCGGGGATGGTACGCCGGGCCGGTGGGATGGACAAGCACCAACGCGGCCGAATTCGCGGTCGCAATCCGCTCAGCCCTGCTCACGCCGCAGCAGGCGAAGTTCTACGCGGGTGCCGGTATTGTCAGCGGGAGCACGGCCCAGCCCGAATGGCACGAACTGGACAGCAAGCTTGAAAGCCTCCTGGAGGCCTTCCTCGCATAGTGCACAATGGAAACAACAGCAGCCAACATCAACCAACTGTGGGCCAACCTCATCATCGAGGAACTAACCCGGCAAGGAATCACCGAGTTCTGCCTGTCGCCGGGGTCGCGCAATACCCCGCTGGCGGTCGCCGCCGCACGGCACGACCAAACTGACTGCCATGTGCATTTCGATGAGCGCGGCGCCGCCTTCCGCGCCCTCGGCTACGCCAAAGCGACCGGTAAGCCGGCGGTCCTGATCTGTACCTCCGGAACCGCCGGAGCCAACTACTACCCGGCCGTAATCGAGGCCTGGCACTCACGCGCTCCCATGCTGATACTGACCGCCAACCGCCCGCCGGAACTATGGGATTGCGGGGCCAACCAGACCATCGACCAAACGCACCTGTTTGGCCGCTTCACGCGGTGGTTCCAGCGACTAAGCTGCCCGACTGTCGAGATCGATCCCGCCTACGTGCTGTCGACAGTGGATCAGGCGTTGAGGCTTACCCTGAGTACACCAGCCGGGCCGGTCCATATCGATTGCCCCTTCCGAGAACCGCTCGCGCCAATCAATGATCCGGTCGACTTCACCGACTACCTGCTCCCCATTGGCGCCTGGCTCACTGGTTCGGCGCCATCGACCAGCTTCGCCGACAGCACCATGCCGGCCCAGCACACTACCCTCGAGAGCATCGCCCTCAAGAGCATTGCCTTCGCACTCAATCAGTCCACCAGGGGGCTTCTCGTTGTCGGCCGACTCGACCGCGCGCGTCAGGTCAGCTCGCTGGTACAACTGGCCGGGCGGCTGAACTGGCCCGTAATCGCCGACATCCAGTCGGGCCTTCGCACCAGCCACGCCTTGCCGCAATTGATCGCCTACGCAGACCTGATTCTCTCTTTTCGCTCGGGTGAACCGGAACCGGTGACTGTGCTGCATATTGGCGACCAGCCCACCAGCAAACGACTCCACCGATACCTTAGCCGCATCCCGCTGGAACGCTATGTACATGTGGTCTCGCACGACCGGGGCA
>Ga0334885_1001065_pt1 | contig 37767 bp, 31 predicted proteins | sample GraSluR1_MG_8_FD_207233 | JGI IMG/M metagenome (GOLD analysis project Ga0334885, IMG submission 207233) | Sludge microbial communities from methane-producing bioreactor in Wageningen University, Netherlands - Granular Sludge_31_05-R1 | ecosystem: Engineered > Bioreactor > Anaerobic >...
CCCAAAAACGCACCTACTTTGCGCGGGCGCACCCGCGTCTTCAGCACGCGTTGACGGAGCCGGCCGGGGGTGATATACTCGCTGGACTGCTGAAGCGATCACTTCGGGGCCACTTCATGGGCCGTAGCGCCGGCCCTTCTTCATCCAATGAACCTGAGCGATAGCTACCAAGACAAGTGCGCTTTGGCGACACAGCAACTGCGTCGCACGTGGCTGGCGTGGGGAATCGCGCCGCTGACCACCGCGGCGCTGCTGGTGTTCACAGTCGGTACCGTCTGGGCGAAGCCGATCGAGGCCGATCCGCACAATATCGAGCGCGGGTTCCAGGCGGTCCTGGCGGTCTGCGCGGCCCTGTTCCTGGTGGCCTTCTGGTTGGATGGGCGCTGGACCGCCAAGGAGACCGTGGGGCGCCGCCTGCGCCGGGCCGTCGGCGGCGACGCCGTGCCTCTCTCCAGGGACCAATTGGCCGCCCACTGTGACGTGGTCTTCAAGAGCATTCAGAGCTCACACATGGCCCTGACGGCCATCGGCAGTGCCATCGCCGTGGCCGCCGTCATGTCGGTGTGGGCGGGCCTCAGCGTGGCGCAGGGGGCCCAGATCATCGTGTTGGGACTGGGGTACCAGCTCTTTGTGGTCTCCCGCCACCCCGACTACGACGAGACCCTTACGGCGGCCGCCCGCGGGCTGCTGGAGGCCGCGCCGGACGACGCCAACGACCATAACGCCCGGTAGCATGGCGCAGCGCCTGCGGCGCTGGACGGCCATGCTCCCTCCTGCCCGCGATTGCCGCGGGCGATTTTGTGTCTGGGGATGCTTTCGCCATGAAATACACAAGACCCCGGGGTCTGCAGGACATCCTGCCGGACAAGGTAGCCCGGTGGCAGCACGCGGAGAGCACCTTCCGCGAGACCTGCCACAGGTACCGGTATCAGGAGATCCGTACCCCGATCTTCGAGGACACCAACCTGTTCACCCGTGCCGTGGGTGAAGAGACCGACATCGTCTCCAAGGAGATGTACACATTCGAGGATCGCAGCGGCCACAGCCTCACCCTCCGGGCTGAGGGGACGGCGCCCGCCGTGCGCGCCTATATTGAGAACAACCTGTGGGGTCAGGACCGCGAGCGCCTGGTCAAGCTCTACTACATCGGGCCCATCTTCCGCTACGACCGCCCGCAGGCCGGGCGCTATCGCCAGCATCACCAGTGCGGCATCGAGGCCATCGGGAGCGCCAACCCCGCTGTGGATGCGGAGGTCATCGACCTCGCCCTGGGTTTCTACGGTGCCCTGGGCATCGGTGAGGTGGAGCTGCGGCTCAACTCCGTAGGCTGCCCCGACTGCGCGCCCGGGTATCTCGAGGCCCTCAAGGAGGCCGTCCGCCCGCATATCGGGGAGATGTGCGGCGACTGTCAGCGGCGCTTCGACGCCAACCCGATGCGGATACTGGACTGCAAGAACGAGGTCTGCAAGAGCGTCACCGAGCAGGCGCCGAAGATGCTTAGTATCCTGTGTGACGACTGCTCGCGGCATTTCTCCGGCGTGTGCCGGCATCTTGCAGCCCTGAGGATCGAGTATGTGATCGATCCGCGCATCGTCAGGGGCCTGGACTACTACACCAAGACCGCCTTTGAGTTCAAGGCCACGGGGCTGGGCGCCCAGGATTCCATCGGCGGCGGCGGGCGCTACGACGGGCTGGTGGAGCAGTGCGGCGGCAGGGCCACTCCGGGAGTGGGTCTGGGCATGGGCCTGGAGCGGATCCTGCTGGTCCGCGAGAGCATGGAGTCGGGCGACGAGACGACGCCTCGCCACGGAACGATGATCGTCGCGCTGGGCGAGCGAGCCTGGGACCAGGGAGTGGAGCTGGCCGGCGCGCTGCGAGACGCGGGTCTCGAGGTCGACCTGGACTATCGGCAGCGCTCGCTGCGGGCGCAGTTGCGCGCCGCCGATGCGGACGGCTTCGCCCATGCGGTCATTCTGGGCGACGATGAGCTGGACAGGGGCGTGGCCACGCTGCGCGACATGGAGAGCAGCGAGCAGACCGAGGTGCCGTTGGAGCAACTGCAGGCCGCGCTGAGCCCGGGCTAGACACCGCCCGGGCCCACAGGCACCGCGGCGATGCGATGCACCTCGTGTGGGCAGATGATGACGCCGGTCGGCGCCGACGGCTGCCGCCCGCTGTGCGCGGCGCGGTAGGCTCTCCGCCGCCCGGGCATGGTTCAGCCCGATCTTGTCACCGTCGCCCTCTTCTTTTCCGTCTTGATCTACGGCGCGCCGGTTGGGGGCCACGGGACGGAGCCTACCACCTGAACCGACCATTTGGCCGGCGGGATCGGGCCGCCCGGCCGGCGGCCCAGCAAGAGGGCATTCAGCCCACAGCTCTTCCGGAGGACCACCATGGCCACCCCAAGTTTCCTCAAGCGCACCCACCGGTGCGGCGAACTGCGCGAAGCCCACATCGGGCAAGAGGTCGTTGTCAACGGCTGGGTGCATCGCTGGCGCGATCACGGCGGGCTGGTGTTCATCGACCTGCGCGACCGCTACGGCCTGGTGCAGGTGGTCTTCGATCCTCAGGAGACCCCGGAGGCCCACAAGCTCTCGCATCAGATGCGGAGCGAGTTCGTCATCGCCGTCAAGGGCCTGGTGGCCGGGCGGCCCGAGGGCACGCAGAACAACGACCTTGCCACCGGGGCCGTCGAGGTCCGTGTGGCGGAGGCGGAGGTTCTCAACGCCGCCGAGACCCCGCCCTTCTCCATCTCCGACCAGACCGAGACAGACGAGTTGGTGCGGATGCGGTACCGCTACATCGATCTGCGCTCCGAGCGGATGCAGCGCAATCTGGCGGTCCGCGCCAGGGCCGCGCAGGCGGCGAGGGCCTACCTGGACGCCCTGGACTTCATGGAGATCGAGACCCCGCTGCTGTTCCGCCCCACCCCCGAAGGCGCCAGGGACTATCTCGTCCCCAGCCGCGTAAATCCGGGACATTTCTACGCCCTGCCCCAGTCACCGCAGATCCTCAAGCAGCTTCTGATGGTGGCGGGAATGGATCGGTACTATCAGATCGCCCGCTGCCTGCGGGACGAGGACCTCCGCGCCGACCGCCAGCCGGAGTTCACCCAGATCGACATCGAGATGTCCTTCGTCGACCTGGAGGACATCATCACCATGGCCGAGGGGCTCTATGCCGCCATGTTCCGCGAGGCCCTCGGAGTGGAGATCGCCGTGCCCTTCCCGCGGCTCTCGTACGCCGAGTGCATCGCCAGGTACGGCACCGACAAGCCGGACCTGCGCTTCGGTATGGAGTTCGTCGACCTGGCCGAGATCGTCAACGACAGCCAGTTCAAGGTGTTCACCGGGACCCTGGCCAGGGGCGGGCAGGTCAAGGGCATCTGCGTCAAGGGCTGCGGCGGGTATGCCCGGGCGCAGCTTGACAAGCTCACCGAGTTCGCCAAGGAGCACAAGGCCCAGGGGCTGGCGTGGATGCGTGTGGTCGAGGGAGGCGTCGATTCGCCGATCGCCAAGTTCTTCTCCGAGGAGCAGGTCAAGGGAATCCTGCAGGCCTTCTCGGCCGAGCCCGGCGACCTGCTGCTGATGGTGGCCGACACCCCCGCCATCGTGGCCGAGGCGCTGGACTGGATTAGGCGCGAGATGGCCAAGCGCGAGGGTCTCATCAAGCCGGGTACATTCGCCCTGGCGTGGGTCCTGGACTTTCCGCTGTTCTCGTGGGACGAGGAGGCCAAGCGCTGGGACGCCGAGCACCATCCGTTTTGCATGCCTCATCCGGACGATTGGGGCTATCTGGACACCGACCCGGGGAAGGTGCGGGCCCAGTCGTATGACGTGGTACTCAACGGCAGCGAGGTGGCCAGCGGGAGCATCCGCATCCACCGCCCGGACATCCAGCAGAAGGTGTTCGACATCCTGGGGATCGAGGCCGAGGAGGCCCAGCGCAAGTTCGGGTTCCTGCTGAATGCCTTCAAGTACGGCGCTCCCCCCCACGGCGGCATCGCGCCGGGCTTCGACCGCATCGTGGCGATCATGTGTGGCGAGGACAGCATCCGCGATGTGGTGGCCTTCCCCAAGACTCAGAGGGCCCAGTGTCTGATGTCGGGGGCTCCGACCGAGGTGGATAACGAGGGCCTTTTGGAGCTGCACATCAAGGTGGACATGCCGCCGGAGGGGTAGGAGGCGCTCCCGAGGCCGCGGGCGTTTGGCCCTGCGGCGGCGTCCGTGCTGAGGGCGCATGAGCACAGCACAGCCCTCGGGCGTAGCGAGCACGGAGGCTCGGGTGTGTCTGTGTGCGTGGGAGGCCCGGCGATGAAGCTTTGGCGCGTCGGCGAGGACTGGGGAACCGTCGAGGGCGAGTTGCGCGCGGTTCGCTTGGCTGGCGAGCGAGTGTACTTCGCGATTACCGATCCCGTCACGGGGTGCACCACGGAGTGCCGCATCCCGCCTCGTCTCGCAGGGGAGACCAGACCCGCCGAGGGCATGAGGGTCGCCGTTTCAGGCCCGATACACTACGGACCGGACGGCGAAGCGCTGAGCATCGATGTGCGCGAGTTCCACGTGTTCCCACCAGACAGCGACTTGCCGCGGGTCGCGGATGTGTGAGGGGGATACTCAGCCGGACCTCTCGGTGAACCGGCCTACAGGCGAGTCCGAGCCGGTGGGGGCGTCGGCGGGCGCGACGAGATCGTGAAGGCGGGTCCTGCTATTGGGGCGGGTTCATACAGCCTCACCCCCTTCCGGTCCGCCTCCCGCGCCACGAAGCCCCGGACCCGCCGGGCCTTCTCCCACCAGTCCGGTGTGTGTACGACCAGGTCGAAGGCCAGCGGGCCGAACACCTCGCGCAGGGCGCGGCTGAGCTGCACCTCGGTGGCGATGAGCCGCTCCGTCTCCGCAACCACCAGCAGGTCGATGTCGCTGTCCTCGTTCGCCGTCCCCTCCGCGTACGAGCCGAAGAGGATCACGAGCTGCGGGCCGGCGATCTCCACGATGCGCCGGACGGCCTCATCCAGCCTGGCGGCCACGTCGGGCGGTAGCGTTGGTTGTAGGTCGGCGGTGGGCATAGCGCTGTTACCCTCCGGCGTCCGCACTGCCCTGGGGATCGCACCGGGAGCCTTCCAGGAAATGCGGGTAGTGCTCGTCGAGCCAGGCCAGCACTTGCCGCCTCAGCGCAGTGACCGCACAGAGCAGTTCCTGCACTTCGTTCCCCGAAGTCGACCCTACTCGCTGGTACTGGGCGACGTTGCGCTTGGTGCGACACACCTCCAGGAAGCCGGCCGCGTCCTGCACCTCGGACCCCATGGCTATCGGCAGGGCGGCGAGGGTGGTGGCATGGTGCCCGGCTCCCCGTGTCCGGTAGCCGGCGCAGGCGAGAGGGATGGTTGCGAGCGGGAGCGCAGCGTCATATGCCGCACAGAAGCGCAGGTCCGTAGAGATGGCGTCGACGCCGGCGTCCGCCGCGCCGCGCTCGGCGAGGCCCAGCAGATGGGCGACCTCATTCGCCGAGGCCCGATGGCGCTGAATTCGCCCCTGCGCGAGCAACTCGTTCAAGGTCATCGGCCGTCCCCTTCACGAAGAGCTTCGGATCTCCCAAAACCGTGGTAACGAAATGGTCTTGCTCCGACGCGCGTCTGCGCAGCTCGGCAGCAGCCAGTGTCACCACGTTGAGTTCTCTGCCCAAAGCTGCACGAGCCTGCGCCAGCGTCCCGGAGACCTCGAGCAGTGTCGCGTCGCCCACGACCATCAGGTCCACATCGCTGTCCGCACGCTCAGTCCCCGCCGCCATGGAGCCGAAGACGAACGCCACGTCGATGCTCTCCTGCAGTGGGGTGAGGGCCCGGGCTAACAGGCGAACAGCGCCAACGGTCTTGATGACTATCGAGCGCAGCTCCGGGTAGATGGGGCATGAGACGGCCGCCCGGTAGAAGACCTGGCGCCCCTGCACGCGTCGCTCCAGCACGCCCGCGTCCGCCAGGAGACCCACCTCCCGCTGAATGGTGGCCGGCGCCATCGCAACACGCCTGGCCAACTCCCGCAGATGAAGTTCCTGCTCCGGGTTCGCGAGCAGAGCCCCCAGGACGCGCTGACGCGCCCGCGGCCAGAGAGCATCCGCCAAGCAAGTAGCCTTTGTTCGTGTCATACGAACAAGTATACGCGAAAAGCGAACATAGGCAAAGCACTCGCTTCTGTGCAGCTCCTTACAACTCCTCCCCCGTCCCGATGTCAACCAGCCTCACTTCGCCGTCGAGGATGTACCCGCAGGTCGGTCGGCGCTTGCTCTCGTCGGGGTCCAGCGGGTAGGTGGTGGTGCCGGGGTTGATGTGAACGTAGCCCTCGTGCCGGTTCACCGCCGGGACGTGGGTGTGGCCGGTGAGCAGGTACTGGACACCCCACTTGCGGCACAGCTCCCCGCAGTCCTCCGGCTTCATGAGGTGCCCGTGAGTGGCCCAGAGCCTGGTCCCCTCGATCTGGGCGAGGAGGTACGGCTGCTGGATGGGCATGTCCAGCACCAGTTGGTCGACCTCTGAATCCCCGTTGCCCCTGGCGATGAGCACGGGCTTGTCCACGGAGTTGATGGCCTCGGCAAGCGCCTTCGGGTCGTAGGCTGCGGCGGGCTTGAACTTGGGGCCGTGGTAGAGCACATCGCCGCAATGGACGATGATGTCGGCGTCCTTCAGTACCAGCTCCCAGGCCCGCTCCCAGCCCCACAGATTGCCGTGTGTATCGCCGATCAGGCCGATCTTCATTGGAGGTCACCTCGAGCGTCGAGCCGGCATGGGGGCCCACGGGCTGCAGCCCGTCGTTGGGCGATGCCGTTCCCGCCGTAGCCGTTCCCGCCGTGGCCGTTCCCGCCGTAGCCGTTCCCCGCCCTGGCTGTTCCTCGCCGTAGCCGTTCCCGCCGTGGCCGTTCGCGCCGTGGTCGTTCGCCGCCGTGGCCGTTCCCGCCGTAGCCGTTCCCTGTCACCTGTCACCCGTCACCTCACCCACGTGAGCTTGTCGCTCAGCTTCCAGTCCATGTCGAAGTATCCGGCCACCTCGTGTTGATTGGTGTCGTCGAACTCGAAGACCCTGGTGTTGAACACGATGAAGTCCGGGATCAGGTCGTGCTTGTGGTTGATCCCGCACTTTTCACCGTACAGCTCGCCGGCGTAGATGGCGACATAGTTGTCCGGCGCCAGGGGATTGGGATAGCACATGACCAGGCCGAGGTCGTCGCCCTGGTATGTGCGGCCGGCCACCTCGTATTGGTGATCGCCGATCGTGATGGGTAGCCTGTCGGCCATCCGGGCCAGGATGGAGTTGCTGGAGGGCTCACCGATGAGGACGAGGTTGTACCTGTCGATGTCTTCATCGCTGACCTCGCTGTCCAGGGCGATCCGGGGCACCCCGTCGCTGAACTGGTCCCAGTCGGTGATCCATTGCTTGGCCTTGGCGAAGTTGGCCTCATCGGCCGCTTCGTCTCCGGCGGCGCCGACGACGAGGAGGAAGGGCTGGTCGAAGACCTCCTCCACCGGTCCGCAGAGGCCTTTGCGCTTCATCGGAGGCCACCGGGTCTCCGCCCTCTCGGGCGACCAGTCGGGAGAGCACACAACGTACAGGTCCCAGTTGGCGGTGGCGCGGAGGTCGGTCTCCTCGCCGTTGACGATGGCGGTGAAGTCCTCCACCTTCTGCAGCGGCGCTTTCTGTACATCGATGTGCAGGAGGGCCACGTTCTTGGTGTCGATGCGCAGGGAGGCGCCGTCATCGGTGACCTCGCAATCGACCTCGGCCGGGATGCCCCACCGCTCGAACTCCACGATCCGCAGCCAGAAGGCGGTGTCGTACTCGAGGCTGTAGGTCTTGTACGTCACTCGCTCCGGGGCGGTGTTCAGCGTCTGCTCGCGGCTCCAGCCCCAGGCGTTCTGGAAGCAGGGCTTGTCCCAGTAGATATAGTGGGTCTCCCCCTTGAACTCATGGTACTTGATGTCGATGCCGAGCCGGGCGGCCGCGGCGATGATGTCCCGGGACTGCTGCACGGGGATGAGGCTGTCTCGCTCGCCGTGCTGCAGGAAGATGGGCTGGTTGCGGGCGTTGGTGACGAGGTCGATGGGGTTATCCCACTCGACGAGGAAGCGACGGAAGGGCTGCAGGTCGTCGCGGCTGGCGGGCCAGTTGGGCAAGGCCCGCGGCCACCAGGCGTGCATGTCCGTCTGACCGGTGATGGGGGTGGTGGCGGCGAACATCCCCGGGTGGCGCAGGGTGATGTTCCACGCGCCCATGCCACCCATCGAGGTCCCGCTCATGTACACGCGCAGCGGGTCGATGTTGTACAGCGCCTTGACCTCCTCGATGCTGTCGAGAACATCCACCTCGCCCACGCCCTGGAAGTCGGTATTGCGGCGCCCGTAGGGGATCAGGAGGATACAGCCGTTGTCCTCGGCGATCTGGCAGATGTCTTCGTCCAGAATCCACGGGGCGAGCACGGTGATACTGGGCACGTAACCGTGGAGGAACACGATCAGCGGCCAGGGCCGCTGAGGGTCGTAGTTGGTGGGGAGGTGAACGTAATACGGCTGCACGGTGCCGTCGCACTTCGCGATATACGCCAGCTCGCTGAGCTTGCCCGGCTCGGCGAGATAGCGCTGCCCGGCCGCGAGGCGCTCGAGGGCCTCCATCCCACGGTCGATGAAGGTCTTGGCTCCATTGCGGGCCGAGGCCCACGGGTCGGCGGCGGCCAGCGTCGCCTTCTTGAGCTGCAGGGCGGCGAAGGGCAGGTTGGTGCGATAGGCCGGGTCCTGCGGATCGGTGCAGGCCTCCTCGGCGGCGATGATGGCGCTTTGGAGCCTCTGCATGCGCGCCTTGTCGGTGGGCAGGTTGGCATCGGCTTCCTGCGCGCCGGCGCACTGCGGAAGGGTGAGGGCCAAGAGCACGGCAAACACTGGGCAGCTCAAGATGGGCCTCCGGGAACTCTCAGTGGCATCCATTGGGGTCGACTACGGCGCGCCGGGAGCCGAGGCCCTGCCGGCCTCGGCCGGTGCGGTGCGGATGGTCTCGGCCTCTGCGGCCACTTCATGGAACTGTGTGATGTTGGACACCGTCGGCAGCGCGTAGTTCTCCGCGGCAAACGGGTAGAGCCGGGATGAGTAGGTCTTTGCCTGCTCGTCGCTGACCTGCCACCAACTGGAGCCGTGGCCGTAGACGAAGCAGTAGGAGTCGGAGTAGCCGCGCAGTGCCGCGAGCTGGGCCCGGAACTGCTGCGGCGAGTAGTTGGCGCTCTTGTCTGAGAAGGCGCCTACGGGCCGGTCACCGAAGCTCTCCTGCCTCCCCGACCAGCCTGTGACGGCTCCGGCCGCATCGCGCAGGGGGCGATAGTAGCCCAAGGGCCAGGCCCCCAGAGCGATCGCACCGCGGACCCGCCACTGCTCGGCGGCCTCGCGGCCAAGACACCGGGCGAGAGCGGAACGGACCGTCGCGGCATGCTCGGCGATCTGTGTCGGGTCGGTGAGCCAATACGTCCCCTGACAAAACACATGAACCCGGCCCCGAGTGCCACCCGCTTCGAGGCCTTCGAGCAGGCCGGCGAGCAGCTCGGCCCACAGCGGGCCGTAGTACAGGACACCCTCGGGGGTCAGGGCCACGTCCAGCTCCGGGGCCTCGGTGGCGATGGCTCGTCCGACCTGCGTCCACTGCTCTCGCACCTGCATGGCCAATCCGGCCGCCACCCGTCGGCTCATGTCATGGCCCGGCCACTGTGGGTCGAACTGCGCCGCGGCGTACTCGGTATCGAGCAAGAGCAGGGAGAAGCCCGCCTCCGTGCAGAGCCGCGCGGCCTGCGTCAGACCGCGCACCAGACGCAGGCAGCCCTCGTCATCCAGTGGGTCCGGCAGGGGCGCGTGCAGGCCGATGAGCAGGGCATTGGCGGCCAGGCCCGCCGCCTCAGACCGACACAGCGCCTCACGCACCTCCGCAAGCAGGTTGTCGTCGACGTCATCTTTCCAGTCGGGCATGAGCTGTGCACAGGAGAAGCCCGCGAAGCCTCGGGTCACCCACTCGGCGGCGGTGTCGGCGAAGTAGTGGGGGTTGCCGGAGAGGTACAACAGGCGCGGGCGGTCCGCCGAGGGGCGCAGGTCGCGCTCGAAGGTCCACTTTTGCGGCGCGGCGGCCACCAGGGAGACGCTGTCGACCCACACCACACCCCGCGGGCCGCAGCTTTGCACCGCCACCTCCAGCCCGGGGTCCAGGGCCTCTCCGCGGGCCACGACCGGCGTCCACTCCTGCCCCACAACTGTCGGCGCCGACCACCGCCCACCCACGGCGCCCCGGACCTGTCCCGTGGCGCCGTCTCGTGCCCGGGCGTGGAAGTGCAGCTCGTACAAGCCGGGCTCCACCGTCAGCGTCGCGGTGACGCCGGGTCTGGCACGGTCGTCGAGGCTCTCCAGTCGCAGGCTGCGCCGTCCCTCCCGGGCGAGCTCTCCCGTCCACCAGATGTCGGTCCCCGAGTCCTCCGGTCCCCAGTTCGCGGGGCTCCAGCCCAGAGGGAAGCCCGCTTCCCCGGGCTCCTCGAAGCCTCCGTCGGCGAGGGGCGAGGGCTCGGCGGAACGCGTGCGGGCCATCCCGGCGACCAGAGCCAGGCCGCCCAGAGCCAGCGCCAGGGGCCACAATGACAGCGGTCGCCGGAGGAGCTTGGGATCCATGGACGCTCCGGTACGTGTAGTGCTCATCAGGTTCCCACCGGGCGTCACGAAGTCCTCCCCGGACATGGGGAGCGCGGGCCGCTGTCTCTGCCGTTGCCCTCATCCCCGCACCCATTCCGGCCGTTGTGAGACACTGTGGGAAGCCACCGTGCCGGCGGGCCGGGAAGCCCGCCAAACCTGCACAGCGGCACCTCCCCGGCCGTGGAGGCACACCATCGCGCCGATCGCTTGCTCCGCGGTGGAAGGTTGCCGGCGAGTGGATGGGTAACTTGCCGCGTGGTGCCCGCCGCCGCGCAGCCCGCATCCCTATCGCTCCGAGGTACCGGTCATGGACATCCCCTCCGACTATCTGCCGATCCTGGGCGAGGGCCGGCGAGTGCCGTCGCACTTGATCGCCCTGCTGCCCCCGCCCATGGACTGCCCGGGCTCCCGGGAGATCGAGGCGGCCCTGGCCTCCTCCGGTCTGGCGCCGGCGGACTTCCGGGTCGCTCAGGGGGAGCCTTTCGACGGTTGCGAGTGGGTGCTGGAGGCCGCCTGCGAGCGAGAGGGCGAAAACGAGCCGCTGGAGTTCCAGGTATGGGCCCGCTCCTGTGAGCGCCTGCCGGAGACGCTCTACGAGAGCGCGCGCCTGACCGGCGCCGAGCAGGAGGAGATCACGGCCTGTCGCTGGACGGTGGGGGTGTCGCTTGAGTTCGGACAGGCCCCCCTGAGCGATCTGCACCGTCAGATGGGGATACTCAGCGCGGCCGCACCCGAGGCTTTGCTGGTGCTTGATGACGGGGGAGGCGGCCCATACGCCGGGGAACTGATACGGCAGATGGCGTCCTCATTGGCGCCGCCCTCCCCCATGAGTCTCTACTCCATCCACGCAGTCTCTCCTGAGAAGGGGGATGGCCCCGTATGGCTGCATACGCACGGGCTCTTGCGCTGCGGGATCGTGGAGCTGGAGATGCTCGACGTGCCCGGGGAGCACTCGGGGGCCCTGGGAGAGCTCATGAACGTCGTGGCGCCGATGCTCATCGAGACGGGGCTGCCCGAGCCCGGCGAGCCCTTCGTTGCGGGCGATGGCATCAGCCTGGTCTGGCTTCCCTGGCAGGAGGCCATCCATCTTTGCCCGCCCAGGTCGGCGGGCGGCATCGACGACCGCGACCAGTGGCACGCCAAGCCGTCCGGTGTCCTCATGGCCCCCAGGTCCGGCCTGCTGAGGAGGCGTTACGGCCCGCCCAGCAAGTACCTGCGCCGGCTGCTTGGCGACCCGATCCTGTACGTCAGCAACATGGAGACCGAGCGCATGTCGCTGCTGGCCAGGGAGCGCCTGGGGGAGTTCCTGGAGTTGCTCGATGAGTACGGCGCCGACACCGGCAGCTTCGCGTTCCTTGTCAAGCTGGGGTACCAGATCGATAGCGCGGAGAGTGCCACGGAACGTGAGCACCTGTGGTTCCGGGTTCTCAAGCACGAGGAGGGCAAGGTCTTTGCCACCCTCACCAACCGGCCCTACCGAATCGCGCGCATGGCGGAGGGCCGGGACGACTGGCACTCGCTGGACCTGATGAGTGACTGGGCGATCCTCTGCGCCTACGGGCATTTCTCGCCGGACACCGTGGTGCACCTGCGCCGACAGATCGCCGAGCAGGGGCCGCCGGGCGAGGCCGCGGGGGCAGATCATCCGTAGGGCTCAAGCGCCATATGGGGAGGCAAGACATGTCCCGCCGTTCCGACGGCTCCTATCTGAAGAGAGTCCTGGTCATCGACCTGGAGGCCACCTGCTTCAGTGGCCGGCCCCCGGAAGGGCAGCGGTCCGAGATCATCGAGATCGGCAACGCCATCCTGCACACCGCGGACTTCCGGGTGGAGGCCGGGCCGGAGATACTCATCAGGCCCACGGTGTCGGCAGTCAGCGCGTTCTGTACCGAGCTGACCACTCTGACGCAGGAGGACGTGGACGGCCGGGGCGTGAGCCTCGACGAGGGTCTGGTGCGGCTGGCAGCCGCTCACGGCGACCTGCAGACCACCATCTGGGCCAGCTTCGGCGAGTACGACCGCACCAAGCTGGCCCAGGAGTGCCGGCTTCACGGACTGGCGTTCCCGCTGAGCGCCTCGCACCTCAACGTCAAGCGCCTGACCGCCCTGGCCCTGGGCTGGGTGAGGGAGGACGGCATGAGCGGGACGCTGCGCCGCCTCGGCCTGGAGCCGCTGCCCGGCAGCGTGCATCACCGCGGGGCCGACGATGCCCGCAACACCGCCATGGTTCTGGGGCACCTGTTTGAGCTCATGCGCACGGGCCTGTCTGGAGCTTAGCGCACGGTCAGGAGTCGGGGAACGGGCAATCGGCTCGGCCGCCCGCAGACGACCGGGCCCTGGATCGGGCGTGCACGGCCCTACCCGGCGAACAGAGCTTCCGCACACTCCTGCGCCCGGCGGCGATCCGCCGCGATGGCTCTCCCGGTGGTCTGGTGTCTCAGACACAGACAGGCCATGGCCTGGAGGGCATCGATCGGGCGCTCCTGGAAGGCCGGCACGTGAAGCCTGAGCTGCTCCCGTAGCCGCTGGATATCCTCCTCGGCAACGGCGCCGCCGCCGATGCGGGCGGCCACCTCCGCCACGGTTGCCGCCTGTCCCCGCCAGCCGGCACCCAGCGCGGCCACGATCCGCCGCTGTACCTCCTCATTCCACGTGTACCCCATGGCCCCGCAGAGCCTCAGACGGACCATGACCATCTCCACGGCACTCCGGCAGTCGCCCGCGGCCCCGGTGCCGAGCGCCTGCCCCACTGCGTGGTCGCAGGCGGCGGCCAGAAGCTGCCGGGCCGCGCCGCGCACCGCCTCGTCGTCGCCAAAGTCGGGGTGCCGGCCGTTGAGCGACCCGTAGCGGTAGCGGTTCTGGGTGTGATACCGCAGGCATCGGTCCGCGATGGCCTCTTCATCGAAGGGAGCGGCCACGCCCGGCTCCGGCGGGATCGTCTCCAGCAGATCGAGGCAGGTGGCGAGCATCGTGCTGCTCTCGTCGATGTCCACCACGCAGACGCCGTCCCGGAGCGTGAGCCGGGCACGTAGCCTGTCGCCGGTGCCCAAGCTCGCCTCGATCTGGGCCGCCACGCCGGCCGGCAGTCCCTGCAGGCGGTAGCGTCCGGCGCCATCGGCAGTCGTGGCCCCGAGCTGCGTGCCGTTGCTGACCCGTCGCGCGACGACCCGGCAGTTCGCCACTCCGCCGACCTGCGTGGTTGCAACGGCCGCCGTGGCAGGAGCGTAGACGTAGCCCTCAACGGAGGCCGAGGACGCCAGGGGGCCGGGGGCCGTCCCGGACCCGGAGCCTCCACCGCAGCCGGTGAGGAGCGTGGTGCTCGCGGCGAGAAGACCAAGAAGAGAGATGAGCCTGGATGCCATTGGGACCTTCCTCTCGATGAACGGGGTGCTGTGTGTCTGAGTATACCGAGAGGGTCGGCAGGCTATGACGGTGCTGAAGAGGAGCGTCTGTTTAAAACAGACTTGGATCTGTTCCCAAAACGCTTCTTGCTGTTGTAAATGGAATGTGCTACCATCCCCCCATGGACCTCAGAACCCCCGAGGGCAAGCTGGAGCTGGGGAGGCGCATCCACTCGGCCATCGCCGAGGCGGGTTTCGATTCGCTGCCCCGGTTCGCCCAGGCCCTCGGCTGCTCCCGGGCCCTGATCTACCAGTACGTCAAGGGCGATGTGTTGGTGCAGGCGGACCGACTGCAGCACATCGGCGAGCTGACCGGCAGGTCTCTGGAGTGGTTCTTCACCCCACGCCACAATGGAGATTGCGCGGAGACGCAGAAGCTCAGGGAGGAGCTGTCCCAGGCCCGGGCCCGAGTGGAGGAGTTGGAGCAGGCCCTGTCGCTGTCGCGCGGGGCCCTTGCCGAGCAGGATGTCCGCAGGCGCCTCGAGAGCATGGATCTGCTGCGCAGATTGTGCCTGGCCCTGCGGCGGGCCGGGGATGCGGCGGGCATTCTCGAGCACGCGCCCAGGTGGCGCGAGTTGGCCCAGGGCCTGGATGATACGGCCTCGCGTCTGGACGCCGAGCTGCAGCTTGCCCACGCGTGGTTCGAGGCCGGAGAGGCGCGTCGGGCCGAGGAGGCGGCCTCGCGGGTGATTCAGGAGGCGGAGCAGGGCGGTCTGGCTCGGACGGCGCAGTCGGCACGCCAGGAGCTGGTGCGGGCGTTGGAGGCCGCCGGCGACATGGAACGTGCCCGCGCCGAGGCGGCAAGGCTGGCTGCGGAAGAGCGCTGGTGGCCGCGCTGGTCGGGCACGGTCTCTCTGGCCGCCCTGCACGAGCGAGTTGGGGAGCTGGAGGCGGCGCGTGCGCATCTGCGGGCGGCGGCGGAGGTCATCGAGGCCGATTGGCCGTCGACGGAGTACCTGGCCCTGGCCAGAGCGTACCTGATGTCGGGCCGGGCGAACGTGCTCCTGGCCGCCGGAGACTACCGCCGCGCGGCCGAGGAGAACGAGGCCTTAAGGGCCCTGGCCGCTCAGGCCGGGTTGGCTGACCAACTGCGGGAGGCCACGCTCAACGCAGGCATCATCGCGCTGCGTCTGGGGAATCTGGCCGAGGCGGAGGCTGAGCTCTCGCGCCTGGCGGACTGGGCGGCGATGTCGGCCGACGCCCGCACCGGCGCGCTGGCCATGGCCTTCCAAAGCGAGCTGCACCGGCGCTCGGGCGACCTTGCGGCCGCCCGGCTGCGAGCCATGGCGGCCGTCGACGCCGCCACCGACGCCGGACGCGGCCACCTCCTGGCCGAGGCGGAGCTTGCGCTGGGCCTTGTCGCTACAGAGGAAGGCCGCATGGACGAGGCCCGGTACCACCTGCATCGCTGCCGGTCGCGCTGTGAGAAGCTGGGGCTACACAAGCTTGGTGTGGCGGCACACCTGGCACTTTGCCGCTCCGGCTCCGAGCCGGCAGGCGATGAGCTTCAGGTCGCGCTGGCCGAGGCCCAACGGGCGGGCTACGCGGACCTGCAGGCAGACGCCCTGGTGGCCCTGGCGAGGCATGCCTCGCCCCCGGAGACGCCGGACCTGTGTCGTCGGGCCATCGACCTGTCTCGGGAGGGCGGCTACTTCTGGGCGGCGCAGGAGGCCGAAAGGCTCAGGGATGACCGGAGCACGGCGGGCCACTCGCAGGAGGTGGGTAGGCGGTCATGACAAGGCCAAAGACCGGCACGGCGAGTCGGGGAGCGCAGAGATGGTTCACGGGGCCGTGGGTGTGGGTGGCGGCGGTGTGCGTCGCGGCGGTGCTGCTGGGCTGCGGCTCGGGCGCCACCTTGCTGAGCTACATCGGCGGCGGACTGCCTCCCGGCGAGCCGGACATCGGCGGCGTGGTCCTGGCGGCGGCACCGACAACGTCGGGTGTCGCGCAGCAGACCGGCAACGTACCGGTGGTGGGAGCTCGGGTCCAGTTGGTCCGTGGCCGAAGCGCCATGGGAGAGGCGGTCACCGGAGACGGCGGTTACTTCCGGTTCGAGGGTCCCGCCGGGGGAAGCTATGAGGTGATCGTGACGCCTCCGGAGGGCTCGGGATGGCGGCCAGCCAGACGCCAGTTCCGTCACATCCAGGGGCAGCAGACCTTCCTGACCATCGTGCTGGAGCCCAATGGTGAGTGAGCCGGCCCAGACACTCTCCGGGCCCGCCTGCAGGCGGGCCCGGAGAGTGTGCTCGGTCGGAGAACGTGCGGAGGATCACCGACTGACGAAGGCGCTATCGACGGCGGTCCTCCTCGTCTTCCCATAGCCCCAATGGGTGTGAGCGGCGTAGGTGTCGCGGAGGCGCTGCGGCTCTTGCGTCACGACAGCGCGCTAGCTATCCTCGGTTCCCAGGAACCCATCTCCCCAGAACACCGGCTCGTAGCCGCGGTTGCTCACCCAGCGCACCGCCGTCTTCACCTTCTCCAGGATCGTGTCCTGGTAGTACTGCGGCAGGTCCTTGCGGAAGTACTGCTCGTGGATGAGCAGCTCGATGAGCTCGCAGGTGTGGGGCGAGGCGGCCCGCTCATCCAGGTGTGGCTCGATTTGCTCCACCGCAAGTCCGTTCACCACCGCATCGCACGAGACGAAGATCAGGTCCGTGTCCCGGTCATACCAGGCATCGCGGCTGTGGCAGTAGTCGCATTGCTCCGGGGGCAGATAGTACCCGGTCGTGCACCGTCCATCGCGGACCCAGAACAGGCCGATGAGGTTTTGTATGCCGCGGTGCCGCACGGCCGTCACGGCGTCCCGGGGGCACTCGGCCCAGTGGATAGTGGTTGTATTGCGGAGCACGGCGTCGGAGGCGAAGCGGCGGATGTGACCGCAGACCAGGTCGTAATCGTGGGCGATCTGCGGGTACCTGGCATTGCGGTAGATGCGATTGGGCTCGTTTTGGAGAGCGTGGAAGCTCAGGTGCAGCCACCCGGCGTTCTGTTCCCACTCGTCCCGCCACTTGTCGGGCATCTGGGTAAGATCGAAGCCTTCGGTCTGATAGTAGATATTGAAGTGCACCTTGGTGCCGTATTCCTGGTGCATCTGGCGCCAGAAGTCCAGAAACCAGTGGTCGAAGAGCGACGCGTACCGGTCCGGCTCGGTCCCAAGATCGCGCAGGAAAAGGATGTTGTCATCGACCGAGAAGCGGTACCGCTTGCGGCTCCCCCTGTCCCACAGGACGAGAATCTCGTCCCTGGCGGCGCCGGCTTCGGCCACGATGTGAGTGCGGCGATTGGTGATGGCGATGCTGCAGCGGAACTGCCCCTCGGTGACCTCGGCGGCCACGCCGTTGACGGTCACGCTAGCGTTTCCGGGCGCGGTGCCCTTCACCTGCAGGGTCAGTTCGCTCTTGGTTTCCACCCCGTCGTGCCGGTTGAGAATGTCGCCGTCACGGGGCGAGGTGATCTTCAGTTCGCCTGACATAGGAGACGCCTCCTGGCTCTGTCTGGTCACGGCTCGGAAGTGCGGTCGCAAAGCCCTCCTTCGCCGAGAGTGTCATTGCGAGAGCGTCCGCGCCGGACAAGCGCGGCTCCAGGGATCTCCCGGCATACGGCGCGATCCTTCGCTATCTCTCTGCGCGAGATGGACGCTCAGGATGACATCTTCACGGCAGAGCCGGCTTCCCGGCCGGACTTCCAAGGGCAGGTTCGCCGGTGGTGAGGAGGGGGCCTTCCACGGGCGGGCGGCGTGCGGCCCCCGCCGTCGCCGCTCTCCGCGGTGTCTCCGCCTCTGGCCCGCACACTCCGCCTCTGGCCCGCCGCTTCCTGCGTGCCGAGTTCTCTGCTATAATCGCGCGACAGCTTACTGGAGGAGAAGGGAAGGCCTAGCTTATGTACAAGATCGCTCTGCTGCCCTGTGACGGCATCGGCCCGGAGGTCACCGCCGAGGCGATGAAGGTGCTGAAGGTCGCGGCCGACAAGTTCGGCGTCAAGTACGAGACCATCCCCTACGAGATCGGTGGCGACCGCTACCTGCGCACGCGGGACATCATCACCGACAAGGAGATGGAGGAGCTGGCGGCCGTGGACGCCATCTACCTGGGCGCCGTCGGCCATGCCGATGTGCAGCCCGGCATCCTCGAGCACGGCATCCTGCTTCGCCTCCGGTTTGAGTTCGACCAGTATGTGAACCTCCGCCCCGTGAAGCTGTACCCGGGTGTGTGGACCCCGATCAAGGACAAGGGGCCTGAGGACATAGACTTCGTGGTCGTGCGCGAGAACACCGAATGCCTGTACTGCGGAATCGGTGGGTCGCTGAAGAAGAACACGCCCGACGAGGTGGCGACACAGACGGCCATCTACACCCGGAAGGGCACCGAGCGCATTGTGCGTTGGGCCATGGAGTACTGCCGCAAGAGGAACAAGAACAACACGATTCACAGCGTGGACAAGGCCAATGTGCTCACCTTCGGCCACGATCTGTGGCGGCGGACCTTCGCCGCCGTCGGCGAGGAGTACCCCGACCTGAAGAAGGAGTACGCCTTCGTGGACGCGGCCTGCATGTGGTTTGTCAAGAACCCCGAGTGGTTCGATGTCATCGTCACCTGCAACATGTTTGGGGACATCATCACCGATCTGGGCGCGATGATTCAGGGCGGGATGGGGGTGGCGGCCTCGGGAAACATCAACCCCGATGGTGTGAGCATGTTCGAGCCCATCCACGGCTCGGCGCCGCGGCACGCCGGTCTGGGCAAGGTCAGTCCGGTGGCGGCCATCTGTGCGGCGGGTATGATGCTGGACAACCTCGGCGAGGTAGAGGCCGGCAAGGCCATCGACCGGGCCGTCATCCAGGCCCTGGGTAGCGGCAAGGTCAAGGCGGTCACCGGAGAAGAGGGCGACACGCAGAAGGCCGGGGACATCATTGCCGAGCTGATCTAGTCACCGATCGTCTCAAACCGTCGGGGCGGCGCGGGCGCTTCGCCTCTGTGGCGCCGGTGGCCGGGGCCCCGTGGAGGCCCCCGGGCCCGATCGAGCAAGGCACACACCGAGGACCTTGGAAGGTTCGGGCGCCGGGTCCTCGGTGTGTAACCTATACCCCGCTGCTGTCCACTAACAACAAAGGCCTCGGGCCGCCCCGCTGCAGCATCCTCACACCCCGGGCGGAGCTTCTCATGTCCCACTGCGAGCATACCGTAGAGACCGTGCGCAGGTGTGTCGCCGCAGCGACGGCACCGCGCGCGGCGCTGCAGGCGGCGATGCAGGCCATCGCCGCTGCACACGCTCACTACGAATGGGTGGGTGTCTACGTACTCAGGGGCGATGAACTGCGCCTAGAGGTCTTCGTGGGTCAGGACACCGAGCACGTGGCGATTGAAGTGGGCAAGGGCGTGTGCGGCACCGCCGTGGCGCAGCGGGCCAATCAGCTTGTTACCGATGTCCGTGAGCTCGACAACTACATCGCCTGCAGCGAGTCGGTGCGCTCGGAGATCGTGGTGCTGATCTGGCATCAGGGCGAGATTGTCGGCCAGATCGATGCCGACTGTGACGCGGTGGGGGCCTTTGACGCCTCGGACGAGGCGCTCCTGTCGCGGATCGCCGAGATCCTGGCGCCGGTGGTGGCGGGGCTCTGACCCGTCGGCGCCCCGGCCCGCCGGCGTTAGCGCATTGTCCGCACGCGCCACGGTGGCGCAGGCCAAAGAGTTCCGTCCGGGACCCGGCCCGTGGTGGTCGGGGCAGCGCCAGCGAAGGGACGTACCTCTTCATGCAGCGTTCTCATGGCTCCATCTTCGTCTACAGTCTGCTTGCCATTCCGGCCGTGCTGCTATGCGTCGGCCTGCGGGCAGAGGCTCAGGGCCCCGGTCGCGGTGGGGGGCGCCCGCGGTCGCCGGACGCCGCGGCCCCACCGCCGGCGGACAACAAGCCGGCCGAGGGCGGTACCCATATCGAGGTCCGAGTCGGCGAGAAGGGCTGCTGCGTTTTCGCCGTCAACGCCGATGCCCACGACGTCTTCTCCAAGCTCGCCGCCGCCACAGGACTGCATCTGATCGTCGACGACACCGTGCAGGGCAATCTCACCATCAACATCGTCGACAAGGCCCCCAGGGACATCATCGCCCTGCTGGTGGACGCCTACGGCTTCTCCTTCTCCGAGGTCAACGGTGTGTACGTGGTCAGCGAGGGTGTCCCCAAGAAGCCTTCCTCCTATCTGCTGGGCGAGATCGAGGCCGTGACCACCAAGTACGTGCAGCCCGCCCGGGCCCGCTCGCTGTTGCCGTATTTCCTGCAGGGCGAGGTGAAGATGAACACCGACCAAAACTCGGTGGTTCTCTCCGGTCCCCGGTCGGTGCTGGACAAGTTCCGCGACGACATCGAGCAGTTCGATGTGCCGGCGGCCCAGATCATGCTCGATGTGCTGGTGGTCGAGTACACGGATATGGCCACGGATTCCTTCGCCGCGAGCCTGGGCTACTCCAATCACAAGCTGGGCTTCACCGCCGACTCGGTCACCGGTGACATGGCCTTCTCGGCGGTGACCCGGCTGCCCCGCGACTTCTTCCTGGACCTGAAGGCACTGATCTCGGACCAGAAGGCCCGGGTGCGCGCCAATCCCCGGGTGGCGACGGTCAGCGGCCTGTACGCCACGGTGTTCATCGGCCAGCAGCGCTATCTCAACAAGCCCGTCAACATCCCGGGCCGGGGACAGTCCAACTACATCGACGCCGGCGTCATGCTGCGCATGCGGCCCCTCACCGGCGGCCAGGGCGAGATCATCCTCCGCATCGAGCAGGAGATCAGCACTCTCAGCCCCCCCGATCCCACGACGCGCCTGCCCAACAAGACCAAGCGCACCGCCGAGACGACGGTGCGCGTGCGAGACGGACAGACCCTGGTGATCGGCGGCCTGCGGCAGGCCGAGTCCCGGGAGAAGCGCGCCCGCATCCCGCTGCTGGGCGATATCCCCATCATCGGCGAGTTGTTCAGGTCGCGCCGCGTCGAGCAGACCAGCGTTGAGCTGGTGGTCTTCATCACCGCCCGTATCCTCGACGACACCGGGCATCTTCCCACCGAGGAGGAGCAGCGCCTGCGCGGGCGCTTCATGGCCGAGGAGGGCGTCTCACGGTAGCGACGGCACCCGGACGGAGCCTGGAGAGCCTCAGCCGGCGGGGTCGCCGCCGACCGCCGCCGTGCCTGCCATCCTGTTCGGCATCCGGGCCGTCTTGCGGCTCACGCCTCCGCTTACCGCCCGTGGCACTCCTGCTCATCGCCCTGTGCGCCTCGGCCCACGCCCAGTACTGGGGCGAGGTGTCCAACTACGTCACCATCACCGATACATCGGTGGAGCGCCTGAGCAATGCGGTGCGCATCGTGCTCAAGGCCGATGGCACGCTGCAGACCGACGTGAACTCCAGGGACTTCTGGGTCTACAACAGACACACCGAGCAGTACGAGAAGCTGCAGTCCAAGCGCCTGACGATCAACCTGCTCAACGCCAGATCGCAGGTGGGACGGTACGTGGAGGTGGGGATGTACCCGGCCAGCCACGTTACCCTCTCGGTGCCATCGGAGGCCCAGGGCGGCGTGGGGCTGGAAGTCACGCTCAACCTGTTCCTGCCCGCTCCGATCGGCAAGATACAAGACAGGAACCGCATCCGTGACTGGACGTGGGACGACGCCCCCATCAGCGTGGACATGGTGTTGTCCGAAAACGAACGCGAGCTGATCATCACGGTTCACTCCGACGAGTACCTGGACGTGGCGCACGCCGGGCAGGGGGCGCCGGTGTCCAAGTCCAAGAGGCTGGTGGTGGAGGCCGCGGACGGTGAGCTGATGCTGCGGGCCGTGAATGCCCCCATCCCGGAGGTGGCCGACGCAATCGGGGAGGCCGGGGGGCTGCGCGTCGCCGTGTCCGCCGGCCTCGATCGCCGGCTGACGGCCAGTCTACCGCCTCAGCCCGCGGAAGAGCTGCTGGCCACCATCTGCCGGGCGCTGTGTCTGCAGCTCTCGGCCCGGGGCGAGGTACTGTTCATCTCCCAGGGCACGGCGGAAGACGTGGCACAGTACGCCACCGCCGGTGCCCGGCGCGTCCGGCTCAAGAGCCTGTCGGTGGATGCGGCTTTGGCGATGCTGCCCACGTTCTTGCTCGGTTACATCCGCGCGGACACCGACAGCAACGCTCTGGTCATCACCGGCCCCACCGATCTGCTGGACAAGATCGAGGCCGACCTTCATGCCATCGACAGGCCGGGCAAGCAGATCCAGATCCGGGCCCTGATCGTGCAGATGACCGATCCCACCTCGAGTGGGCGGGTGCTCAAGGCCCTGCTGGACGCCGGGGAGGGCTTCGCGGAGCTCACCCCTCTGGAGGGGCGCCTGCGCATGGGGGTGATCGACAGCCCCGTGGAGCACGTACGGGCGCGGCTGGCGGCCCTGTGCTCCCGGACGGAGGCCCGCGTTGAAGTGCAGCCGGATGTGACCGTCACCAACGGCCGGTCGGCGCGGCTGTTCGTGGGCAAACAGCAGTTCTACGGCTATCTTGCGGAGCGCTGGTGGGGCAACGAGCTGGTGATGAACCGCGTGGACGTCGGGGCCGCGATCACCGCCTCCCCCTGGACGGGGGATGGAGACCACATCACCGTCGGCTTCGAAATCAAGGCCGACAGTATCGTGTCCAAGGACGCCCAGGGCATCCCGCTGGTGGCCCGCCAGACGGCCACCGGGAATCTGCGCATTCGCAGCGGCGACACCTTGGTGTTCGGGGGACTGCACCTGTCCAGTCACGATGAGCAGAGAAGCGCGATCCGCCCGCTGAAGGACGCGTTCTTCCTGGGCGATCTGTGCAGCGACACCGCCGTCTCCAACGACAGCCTCGAGGTACTGGTCTGCCTTTCCGTCAGGGCCGTGGAGGCCGGAGACGGGCGGCTCCGCCCCGAGCCCGGAGACGCCCACGGCTCACCCCTGTCCTCGCGGTGGACGGTACAGAGTCTCGAGAAGGAACGCACCTATGCGCATGTGCCATAGCCGGACCTCGCGCCCGACCATCACAGGCCTTCAGGCCGGCACCGCCGGCCGCCTCGCCGTCCGAGTCGGTGTCCTGCTCCTGCCCGCAATCCTCTGCGGGCCGGCGACGACGCCCTCGGAGGCCGCCGCCTACTGCTACATCACCTCGGTCACCCACGAGGCCGTCTCCAATGCAGTTCAGATCGAGGTGAAGGCCGACGGGATCCTCAAGTGGGACTGGGAGGGGCATGGAGACGGCGGTCCCCGTCAGGTGATCAGCGTCCGCTTCCCGGGTGCCAGGCTGAAGATTGACGAGCACTTCATCGAGGTCGATGAGCCTCCGGTGAGCACCCTGACCTTGTTCACCCCACAGGATGCCGGCGACGGCACCGGCATCGTGATGCAGGTCGACCTCACGGCCAGCAGCGGGTTCAAGGGCGTCGGTAGCACCGATGAGCGCAGCTTCGTGCTCACCATCGAGGCCCCCCTGCGCTCGGAGACCGCCGACAGAGCCACCTCCACCGCCGAGAAGACAGAAGGCGGCGAGATCCTGACCGTTGACGTCGTCGACGGCCTGGTGGGGATCCGGGCGCTCCGCGCGGACATCCACCGGGCCGTGGCCGAAGTGGCAAGGCGCAGCGGCCTGAACGTCGCCGTCGACGATGCCGTCAGCCACAAGATCAATGTGAATCTGCATGGCATGCCCCCCCTGGACGTGATCCGCGCCATCGCCACCGGCTACGGACTGGCGCTGTCCACCAACGGCGACATGCACATGCTCAGCGAGGGAGTGCCCAAGGACCTTACCACCTACAACCGCAGTGGCACCCAGTCCTTCCCCATGCGGTACCTCCGCGCCGAGGACGCCAAGGAGCTACTGCCCTCGTTTCTGACCAAGTACGTGCACTTCAACCCGGAGCAAAACGCCGTAGTCGCCACAGCTCCGGACCAGTTGCTGGACAAGGTCCGCCGCGACCTGGGTAGCGTCGACCTGCCTCCTCCGATGATCATGGTCGATGTGCTGGCCGTGGAACTGACCGGCACCGGTGACTTCACCCGCGACTTCAGTTGGCTCTACAGCGCGGACGACAAGGCCTTCGGCACCGACTCGGCGGACGGCGAGGTGGTCTACGAGACCGCCGCGCCCGGCGCCATCACCACTCGCCCGATTCCCGAGAGCTCACAGTTGAAGGCGACGCTCAGCGCCCTGCGGGCCAGCGGGCGGGCCCGGATCCGCTCCAATCCGCGGATCGCCGCGGTCAACGGCAAGAGCGCCAGCATCTTCATCGGCCAAGACCGCTTCATCCTCGTGACCTACCTCTCCGGCGGCAACCAGCAGGAGCGCATCGAGGCCGTCCCGGTCGGGGTGCGCCTGGAGGTGACGCCGTGGACCGGCGGCAATGGTGAGATCACCACCAATGTCGATGTGGAGGTCAGCAACATCAGCGAGATCGACCCGGCCACGAGACTGCCCTTGCTCAGCAGCCGCAGGGCCTCCAGCACCGTGCGCACCCGGGACGGCGAGACTATCGTCATCGGCGGCCTGCGCCAGGAGCAAAGGCAGGTGGAGGACCACAAGATTCCCCTCCTCGGCGACATCCCCCTCATCGGCCGCCTCTTCCGGGGCACCAGCACCTCCACCATCGAGGGAGAGCTGGTGATCTTCGTCACCCCGCGGATCCTCAGCGTGGACGGTGAGGTGCTGGACCCGTCACAGGCCGAGCTGGAGGAACGGTTTCTCGAGCCGGGAGACCTGGGGTACTCCGGGACCGATGAGCACGGCGACGACGAGCACGGCGACGACTGACGGATTGACCACAGAGCCACAGAGACAGGGAGAACGGCCTGAGATCGGCGGAGACGGATCGGGCGGAGGTGGCGGCCGATGCTCTGTTGCTCCCGTCCGGCCGATCCGCGGACCACAGCCGTGGCGACTGAGCATGAGGTCGGCTCTGCCGGCCCCATACCCATCGCCGTGGCCATCCTGTCGGCCCCCTAACGCGCATCCCCGAGCCACCGGCTCGGAGCTTTCGTTCCCCGGCGCGGCCGGTCCATCTTGATCCGCGGCCACCAGGCAAATCCGGCGGGCCGCGAACACTATGGATAGTGAAGACCACCTCCGCCCGCGAAGCGGTGAAGCACGACAATGGCGGCGAGCCCGGACGTAGTAGCCGATGCCGAGCTGCTGAAGTCTGCCCGACGCGGCGACGAGCGGGCGTTCTTGTGCCTGGTCCATCGCCACGAAGCCACCCTGCTGCGACTGGCGGGACGATTCCTGCGGCGACGCGAGGACGCCGAGGACGCCGTGCAGGAGGCCATCGTCGCGGCTTACCGCCAACTCCGCCGGTTCCGCGGCGAGGCCTCCTTCTCCACCTGGATCGGTCGCATCACCGTCTACACCGCCGTGCGCATGGCCCGCCGATGGCCGGGGGCGGTGCGGTGCCGTGACGACTGCCCCCAGCGGCCCGGCGAAGCAGACCGGGCAACCACCTTGGTGGTCAGAGATGCTGTGGCGCGGCTACCGGAGAAGCAGAGGATTGTCGTCGTCCTGCGCTTCTACGAGGGTCTCAGCGGCCGTGAGATCGCCGAGCTTACCGGCTGGCGGGAGAGTACCGTGTGGACGAGGCTCTACGCCGCCCTGGCCAGGCTGAGGTCGGAGCTGCAGGAGGGTGAGGACCTGTGAGATGTAGCCACGCGCGGAGGCTGCTGGCGATGTCCCTGGCCGCGGAGCTACCATCGGACGCCCGCGCGGCGCTGCAGACCCATCTGAGCGCCTGCCCCGCCTGTGCCGGGGTGTGCCGGGGAAATGCGGCGACGGGCCGGGCCCTGGGCCTCGCGGCACCGGAGCCGCTCAGACTGCGGCGTGAACTGGCGTTGGAGGCCCTGCGGAGAGCACCGGTTGCGCCCCACGCCCGGTCGCGGCTTGTCGCCTCGGGCGCCGGCGCCTTGCTGATCGCGGCGGTCTGTGCATGGGCCCTGCTTGGGCCGCTCGCAGCCGAACGGCTCCTGGCGATGGTGCAGGCCGCGACGCTGAACCGCCCGACCCACGACGTCACCCGCGTCTATGACGGCCAGGGCCGGCTCCTGCAACGCATCGAGTCCTGGCATTCCGCAGCGGGGGACAGCTACTCCGAGGTCCGGGACGCCGGGGGCGGCAGGCAGACGATCCTCTCGCGGCCATCGGGCAACATCCTGTGGCTCCGGAAGGAGACAGGTGACTGGGAGGTGGTGTGGGGTGCCGCCGACGGGCCGCGCATGCAGAGGGCGTCGCGGGCCGCGGCGGCGGGGATCGACCTGTCGAAAGACGCCTGCGAGCAACTGCGGCGGTGGATCGGCACGCTGGCGGCCGCGGGCGCCGGGCCGACCGTGAGCCGGGAAGCGGGCGCAGCGGAGGGCTGGGAGGGGAGGATCGTGCAGATTGAGGCCAAGGTCGCCCCCCCTGCCGGCGAAGGCGGCGCGGTCGAGGCTCCCGGAGCGCTCCGCATCCGCTGCTACCTGTCGCCGGACGGGGCACGGCTGCAGAGGGTACTCGTCCGGGCGCTGGTGGCCGGGGAGCTCCGGCTACTGGCGGACGTATGGCCCATCGAATACGACACCCGGCCGGCGCCCGCGCTGTTTGCGCCGGAGCTACCCCCGGACGCCGGGGTGCTCTTCCGTGGCGATCGCGTGGACCCGGTGTGGGAGCGCATGGATAGCGCCCAGAGGCGGGTCGTGCGCGAGCTGGTGCGGAGGCTGGGCGAGGCCTGGGCCGCCGGTGACTTCCAGGCGTTCAGCGACGAGTACGACTTCTCCGCCGGCCTGCGGTACGGGGTCAAGGGCAAGCTCACGGCGGAGCAGATACGCGACGGTTGGCGGGGCATGCTGAAGCGGCAGCAGGGGCGGTGGCGCACCGATGAGCTGATCTTCGACTATGCGGTGGGCACGACCAAGCCCCCGAGCCCGGCAATGGACTTCTGGTCCATCCACGCCACGCGGGGGGCCTCGACCAAGGGGTACCACGTCTACGGTGATGCGCCCAGTTCCGAGCCGGGCCTTCTGGTGCTGGGGCGCGAGAGGGTCTCCGACCAGGAGGGGAGGGTGCGGGAGTTGGGGACGATGCTGTTCATCAAGAGGTTGGACGGCCGGTACAGGGCCATCCTGTGGCGGCCGCCGTTCGCGTAGAAGCCGGGGCCGCAGAGGCCGCATTCGCATGCGAGTGTCATTGCCAGGGCGTCCGCTCCCGGCAAGAGCAGTTCGAGCAATCCCCCGGGGTATGGCGAGATTCTTCGCTATCTCGCTGCGCGAGATGAACGCTCAGGATGACATGAGCCGGGCCGGCCGGACTTCTCGGCCGCTCCTCTAGATCTCTACATGGGCGCACTTCTTGACGTTTGAGGCAAGTTCCGGGGCCGCAACCAAGCCGTTGGCCACCCCGTAGGTCGGGCTTTCCAGCCCGACTCGGCGATCCCGCCCCGCGGGATCACCGCCTGGCCGTCGCACCGACCGAAGGCGAATCTCCGTGCCGTACTCGTCGGTTTGAGGCGGAGCTTCGCTAGATGTCCTGCAGCCAGTCATTCCCGGCAAGCTCCCGGGCCATGGTGCTACTGGGGCCGTGGCCGGGGTGGATAGCGGTCTGCGGGGGCAGCTCGCGCGCCAGGCGGCGCAGGGACTGCAGCATCTGTTCCATGTCTCCGCCCGGCAGGTCGGTGCGGCCGATGCTGCCGCTGAAAAGCACATCGCCGGTCAGAGCGTTCTCGTCCACCACGAAGGCCGCGCACCCCGGTGAATGCCCGGGCAGGCCCATGACGGCAACGGATAGCTCCCCGACCTGGATCGTGGCACCGTCGGTGAGGGCGTCGTCTACCTCACAGGGCTGAGGCTTGAGGCCCGCCAGCAACCAGTAGAGCGCGGGCTCCTGCAGCATCTGTCGGTCGCCCTCGTGGATCGCGACCCGGGGCCTGTCGCCCTGTGCCGCGGCCAGTGCGTCGCGGACTTCCCGAGCCGCCAGGGTATGATCGGGATGGCCGTGGGTACACAGTATGTGCGCGATGTGCAGGCCGGCGTGTCGGACGGCACCGAGGATCAGGTCCGCGTCTCCTCCGGGGTCGACGACGGCACCTTCTCTGGTGGCCTCACAGCCGAGAAGATAGCAGTTGGCCTGGAGCTGGCCGACGGGCAGGCAGACAAGGCTGACCGACATGGCGGGGTGAGCTTCCTTTCACACAGAGGGGAATGGGGACGACCGGCGAGTGGCGTCCCGGGATCGGCGGCACGGGGGGCAGACGGTTCTGGGGTCAGGCGCCGCCGTCACAGGGCGGGCCGCCGACACTCCCTACGGCTAAGCGCGCGGCCCCCGGGATTGCTCCTCGGGCTCGGCTCCCAGAGACTCCAGCTCGCCTCTGCAGCGTTCCTGCATGCGCCGCACGTAGTCCCAGTCGTACTCCGTCATCGGATCGGCCAGCATGTAGTGCTGTCGGGCCTCGTCGTCCTGGCCCATCAGCGCCAGGTGTTCGGCCAGCAGGTAGCGGTAGGCGGGATTGCGCGGCTCGATGCGCACGGTGCGCCGGTACATGCGCAGGGCGTCGTGGAGATTTGCGCCCCGGGTGTAGGCGGTGGCCAGGCGCAGGTGGTAGAAGTCGTCGGCCGGCGCGTGGTGGCAGGCATACTCAAAGGACCGGATGGCCTCGGCCACCCGCCCCTGCCGGAACCGAAGCTCTCCGAGCTTGTAGTGGTAGAAGGCGTCATCGGGGGACATGTCCACAGCCTGCGAAAAGCGTGCCTCGGCCTCCTGCTTCTCCCCCAGCATTGCGTGGAGCTCTCCGAGACGGTAGGTATAGTAGGTTCTCCCGGGCATGCACTCCACGGCCCGCGCCATGGCCTTCATCGCCGCCCTGGCGCGCCCGATGGTGAGGAAGAACTCGGCCAAGGAGAAGTGGCAGTCCGCGTGGCGCGGGTTGATCGAGAGCGCCTTCTTGTACGCCCGGTACGCCTTGGCGGGCATCTCGGCGGCGAAGTACGCGTCCGCCAGGGCCGTGCGCGCATCCGCATTGCGGCCGTCAAGCTGCGTGGCCCTCTCATACTGCGCGATGGCCTCATCCAGCAGGTCCTCCGCTGCCAGTTGGTCACCGATCCGGCGCCGGATCTCGGCCTGTCGCTTCTTGGCCAGGCTCTTCGCGTTCGTCCGCTGTCTTCTGCGTGACATAGTGCTGCTTCCCCAGAGGCCCCATTGCGGCGGCTCGGCCGCTCAGGATGCTCTCCGGCTGTCCAGAATCAGAGTGATAGGACCGTCATTGACAAGTTCTACGTGCATGTGGGCGCCGAACACGCCGCGTGCCACGGGCACCGATCGGGCCAGGAGCTCGCAAAAGCCGTGGAACAGGTCCGTGGCTATGTCCGGACCGGCGGCTTCGGTGAAGCTCGGCCGTTTGCCCTTGCGGCAATCGCCGTACAGTGTGAAGTTCGGCACCGCAAGCACTGTGCCGTCCACGTCGACGACGGAGAGGTTCATCTTGCCCTCGGCATCCGGGAAGATGCGCAGCCCGGCGACCTTCTCCGACATCCACTGCAGGTCCCGCTCCGCGTCTTCCGGGGCGAACCCCACCAGTACCACCAGACCGTGCTCGGTGACGGCGAGCTGCGCGCCACCGACGGTCAGGCTCGAACGGCTCACTCTCTGCACAACGCTGCGCACATGCACCCTCCTCCCGGACAATTGATGATACCTGCGAAGAGGTCCGGAAGTCAAACAAGGTCGGCGAGGCGGGTGCGCCCGCGCAAAGTAGGTGCGTTTTTGGGGGGAGCAAGGAGGAGTCACCCTTCCGGCGTGAGAAGCGGGTTGTTGGCACAAACCAGTCTCTTCCGAAAGGGTGACGTGGAATGGTTAGTCAAGAGCAGCTTGCAGACCTCCAGGGGTTGGTGGCAGCGTGGGTACAGGAGAATTGCAGTTCGAGCAGTGTGGATGAGGCCGAAGCCACGGCGGAACAGGTGGCGCGGGCAGCGGGTGCGGCGGTGGCCGATGTGCTGATCACCAACCTTGGGCGCGAGAAGACCTACGAGGGTAGCCGATTGCCCTGCGAGTGCGGCGAGAGGGCTGTGTTCGTGGGGTACCGCAGTCGCCGGGTCGGGACGGTGTGGGGCGATGTGCGAGTGGAGCGTGCCTACTATCGGTGCCCGGCGTGCCGACGCAGTCAGATTCCCTGGGATGCTTCGCAGGGGCTGGACGCGCGACTGTGGAGCGCTCGAACCAAAGCGCTGGTGGCAGAGGTGGGAGCGCAGCTTCCGTACCAAGGCACGGCCGATTTGTTAGAACGGATACTGGGTTTCCGGATCGAAGATAGCTCGGCTGAGGAGGTCATGATAGACGTCGGAGGGCGCTTGCGGGCCAGACAGGACGCACTTGTGGCCGGATACGCGGACGGCCAGATTATCCCATTGTGGGTGACAAGGCTCCGGCGACTGTACGTGACGATGGACGGAGCCATCGCCCATATCGGCGGGAGCTGGCATGAGGTGAAGACAGGGGTTGTGTACCAAGGTGTGCCCGGTAAGGACGGCATCGACACCACATACCGCTCCAGGTATGTCGCGGCCCAAGAGCAAGCAGAGCGCTTCGGCTCACGGCTGTACATGTTGGCGGCCATGTCGGGGGTACAGGCAGCGGAAGAGGTGGTGGTCATCGGAGATGGGGCCGACTGGATCTGGAACATCGCGGACCATCACTATGCGGGCGCTACCCAAATACTGGACTTCTTCCACGCCACTGAGCATATCAGGCAACTTGCCAGAGACTACTATGGCGAAGGGAGCAAGCAGGGCAAGCGTTGGGCAGACGAACATTGCCATGCATTGAAGCACCATGGCCCCAAGAAACTGCTGACCGCATTGAAGCGCATGAAGCCCAAAACACCCGAACAGGCCGAAGCGCTCCGCCTCCAACTGGGGTACTTCACTCGCAACGAACACCGCATGAACTACCCCCAGTTCCGCGAGCGCGGCATGATGATAGGCAGCGGCCCCGCAGAAGCCGGATGCAAGGTCGTCGTCGGCCAACGCCTCAAGGGGGCAGGCATGCGCTGGTCAGAAAAAGGCGCAGACGCGGCACTGGCAGTCCGCGCCGCGCTGCTCAGCGGCGACACCGCGCAGATAGCAGACGCTGCAAGAGCGGCATGAGACGTGAAAACCACCTACTCAACCAAGGTGCACCCTGAAGACGCGTGCGAAGACTGCAGAGCCCCCCGTGGATAGAGCCCCGCATGTCGGCCGGCATTCCATGGGTGACACTATCGCGGAACCATTGGCCCTGACAGAATCGCCGACCTAAGGCAGATAGCGAAGCATCTCGCTGAATGCCAGGAGATTCCTCGAGCTGCTCTTACCGGGAGCGGACGCTCTGGCAATGCCATTCCCGGCGAAGGTGGGGTTTGCGGCCGGACCTCTGGATGCGGCGCGTCAAGAGCGCGACGGCCTCGGGGGACGCTCAGGAGCGAGCGGCGACGCCGGCGGCCCTGAAGGTCCTCGCGGCCCGCTGCGCGGCGGACGGGATTGCGCAGTGGAAGGAGGGCGAGCCGCTGGATGCCACGGTGGCGCGGCTTGCCGCGGGGCCGGCGGAAGAGTAGGCGCTGCAGGGGACAGGCGGCCTGCGGCCCGTTGATCCAGGCACAGACCGGTGTCGCAGCGCCTCCGGGCCGGTGGGGCGCTCCCGGGCGGCGGGGCTATCCCCGAGGCGGTCCTCAGAGCCCCGCTACTCCTCGGCCTCTGCCGCCCTGGTGAGCACCAGCTTGCAGAAGAACGTGGAGTGGATGTTGATCTCGTCGAAGCACATGACGAGCTTGTGGCGGCCGGCGGGGAGCTGAACGGTCTTGCCGCCCAGCGACCTCTGAGGCACCCGCCAGCCGACGCCCGAGTTCCACGCGGCCGCAAGCTGCCACTGCGCCAATGTCTCGCCGAGCACTCCGGCCTGCCCCAGGCACAGGCGGATGGTGCCCTCTCTCGCCCCCGCCTCCGGGCTGAGGCTCCTGGTCGAGTAGTCCGGCCGGTTCATGAACAGCTCGGCCTCGTACCGGCCGGCCTTCTCCACATCCACCTCGTAGCACACCCACTGCGCCCGGTCACAGCCGACTTCCACCGCCTCCGGCAGCGCCCCCAGTTCCGTCTTCCGGAACTCCAGACGGGCGTCGCTGGGGCCCAGGACCCCGCTTCGGAAGGCGACGCCGTTGCCCCCCTCGTCATAGCCGCCGCCCTGCACCGTGCCGGGAATGCTCTGCGGCTTGCCCTCCCAGGGGGTTCCGGTGAACTCCCTGCCCGTGATCAGCTCCAGGGGCACCGGGGCGGATTGGCCGACGAGGCCGGCGTCGTCGCGGGCCATGGCGATGACCGTGTTCTTGACTCCACCAAACAGGTTGTCGACGGTGAAGGTCGCCCTGGCCGAGGCGGCGTCCACCTTCTGCTCCGCCCGGATGCGGCCCATGGAGAACAGCAGGATCGAATCCAGCTTGCCCTCGGAGGCCGTGGCCTCGACCTCGAAGGTCACCGGTTCGCCCTCCCGGAACGGTCCGTCGCCCGTCAGGCTCAGGGTCACCTCCGGCGGCGTGCGGGTGCCGGTGTGCTCCTCGTAGATGCGGACGTAATCCACCAGCAGGCGGTCGGGCAGCTTCGCCTCCTCCAGGCGGCCGTAGAAGGGCCTGTCCGTCTCGGTCTTCGGGGTCCTGAGGCAGCCGCTGATCCAGATCTTCTGCGGCACGTTGGTCACCGGGACGTCGCGATAGGACTGCCGCAGCGTCTCCTGGCCGTCCACGTAGAAGATGTGCTCAAGCGGCGTCCAGCGGAAGCCCACCGTATGCCACCCGTCGTAGTCCTCCATCAGCACCTTGCGCCCGCTGGAGGTGCGGCCCAGCTCCGTGCTGCTCAGGATGCGGCCCTCGCCCAGACCCTTGGCATCGCCCTGGCCGGCGGGCAGGACGGCCAGTTTCACGCTGCAGTGGTAGCAGTGGCTGATGTCGTTTTCGGTCTTGGGCTTGTAGAAGTCCTCGAAGATATCGAACTCCTGGGAATTGGTGAAGCAGTCCACAGCGCAATCGTAGGGATAGCCCGCCATCCAGACGGCGGTCCACCAGCCGGGCTGACGCGAGAATTGCACGCGGGTCTCGAAGTAACCGTAGGCCTTCTCAAACCGGCTGCTGATGCTGCCGAAGTGGCGCACCGTGCCGTCGGGGTCGCGGGTCAATCGGAGCGCGAGGGTGCCCTGACCGTCCAGAGACAGGTTGTCCGGGGAGGGGCTTGTCTTGATGCCCGGCCAATCCCACCGGTCCTGGGGATGTACCTCCCACTTGTCGGTATCCAGAGCGGTGCCGTCGAACTCCTCGTTCCAGACCAGTCGCCAGTTCCTGTCCGCCGGCGGGCCCTCGCGGTAGCCGGCCGCGGTGACGGTGCTCACCGTGGCCGAGGGGGGTGGAGGCGACTTGCAGATGGCCGGGTTCCTCAAGTCCTGCGGCCCGCCGACGGCGAGCACCGCCGAGCCGGAGCCGCGCAGCAGCCGCACCGCCAGCACGTGGGGCCCCGCGGTGAGGTCCACGGTGGTGGTGAAGTCGCGGATGCTGGGCGGCCAGGCCTCGTTGCCCTGGTCCCCCCGGCTGAGGGTCTCGGAGATCCGCTGCCCGTCGAGGTAGGCCTCGTACCACCAGTCGGCGCCGAAGCCGAAGGTCGTGGGGCCCGCGGCCTCGGCGGCGAAGGCCAGGTAGACCCAGGCGGTGCCACCCACCGCCTCGCCACAGAAGGGCGCGCAGTCCAGGCGGCGCTGAGCGTCGAAGCTCGCAGGCCGGGCGGTGGCGGTCTTGTCGCCGATCCGCAGCGTCTCGGGCGCACGCGAGAGCAAGTCCGCTGCGGGCACTGCGTCCTCGCGGGCGAAGGGCCCGAACACGGTGGCCTCCGAGGGCAAGAGCACGTCGCCCTGTGGCGCCGTGTCCTGGGCCCAGCAGGCCGTGGCTGCAATGGAGATGCCCAGCAGGGCTCCGAGCCATCTGCGACGGGATAGCTTCATGTTGGTGGTCTCCTTGGCCACTTGGTGGTTGGCGGCAACCGGTCCGCCGATGGGGGCGGGACGCGCGCCGCCGTCACTGCGAGGCAGACAGACGGGCTGTTTCCAGGGCAATGGCCGCCCGAGCCATGTCTTTGCGTCCCTCGTCCAGGGCCGCGGCGCCGGTGCCGCTGATGTATGTCACATACCCGCCGGCGATGGCCTCGAAGCGCTCGCCGCGCACCTGTCGGGCCGCCTCCAGCGCCCGGCGCAGAGCGTCGTTGCCCGGCTGCCGATCCAGCTCCTGCTTGGCCGCGGCCATCGCACGGTCCAGTGCCTGCAGGTAGCGGACATCGTCGATGCCGTCCCGCAGGGCCTGCAGGCGGATGGTGGGGATGGGCTCGCCGGCGGCGTCGGGATAGTGGTAGAAGTAGCCGGTGGTCGGGCCCGCGGCGCCGTAATCCTGAGTGGCCCACGGCGCGGCGCCCCAGTAGCCGCAGGCGGTGTTGTACAGGCCCACCAGGGCACGGCTCTTGATGGGAGAGCTGGAGTCGGAGAACCAGTACGAGATGGGCCGGAAGCCCTTGTCGGCGGCGTACCGCACCAGCTCGTGATCGGTGGTGCTGATGTTGAAGTTGTAGGTCATCAGCACCGGTCGGTTCGTGACGTCCTTGAGCTTCTCGTAGTCCCCGGGGCCCATGAAGGACTCCTGCGCATGGATGCCGATCTCCGCCGCCCGCTCTCCGGCCGCCCTGGCCAACGCAATCGCCTCGTCGGTGTGGGGTTCGTCCACGCCGTAGAAGTACAGGTCGGCAAAGCCGAGGGCCCCGGCCGCGGCGACCTGCCGCAGCGCCTCGTCCTCCCAGGTGCCGGGGGCGCCCGTGGTGCGCGGGACCATCGAGACCGGCGGCTGAGTCATGCCGGCCTGTCTGGCATAGCCGATCATCGGCGCGCCGTCGTACAGCGTGACCGCATTGAGGCCGTGGCGCACGTGGCAGCGCAGGTCCGCCAGCAACTGCTCGGCGCCGATGGCCCCCTCCGTCCCGGGGGCGATGCTTGCCCGGTAGAAGGAGCCGTAGTAGCCGATCACCGGCTGCAGGTCCACGGGAAGCACCTCGAGGGTGACGGGGATCTCGAGGGTCCGTGCAGAGCTGCCCCGGACGCGGACTGTGAGGGTGCCCTGCAGCTCACCCGGAGGGCAGCCGGCGGGCACCCGCACGGTGAGCCACACCTGCCGGCTCTCGTGGGCGGGGATGGCGGTGACACAGCGGCCGCCGCCGTAGCCGCCCTGCCTCCCGGCGGGCGGAAAGCCGGTGCGGTCGTCGCGGAGCAGAAGATCGGGGACGAGCCCGGTGCCGCTGAGGGCGGTGTGCTCGGCGTGGGCGGCGATGGGGCGCTCCCGCAACTGCGCGACTCTCAGGTCCAGCTCATCGCGGCCCAGCCGCCGCCCGGCGAGGACCAGCTCCGGCAAAGAGACCTCCACCTCCTCGGCGGTTTCCAGAGCCCGCAGGTAGAACGTGCCCGTGACGTACTGGTCGGGGCTCCCCCACAGGTGAAGGGTCCTTAGCACCTCGCGCCGGGTGGGGACGAGGTCGTTGCAGTGCTCCTGATAGGGGTCGGTCATGCGGGCGGCCACGAGTCGGGCCGCGCCCGCGCGGTACCGAAGGTGCGCGTCGCTACGGTAACCGCGCGGTCCGCGGATGACCGGCGTCTTCAAAGGCTCCGGGAGGGTGTCTTTGCCGGGGTCGAGGCCGGGGTCCGAGGTGAGCAGCACCGCGTCAACGGCCGCCTGCTCGACGACGATATCCACGTGCGCGGGGCCGCTATCGAAAAAGACCTGCCCCAGGTGCCACCAGACGTACCGTCCGCCCGTGGGCGGACCGCCCCTGCCGCCCTTCACGGCACACTCGTTGACGAGAACCTTCGTCGACGAGTTGCCGAAGTGGCGCAGCCAGACGTGGTAGGTTCCCGGCCGGGGGAGGTCGGCGATCCAGGTGAGTGTGCCGCCGCCGACCACGGAAGTCCTGTAGCGGGAGGTCTCGCCCAGCGGTTCGGTGCCGCCGATGTCGCCGGGACGGACCCAGAACCCGAAGCCCGGCGCCAGCGAGGCGGCGGTGGTCCAGATGGTGTCCCCGTTCCGTCCGCCGTCTTCAGCGGCCGCGGCCACGACGAGGCACAGCGCGACCGCGGCAAAGCCGGTGCCGAGGGCGGCCCCGGCGTCTCTCCACTGACCCGTCATGTTGCGCCTCCCGGGAATGCACGTGGGCGGTGGTGGGGGTGGCACTCTGGCGCCCGGCCGCCGCGGGAGGCAACTTCCACACCGGGGCGTCCAGCACCTGTGTCAGGGCAGAGCCCGGCGGGCGACGGTCGACCGTCCAGCAGGTCACAGCGTGACCTCACCGGTCGCCGCCCATTCGCAGCCGCGCAGCAGCGCCCTTTGGAAGGGCGGGTTCTCCAGGGACGCCATCGTCGCACCCTCGGGGTAGACCAATGCGACGTGGCCGGGGATCATGTGGAACACGCGGCCCTCACCATACCGCGTGACCACCATCATCGGCTCATCCTTGCCGGTACCGTGGCGCTCGGGGCTGGAATAGGCCGTGGCCAGCACGTGGACGGGCACGTCGTGCATGTGTAGGAGGTTGTGGTACAGCTCGTCGGGCTGCCGGAAGTCCTCCAGCCCGCGGGTGATGGGGTGCTCGCTATCCACGATGTGTATCAAAAACTCGTGGTAATCGCCGTGGTTGCTGCCCTCGCGCCAGAGCAGCCCCGCCATCTTCTCGTACTCCACCCAGCCGGGGAAGGCGTTGTTGGCCGAGTGGAGGATGACAAGGCCGGTGCCGGAGGCGATGGCCCGCTCGAAGTTGCTCTTGGCCGCCTCGCTCCACTCCGGTCCGTGGTACTCGCTGAATAGCAGGTCGTATTGCGCCAGAGCGTCGGCGTCCTGCAGGGCCGCCGAGGGGTCTGCGGTGATGGTGGGGGCGAAGCGGCCGCAGCCCTCGAGCAGAGCGGCGAGGAACGGGGTGGTGCGAGGCCAGTCGTGCACGCTCGCGCCGGACAGAAGCAGTGTGCTGATCCGGTTCATCGTGGCCCTCCTGGGGCGCTTCCACGCCCTACTCGCGGTTCAGGCTCGCCGCAGCGCCTCCGCGGCCAGCTCGGAGCACTTCATCCAGCGCACCGCGTCGCCCAGGGTGTCTCGCGCGCGCTGCCCGATCTTGGCCAGCACCTGCAGGCCCGTCATCGTGCCATTGGAGAACAGGGACTGCCAGTGGGTGCACAGGACGATGTCGCCGCCGCCGTCCAAGAGCTCGCGGATGCGCCCGGCCGTGCCATCTGAGGTCAGGTACAGGTCGGCGATCCGGCCGATATACTCGGGATCGGTGCGCGGACTGTCCATGGTCTGCCAGATCCTGTCGTGGCAGGTGGAGACCACGCTCACGCAGGAGCGTCGCACACCGGCGGCGTCGGTCTCCCGGATCATCACCTCGGCCCGGGCGTCCACGGCGTCCCGGAAGTTCAGGAAGTACCAGGTGTCCCGGCGCCCATAGACCTGCTCCTGGGCCTGCAGGATCGCCCGGGCGTAATCGGCCTCCACCTGCTCGCCGAAGTGCCAGGGCGAGGTGACGCCGGTGGCATCGAACCCGGCCCGCTTGAGCTCATCGAGGGCGAAGGCGATATAGGGGCGGAGCGTCTCG
>Ga0334885_1001069_pt1 | contig 37619 bp, 31 predicted proteins | sample GraSluR1_MG_8_FD_207233 | JGI IMG/M metagenome (GOLD analysis project Ga0334885, IMG submission 207233) | Sludge microbial communities from methane-producing bioreactor in Wageningen University, Netherlands - Granular Sludge_31_05-R1 | ecosystem: Engineered > Bioreactor > Anaerobic >...
AGGCGCACACGCACTGACCCATTACGATGGCAAATGCCGCCAGATACACGGACATTCCTACAAACTGATGGTCACCATAACAGGTGAACCTTCTCACAAACCGGAAGATCCGAAATCAGGCATGATCATGGACTTCAATGACCTTAAGAAAATTGTTTCCAAATACGTTCTTGAACCCCTGGATCACTCTCTGATGCTTAGGAAGGACGCTCCTTTATCCGGTGAACTTTCCAAAGCATACGACAACGTCATAATTTTTGATTTTCAACCCACCTGTGAACAACTGACGTTATATATTGCCGGCATCCTGGATCCGGTAATTACCCCGCCCAACCGGCTACACAGCGTAAGGTTGTACGAAACCCCCACATCATTTGCCGAATGGGTGAAATGAAACGAATATTCATGATAGACGGGCACGCCCTGGTTTACCGGGCGTATTTTGCCTTTATTAACCGGCCCATGCTCAACACCAAAGGTGTTGACACCTCGGCAATATACGGCTTCTGCCGTTCCCTATTTGATATTATCTTGAAGGAAAGACCCACCCATCTTTTTGTGGCTTTTGATCCGGGAGGTAAAAATTTTCGCCACCAGGCATATCCGGAATACAAAGCGAACCGGCCCGAGACGCCTGCGGTGATAAAAGAATCGCTGCCCGTCATTCACGAATTCCTGGACTCTTGCCGCATCCCTGTGATCACCATTCAGAATGCCGAGGCAGACGATGTCATCGGAACATTATCCAAACGTGCCGAGAAAGAAGGGTTCCAGGTATTCATGGTCACTCCGGACAAGGATTACGGGCAACTGGTCTCTAAAAACATCCGGATGTTCAGGCCCCATTCCCGCGGGGACGGCTGGGAGATCATGGGAGAAAAAGAGATCTGTGCCAAATACAACATTAATGATCCCTTACAGGTAACAGATATCCTGGCCATATGGGGAGACGCTTCGGACAACATCCCGGGAGTGCGGGGCATTGGCGAAGTCGGTGCCAAAAACCTGGTATCGCGCTACGGAACCGTTGAGGACATTCTGGAGCACCTTGCCGAGTTGCCCGTCAAAATGCAGGAAAAGATCACAAATTCCAGGGAAATGCTGAAACTTTCAAAAGACCTGGTAACCATCCGCACCGGGCTGGATATACCCTGGAATGAAGAATCTTTCAAGGTCCGTGCGCCCGAGTTGGCCCGCCTGAAAGAATTGCTCAGAGAGTACGAATTCCATTCCCTGGTGAGGCTTATCCCTAAATTGGAAGAATTGTTCTGCTGTTTTGAAGATAAAACGGATACGCCGCTTGAAGCCTCCCCGGAACTGAAACCGCCCGTTTCTTTTGAAGCAATCAAAAGCAATCAGCAAATCGCTTCTCTGCTGAAAGAGGCATCCGTCAACGGCCGGGTGGGCATAGCCTGCGACACTTCATATGCAGCTGTTTATACCGGAGAAAAAAATTATATAGCTTCTTTTGAAATCATCCTGCCGCTGCTTTCAGATCCGAAAATTGAAAAATGCGGATTCGATATCAAAGACCTGTTGCTGACATTGAAACATCAACAGGAAGACATGTCCGGTATGCTATGGGACCCCGGCCTGATGCATTATTTGGTCAACCCGGAACGAAACCATCGTCCCGACGACCTTGCCATTCAATACCTGAATTTATTTCCGGATGAGACCGAGACTAAAGATCAGGACATGTTTCAAACAGAAAAAGACACAGACTCCGCCATAAAAACCCTGTTAAGCGAAGCCTTTATTGCTTACCATTTGAAAAATCCGCTACAGGAAATATTAAACAAAGAAGGGACCGGAACGCTGTACACAGACCTTGAAATGCCTTTGATGGAAGTGCTTGCCGATATGGAATACCAAGGAGTCAAAGTAGACATCGGTTCGTTGGAAGAATACGGCAGGGAACTTACAGTCACATCCCTGGAAATCGAAAAACAGGTCAGGGATTACGCAAAGGAACCCACATTAAACGTGTCTTCTCCAAAACAACTTGGTATAGTGCTGTACGACAGGCTGAAGATAGATGACAGATCCCGGAAAGGAAAAAAACAATATTCTACAGACGAAGAAACACTTAGTGCACTGGCAGACCGTCACCCAATAGTTCCTCTGATCCTGGAATACAGGTCTTTGAAAAAACTCTTGTCTTCCTACATTGAAAGCCTGCCGGCACTTGTCAACCCCAAAACCGGACGTATACATACCACATTCAATCAGACGGTAACTGCTACCGGAAGACTGAGCTCACAAAAACCAAACCTTCAAAACATTCCGGTAAGGGAAGAAAGAGGGAGAGAAATCAGAAAATTTTTCATTCCCCGAGATGAAGACCATGTGTTGATGTCCGCCGATTATTCCCAGATAGAACTGCGTATCATGGCCCATATGAGCGGAGATCAGGATTTTATAGCAGCCTTCAATGCAGGGAAGGACATTCATACGGCTACGGCAGCTAAGATATTTCATTGCACAAACGAAGAAGTAACTCCCGAACAACGGAACAAGGCAAAAACAGCCAATTTCGGAATCATATACGGCATATCCCCGTTCGGGCTTGCCAGCCGTCTTAAAATACCCCGTACAGAAGCCAAAGATCTCATAGAGGGATACTTTGAACATTATCCAAAAGTGAGGGAATATCTGGATAATACCATATCCACGGCAAAGGAAAAAGGCTACGTGGAAACACTGTTTAACCGAAGACGTTACGCACCGGATATCAATGCATCCAACGCCTTGCTGCGGGGATTGGCAGAACGTAACGCCATCAACGCTCCCATTCAGGGAACAGCTGCCGATATTATAAAAAAGGCCATGGTATTGGTACACCGTGAAATGACGGATAAAAAAATGAAAAGCAAAATGATCCTGCAGGTTCATGACGAATTGCTCTTTGATGTCCATATTTCGGAAAAGGAAGAAATGGAAGCCCTGGTACGCAATATAATGGAACACACAGTAACACTCAGCGTACCGTTATCTGTTGGCTTGGGATTTGGAACTAACTGGCTGGAGGCGCATTAGTATGGTACTTACGGATTTGATCCTGATTTCTTTTATTCTCCTGTTTGCTGTTACAGTACTTCTGTTCCTGCAATATTACAGACCTGCTTTCGCCAAAAAAGAAAGTCCGCCGGCAGGTACTGTTGTTGCTCCCGGTGTATCGGTAATTCTATGTGTAAGGAATGAATACGAAAACCTGGTAAATTTGCTGCCTGTATTGTTGGAACAGGAATACGAACCCTTTGAACTGATTGTGGTGGACAAAAATTCTCAGGACAATACAGACGTGCTGCTGGCTTCCCTGGAACATTTCAATAAAAACCTTACCATAAGGACCCTGACGGCCGATTTCAAATTCGGACAAGACAATCTTATGGCACTGGGGATCGGGATCAGGGCCGCCAGTTATCCTAACGTCGTTTTTTTCAGACCGGACTGTTACCCTGATTCCAAAAAATGGCTTGCTACATTGGTACAGGCATCACTAAAAAAAGAAAAAGACACCGTACTGGGATATACATCCTACAAAGGCAGCAACTTGCTGATCCGTTACGATTTGATGGAACAACAACTTCATGCCATGGGCGCCGCCGCCCTGAATATGGGCTATACCTGTGACGGCAACAACAAGATGTTCCCGGCAGAGAGATTCTTAAAAGGAGAAAAAATGGATATGAAAACTACCGGCTGCAATCAATGTGAACAGGCCATAGTTTCTCATGTCTTGAAACAAACCAAAGCCACAGCCTGTATAAATCCTGCAGGCACAGTTTATATGAACCGGCACATGGGAATGCGCGAATACAACCTGGCCAGGTCATCCGTATTGTCTACACTCCGGCTTACAAAATCACGTCCCTATATATTGCTTTCACTGGATAAAGTACTCACGGCCGCTTTTTATGTGATCCTGTTCTTGAATTTTTTCATTATATGGGAAACAAATGAGATATTTACCTTAAGCGTTTTGGGAGGCATGTTGCTGTTCAGATGGGTAACCGTATGGATCCATCAGATAGGATTTCGTATACATTTTGGTGAAAAAGGACTGGCTTTGGCATCTCCTTTGTGGGATATGATCTCTCCCTTTGTACATTTTTATTTTTTAACTGTGCTCCTGATAAAGAATATCAAATCCTCATAACATGGGTGTATCACTGGATTATTTGGATGACCGGGAACTTGTAAAACTAGCCCTGGAAAACAGGCAGGAAGCCTACACGCGTCTTCTTGTCAGGCATAAAGACCGTGTACAGGCTTTTATAAACAAGCTCATAGTAAATTCATCTGAATCGGAGGACCTGGTGTTGATGAGTTTTGACAAAGCTTTCCGGAACCTGAAACATTACAACCCCAAATACGCCTTTTCCACCTGGCTGTACAGCATTGTTCAAAATTTATGCATTGATCATTTCAGGAAAAACAAACAATATTTCGTTTCACTGGAAGAAGCCCGGGAAACAGAAGATATTAACCCGGAAGAAGTCATGATAGCCGAACAACAGAAACAAGCTATTGAATCGGTAATATCTCGCCTCAAACCCGACTATGCAGAAGTGATCCGCCTGCGTTACATGCAGCATTACGCTTACGAAGAGATCGCCGACACATTGAACGTTCCTCTGGGAACGGTTAAAAACAGGATCCACCGGGCTAAAGTAATGCTCGCTCAGATCATTGAACAGGAAAGTGTTGATTAATTATGGATGCACAATTGATTTTCAGGTATTTCCCGGATCTGGACGAAAATGCGAAAGCCCGTTTCACACAGCTGGGAAAACTGTATTCCCACTGGAACCAAAAGATCAATGTGATTAGCCGGAAAGATATGGAACATCTGTACCTTAGGCACGTACTCCATTCGCTGGCTCTTTCAAAGGCACTTGATAACAATCCTTTCCAAAAAGACGTAACGGTCCTGGATGCCGGAACCGGGGGCGGATTTCCCGGAATTCCCCTGGCGATCTTGCATCCCTCTGTCCGTTTTTTTTTATGCGATTCCATCGCCAAGAAGATCAAAGTCGTTTCCGGGATCTCCTCGCAACTAAATCTGAACAATGTAACGCCTGTTGTTTCACGTATGGAATCCCTGGCCGACCGGTCTTTTGATATAATTGTTTCACGCGCTGTTGCCAGTCTTGAAAAATTTATTCCCTGGGCTCACAAAAAAATCAAAAAAGACGGCAGAATCCTGTTCCTAAAGGGTGGAGATCTTTCACGGGAAATACACGAAGCTTCCTGCAAACTAGGTATTCCTGAATCCTGTTTTACAACTACAGAGTTGAAAAACACGTTCCCGGAACTTGGTGACAATTTCTTTGATACGAAAAAAATTTGCGAAATCAAACTAACTTCGTACCTTTGCGCTCCCCTATTGAAAAGTAGTTAAAGTAGCAGAAATATATGAAAAGGACATTTCAACCCTCTCAACGTAAACGCCGTAACAAACACGGGTTTCGTGAGCGTATGTCTACTCCCAACGGACGTCGCATATTGGCCGCCCGCCGCAGGCGCGGACGCAAAAAATTAACCGTATCCGACGAAGATCGTTTTTAAAAGTGTCCGGTAAAAAAACCATAAGGAAGCCTATCCTCAGGAACTTACTGTGGATCTTGATTTTCCTGTCAGCGCTTTTTTTAAGCATCTACACTTTTTTACATTTCTTCACGCGTCACGGCAAAGGCTTTGTACTTCCCGATCTTACCGGATTAACTCCGGAAGATGCCCGGGAGGTAGTTTCTTCTATGGATCTGCGCCTGGAAGTAACCGATTCACTTTATATGCCAAAATTGCCTAAAGGAGTAATCTTCAGACAGGTTCCTCCTGCCGGACAACATGTTAAGAAAAACCGCCGGGTTGAACTCACTGTTAACTCGGTGCTCCCCAGGCAGGTTAATATGCCTTCGCTGGTAGGATTTTCCCTAAGGCAGGCAAAAGCGGAACTTGCATCCAGCGGGCTGAAACTCGGCCGTTTGATCTATGTTCCCGATATCGCCACCAACAACGTTCTGGAACAGCTTTACCTGGGCCAACCGATCGCACCCGGCACAGCCGTTGATATTTACAGCTCCATTGACCTGGAACTGGGATTATCTCCGGATCACGAATTGGCTTACATTCCCCTGCTTAAGGGAAAAAGTCTTGAAACCGCATTGGATATCCTGAGTGACCATTCTCTGAATGTGGGAAATATCCGTTATGACAAGACGGTCCTGAACGCTGCAGACACCCTGGCTGCAAGGGTTTACATGCAATCTCCCGTATATTCACAACAACCGGAATGGCCCTTGGGAACATCGGTACATCTCACGCTTACCACTGATCCAGAATTGCTCAAACCGGAAGAACTGCCCCTGATAGAAGATACCCTGTAAATGATAGATGAGCAGGAATTATTTGAACATTTTCATATAACAGTCGACAAAGGGCAGTCGCCTTTACGAATCGATAAATTTCTTGCATCCAAACTGGAAGCTACTTCAAGAAACCGTATTCAGCTTGCTACGGAATCACAATACATTCTGGTTAACGGAACACCTGTCAAAAATAATTACAAAGTCAAGCCGCTGGACGATATTCGCATTATTCTTCCCTATGAAAAGAGGGAATTCCAGCTTGTTGCAGAAGACATTCCTATCGAAATCGTATTTGAGGACCCTGACATACTAGTGATCAACAAACCGGCCGGATTGACGGTACATCCGGGACACGGCAATTACAGTGGAACTTTACTAAATGCCCTGGCCTGGCATTTCGGGGAGAGGGGAACCGTCAACACGAATGATTCCCGAATGGGAGTTCTGGTTCACAGAATTGATAAAGATACATCAGGGTTGCTTGTGGTTGCGAAGTCAGAAGAAGCGCAATTCCGCCTGGCACGTCAGTTTTTTGACCATACTGTAGACCGGGTTTACCATGCCCTGGTTTGGGGAGATATGGAAAATGAAGAGGGTTCCATAACAGGAGATATTGCCCGGCATCCTTCTGACAGACTTCGTTTTAGTGTTTGTCCTGACGGTAAAACCGGGAAGCATGCCGTCACGCATTACCGTGTACTGGAACGTTTTGGATACGTTACGCTGGTTGAATGCCGCCTGGAAACCGGAAGAACACACCAAATACGGGTACATATGGAGCATACGGGACACCCGCTCTTTGGAGACGCCCGCTACGGCGGAGACCGCATACGTAAAGGGACCCGTTTCACAAAATACAAACAGTTTATTGACAACTGTTTTGAAATTATGCCTCGCCAGGCACTTCATGCCATGACCCTGGGATTTGTACATCCGCGTTCCAGGGAAAAAGTGCATTTCAGGGCACCCCTTCCTGAAGATTTTGAAAAAGTTCTGGAAAAATGGCGTAAATACGCTATTTCCGCACAATTCTTTGAGGATTCTTAGAAACATAGGCTTCCCAGGAACCGGCAGAAGCGGGTTTCCCGGGCAATTCCATCTGATTGGCGTGGCAAACGGCAACAGCCAGTGCATCGGTGGCGTCCAAAGACTCGGCTTGTTGATCAATAACCATGATTCTTTTCAGCATTCCGGCCACTTGTTCCTTAGATGCAGCCCCTTTTCCCGTTACCGCCATTTTGATCTTCCTGGGAGCATATTCACACACGGGAATGTTCCGGGACAATGCGGCGGCAATAGCAACTCCCTGGGCCCTGCCCAGTTTTAGCATGGATTGCACGTTTTTACTATAGAAAGGAGCTTCAATGGCCATACAATCAGGATGGTAACAATCCAGTAATTCGTACATTTTTTCCAGGATATGGCTCATTCTGCGGTACGGATCTTTTATGGCTGCCATCTTTACCACACCCAAAGACAAGGTTTCCATTTTGGATCCTTTTTTCCGGATCACCCCGAATCCCATTATACGCGTTCCCGGGTCAATACCCAATATGATACTTTCCTTATTCAAAACTAAATCCTGGAAAAGTGCAAATATTTGTGCAATGCATCCGGCATATCAATGCCGTCCGCAGTTTGATTGTTTTCAAGCAAGGCAGCAACGATCCGGGGCAGCGCCAAAGCACTTCCGTTCAATGTATGAGCCAGGTGGATCTTTCCGTCTTCTTCCCTGAAACGGGCTTTCAGCCGGTTGGATTGAAACGTCTCAAAATTGGATACCGAACTAACTTCAAGCCAACGTTTCTGGGCTGCCGAGTAAACCTCAAAATCGTAGGTCATGGCAGAGGTAAAACTCAAATCACCTCCGCATAAACGCAAGATCCGGTAAGGCAATTTTAAAAGCTGTATGAGCCGCTCAACATGCTTGACCATCTGATCCAGAACGGAATAGGAATTATCGGGATGGGTCAGCTGAACGATCTCCACTTTATCAAACTGGTGCAGCCGGTTCAGTCCCCTTACATCTTTTCCGTACGATCCGGCTTCCCGCCTGAAACACGGTGTATAAGCCGTCATCTTTACCGGCAGTTTTTCTACTTCCAGGATCGTATCCCGGTAAATATTGGTTAACGGAACCTCTGCGGTAGGGATCATGTAGTAATTATCCAATCCGGCATGGTACATCTGATCGCTTTTGTCGGGCAATTGCCCCGTCCCGTATCCGGAGTCTTCATTAACCATGATGGGAGGCATGATCTCTTTGTAACCGGCACGGGCATTCTGATCCAGAAAAAACTGGATGAGGCTCATTTGCAATCTGGCCCCTTTTCCTTTGTATACAGGAAAACCGGCTCCGGTCAGTTTCACACCAAGGTCAAAATCAATGAGGTCGTATTTTTTTGCCAATTCCCAATGGGGAAGGGCATCTGAGGAAAGCTCGGGGATCATTCCACCTTCCCTAACCAAAACATTCTCATCTTCTCCTTTACCCGGAACTACCAGTTTGTAAGGAATATTGGGCAGGGTAATCAACAGGTCATTCAATTCTTTTTCCAGTGATTCCTGCTCCTGATTCAATTCTTTGATCTTTTCTTTTGTCTGTGCTGCCTGCTTTTTGATTTCTTCGGCCTCTGCCTTTTTCCCTTCCTGCATTAATTTCCCTATACCTGCTGCAATCTTTTTCTGTTCTGCCGTGAGTGCATCAGACTGCGTTTGAGCAGCTCTCCTGCGTACATCCAGCTCCACAATTTGTTTTACGATGGGTCCTGCATCCATATTCCTCACTGCAAGACGCTCTATAACATAATCAGGATGCTCTCTTAAAATTTTAAGCGTTAACATTTTTATTACGATTTAATCTCCATAATGGACTCGGAAACATTGATGATATAATCCCCTACTCTCTCACATTCGGCGATAATATCCATAAAATAGACCCCGGTAAGGTAATCGTACTGATTTTTCCCAAGATTCAACAAATTACCTTCCCGGAGCATATCCCTGTAATTGTTGATGTCTTTTTCAGCATCATAGGCATTTTCAATGTTATTGAGTTTAGTATACCCGGCTTTCAGGTTTTCTATCATGACAATAAATGCCTTGTCAAGCAGATCAAACATGTTCAATACATTTTTTGTCATGTGTTCATCAAAAACAATGTTATTCAGCCGTTTTCGCTGCATGATACGGGCGATATTGTAAGCCGAATCCCCCATACTTTCCATTTCACCTATGATCTTATACATAGCCTGGATACGGCTTCCGGATTCGGAGCTGATCTCTTCTTCCCCTATCTGGTTCATATATTCAGCTATTTCAAATTCAATCTTATCGGTTATTTCTTCGTAATAAGATATTTTTTTGAAAAGGATATCAAATTCTTCATCACTAGTCTGTGTCAGGGCACTGCGCACAAAGGAATACTGTCTTATAACTATGTCACCGTAGTGGATTATTTCCTGCTTTGCCTGATCCAAAGACAATTCTGCAGTACTCAGCAATCCACCCTGGATAAATTTCAATCTGAATTTTTCTTCTTCCTTTGGGTTTTTAATGACATAAGTCACAATTTTTACCAGCAATGGGGTAAATCCTACCAGGAGTAAAGTATTGGTTACATTAAACATGGTATGAAGCAGGGATACGGCATAAAGCATGGATACCGAAGAAGCTTCGGGGTCTGCTGCCTGCGCTACGGGAATAAAAGGATCTGCAGCTCCCAGACCGGTAATGATAATTCCCACCAGTTTCAAAAAAGGTTTGAAAAGAATTAAAACCCACAGGACACCGAAAAGATTGAAAAACGTATGGGCCAAGGCCGCTCGTCTGGCCGAAACGTTCCCCACAGAAGCCGCAATGTTGGCTGTTATAGTTGTCCCGATGTTTTCCCCGAGTACCAGAGCAGCCGCCATTTCAAACGGGATCCATCCGAAATTCACCATAACCAAGGTAAGAGCCATAGTGGCACTTGAAGACTGAAGTACAATGGTCAACCCGGTCCCTATTCCCACAAAGATCAATACGGACCAGAATCCCCAATCGGTCAGAGACTGCAGGAAGGCCAGTGTTTCGGGACTTGAACGTAAATCCGGCACAGATTCTTTCATAAAAGTCAGCCCCAGGAAAAGAAGGGCAAAACCGATCACCATTTCCCCGGTGTTTTTTCTTTTCTGGCGTTTGGACATGGTTAAAATGAATCCCAGTGCTATCAGGGGAATGGAAAGAATGGAAATATCCGCTTTGAACCCCAACAGGGATACGATCCATGCCGTAACGGTAGTACCTATATTGGCACCCATAATCACGCCAACGGCCTGTGCCAGGGACAACAGTCCGGCATTCACAAAACTCACTACCATAACAGTAGTGGCACTGGAAGACTGTATAACTGCCGTAATAAATAATCCTGTGAGAACTCTTTTAAAAGAATTTGAGGTCATTGAAGCCAGAAAGCCGCGTAATCCGTCACCCGCGACCTTTTGTAAGGATTCGCTCATGAGCGTCATCCCATAAAGAAAAAGACCTAATGAACCTGCAAGATTGAGAATTTGTAATACAGTATTCATACCTTAGAGATTTCACTGCAAAGATGCATTGTTTTTTTGTACTTTTGGTTAATAAACGGTTACAATTATGAACATCCCAAGAATATTCCTGTTAGTTACGGGTTTGGTATGCCTGCTGAATTTACATGCCCAAAACACCCCCTTGAAGGTACTGGCTTTTCAGAATCCGGAGGAAGCTCCTTCAAATGTAGAATTCACACAAAAGGTTCTTACATTTCTTGAAGGAATCAACGGGAACGGAGAACTTGCCTTTGAACAGACGGCGGATCCGTCACGGATGAATGAAAAGAATCTGAAAGACGTCAATGTGATTATAATGCTCGGTCATATTCCTTTGAATAACCAGCAGCAAAAAGCTTTTCAAAAATTTATGGAAAACGGAGGACGGTGGTTGGGATTTCAGGCAACAGCCGTTTATGCAAAAGGAAACTGGCCTTGGTTCAATGAGTTTATTGGAGGGGCCTGCCTTGAAGAATCATGTCTGCCTGCCCTGCCGGCAAAACTCAAAACGGAAGATCCTTTGCATCCTGTATGCCGGGGAATTCCCGACTATTATATCGCCCCGGCCAATGAATGGCATGTTTTCTCCAACGGACTTCGTCAAAATCCCCATGTATCCGTTCTGCAGAGTCTGGCTGCGGAATCATTCCCCGCAGGTTTAACGAATGTTGTCAAAAGCGGAGACATTCCGGTTACGTGGATCAACAGAAAATACAACATGATTTACTTTAATGTGGGTCATGACGGGAACAGCTTTTCTGACCCCACGCAGAATTTGCTGATAACCAATGCCCTTAAGTGGTTATTAACGCCACAGGCACCTGTACAGGAAAAAGTAGTCGCTGCGTACGTGACATCGTGGAAAGAAGCCATACCGGATCCGACTCATATCACTCATATCAATTATGCTTTCGGACATGTAAATGATTCGTGCAATGGTATCCGGGTTGATAATCCGGACAGGCTTCATCAGATTGTAGCCCTGAAAGACCAAAAACCATCTCTTAAGGTTTTGCTTTCAATCGGAGGCTGGGGAAGCGGGCGTTTTAGCGAAATGACGGCAAACGATACTAACCGGGCGTCTTTTTCAAGAGATTGCAGGCGGGTAGTTGATGAATTCGGGCTTGACGGGATAGATATCGACTGGGAATACCCTACCAATCCGGGACCCGGGATTTCATTTGCTCCTGAAGATACCCGGAATTTTACCCTATTAATGCGCGATATCCGGACACACCTTGCCCCGGGTCAATTATTGACGTTGGCATCGGCAGCAAGCGGGAAGTTTATAGATTTTAAATCCATCGTGGAATATGTGGATTTCGTAAACATTATGACGTACGATATTGCTTACCCTCCATTCCATCATTCCGGCCTGTACCCTTCATCCCTGACCGGTGACCTTTCCTGTTATGAATCCGTACTGGCCCATGTTACTGCAGGATTCCCTTTGGACCGACTGGTTTTGGGTATACCTTTTTACGGGAAGCCTTCCCCTGAATTTCCGCAAGGAATGAACAGCTACGGAAAACTTATAAAACTTGAAAATTATGAACAATGCTGGGACGATATTGCCAAAGCTCCTTACCTGAAAGACAGTACGGGAAAGATAGTATGCAATTACGACGATCCTCGTTCCATAGGATACAAATGCCGTTTTATTCATCAATACGGTATGAAAGGAGCCATGTACTGGGAATACGAAGGGGACGATGATAAAGGGTCGCTCAGACAAGCTGTATTCAATGGAATTTTCGTACCTTAGTAGTTTATGTTCATGACCCATGATGGAATTTTTGAATTATACTTTTAACCAATATCCTTCCTGTTCCGTGCAGGTATCTGCATTCACCCCTGTAAAGAACGGATCCGAATATCATATGATATTTCAATTCCGGGAACCCGGAAAACGTCAGATTCACAGGAAACAAGAAGAAGCAATAGATATTTTACATAACTGTGTCCAGGATTACCTCTCCCGTGAACCGTACAATAAAGCGCAATGCATCTTTGCCAGGTATTTTTTAAAAAATGCAAAAGACCAGCGCCCCCGGATCCACACACGCAAGATCTTTCCTGCATCCTGTGCCATTTCGTGTATTGAACAACCTCCTGCCAACGGATCCCAAATTGCATTATGGATCTATTTGAGAGACCCCGGAACAGATACGGAAAAATATACCCATTATTGGATAACCGAAAGGTATTGCCTGGCCGGGGATGTGACAGGTCAAACCCTGAAATTGCTGACGGATTACCAGAAATGGCTCCATGCAAAAGGATGCTCCATGGCTGACAATTGTTTGCGTACCTGGTTCTACGTTCAGGACATAGACACCAATTATGCCGCATTTGCCAAAGCACGTACAGAATATTTCAGAGACATCGGACTAAACGAGCAAACACACTACATTGCCAGTACAGGAATAGAAGGAAGCAACGGCACGGATTCATCGTTGGTAACCATGGATGCCTATGCGGTTGCCGGACTGGATGCCTCCCGGATCAAGTACCTGCACGGCCTGTCCCATCTGAGTCCCACAAACATATACGGTGTTACATTTGAACGAGGTGTTGCCCTTACATTTGATGATCGCCGGCAGATCCTGATATCCGGGACCGCCAGCATAGACAAATCGGGGAATGTACTACATATCAACGATATCCACTCTCAAACCCTCCGGATGATCGAAAATGTTGAAGTACTTCTTGCAGAAGCACAGGCTACTTTTGAAAACGTTGCCCAGATCATTGTCTATCTAAGAAGGAAAGAAGATTATCAACTGGTGCTGGATTTGTTTGCCAGCCGCTTCCCTGCCATCCCTACTATTATTGTCATGGGTAAGGTCTGCCGACCTGCCTGGCTGATTGAAATGGAGTGTATTGCCCTTATTTAAATGAATGGCCGACTATAAAGTCATTCTTTGTATAAGTTACGAACAACTCCAGCATGTTTCTAACACACAAATGAGTAAAGCATCTCCTCAAAAACTGCCTTACATGTGGATCAATACCATGAATTCCGATTGTTGCCACTACAAAGAATCGGGAGCTTTTTTGTATGCCGAGACTCCCGATTCTTTGTAGTGGCAGCAATCCGGAAGTAACGTCAACTACATGCAAAAACCTTCTTAAACATGGATGAAGAACCGGAAATCCGGTGTTCATCCTCAAAAACCCGCCTATATGAGGACAGATGGCTAAAAATCGCGGGTCTGTCCTCAAAAACCCGCCTATATGAGGATGGAAGACTGAAAATCCGGGGTTCATCCTCAAAAACCCGCCTATATGAGGATGGAAGACTGAAAATCCCGGGTTCATCCTCAAAAACCCGCCTATATGAGGATGGAAGACTGAAAATCCCGGGTTCATCCTCAAAAACCCGCCTATATGAGGATGGAAGACTGAAAATCCCGGGTTCATCCTCAAAAACCCGCCTATATGAGGACAGATGGCCGAAAATCCAAGGGGTTGTATTGGGAAAGGAGGTCCCGCAGATACAAACGACAGTCGGCCTGACAGGAAACATTGGAAGAATCCGGGGCACAGCAATTTGATTAACCTGTAAAGCGGAGTACTTCCTGGGAGAGAGTGGCCAATGACGCAAATAAGATCCTATTAAAATAAAAAAGCCGGCTAAAATATTTTTAGTCGGCCTCCTTAAATATTCAGGTATCCGTTTCAACTATGCCTGGGCAGTTTCTGACCTGGGTTGAACCGATACGAATGACTTGTTATTGGCTTTCTTGCGAAAAACCACAATTCCATCTATCAGAGCATATAAGGTATGATCTTTACCTATACCTACATTTTCTCCGGGTTTGTGCAAAGTACCTCTTTGACGAACCAGAATGTTACCGGCTTTGGCAACCTGACCGCCAAATAATTTAATTCCTAAACGTTTACTGTGTGATTCGCGGCCGTTCTTTGAACTACCGACACCTTTTTTATGAGCCATAATCCTGTGTCTTAGTTGTTATGAAATTGTGTCAATCTGGATTTGCGTCAATTGCTGACGGTGTCCGTTACATTTCTGGTATCCTTTTCTTCTTTTTTTCTTGAATACCAACACTTTTTTACCTTTCAGATGTTTCAGCACTGTGGCACTTACTGTAGCACCTTCCAGGTAAGGAGTTCCTATTACCACATTTCCATCGGTATCTTTGAGCAATACTTTCTCAAAGCTGATAGCGGATCCCTCTTCTGCCTGAAGGCGATTCACGAAGACTCTTCTGCCTTCTTCTACCTTGAATTGTTGTCCTGCAATATCTACAATTGCGTACATAAAATAAACTTTATCTTGTTTTCAACCGCAAGCGAGTGCACTTAAGCACCTCTTATTCAATAGCTTGACGATCATTAAATATTTTCCGGCTAAAATCGGACTGCAAAGGTAAAAAAGTTTCCCGGAATACCAAAGAAAAAGTATCTTTGTGAGATTGCAACAACTTTGTTATGAATTCACCGTTTATAGTTACCCGCCCGCTACAGCCATCTGAAGTTCTGGGAAGAACTGCCGGATCTGACTGGCTGGCATCCAACCTCCTGAAAGGGCAACATTCCGTGGTCTGGGACAATCCCAAAACAGGCAAATCTTCACTGATCAACAAAGTGTTGATGCAAATACGAAAAGCGGAACAGGACCCGGTCATTTGCAGGTTATCCTGTTATAACATCCGCAGCGAAAACAGCCTTTATGCCTCCATGGCAAATGCACTGACAGGTTCTGTTTCCGGAACGCTGGGAGAATGGGAAAGAATTGCCAACGATCTTTTGCCCCTGAACCAGCCGGGCATCTTTGTTCCCCGCATTCATGAACAAGAATTTGCCCTGACTTTTGACAGGACTCCTGACGAAGAAGGCTTGGCTGAACTCGCACATTTTCCCGGAAAATTTGCCGCTTACCTGCAAAGACCCGTGATTATGGTTCTGGAGTCTTTCCATATGCTGGTACCTGCTTTCGGGAGTGCTGCACGTTCAACTCTTCAGCGCATTGTCAAAACATGGAAAAACACGGATCGTGTTACTTTTCTCATCAGCGGATGCGGGAGCGTGTCCTCGGCGGGGTATTCCGTTTACAGAGATTTATTTGACGTACGGAAACCTTTTCACGGTTTTGCCGAATACATCCCCCTGGAGAGTATTGAAGAAAAAGAATTTTCGGATTACATCATCAGGAATTTCGCTAAAGCCGGCCGCGTTATTTCCAGGGATTTCGCAGAAATGATCTACCGGAAGATGGAAGGGCATCCCTATTACGTCCAGTATTTTGCCGATCTGTGTTTTTCAAATACCAAAGGGTATATGAACGAAATTATGTACCTGAACGGTCTGGAAGAATTGATGGAAATTTTCAGGCAACCCTTCCAGATCACATGCGCGGATTTGACCAACCCCCAAATATACTTTCTCAGGGCTCTGACAGACGGGGTGGAACAATTCAGTTCCCGCGAGGTGCTGGATAAATACATGCTCAATTCTTCTGCCAATGTATACCGGGTCAGGGATGCCTTGGAAAAAAAATCCATAATAGAGATCGTAAGAAAAAAGCCCCGGTTTATTGATCCTCTTTTCAAATTGTGGTTTAAGGAACGTTATTGCAGAACTTACTGGATCCAATGAAAAATATCGTTGTCTTGACAGGAGCCGGGATGAGCGCCCAGAGCGGGATCAGTACCTTCCGCGACAGTGGTGGCCTATGGGAAAATTACCCGGTTCAACAGGTAGCCTCCATAGAGGGCTGGCACTCAAATCCGGAATTGATGCTGGCATTTTATAACCAAAGAAGAACCGCATTGAAAGAGGCAAAACCCAACAAGGGCCATATGATCCTTGCCGCACTGGAGCAACATTTTCACGTCAGAATAATCACACAGAACATCGATGACCTCCATGAACGTGCCGGAAGCACACATATCCTTCATTTGCACGGAGAATTGACAAAGGCCCAAAGCAGTGAAGATCCTGATCTTATCACCCATATAGGCTACGATCCCATAGCATGGGGAGATAAAGCAGCCGACGGGTCACAACTCCGCCCGCACGTGGTATGGTTCGGAGAACCTGTCCCCAATATGACCAAAGCCATACAATGGACACAGGAAGCCGACATAATGATAGTGGCAGGGACTTCTCTGGCGGTATACCCCGCGGCCGGTCTGGTTGATTTTGCGCAAGACAGTATTCCGTTGTTCCTGATAGACCCAAAACCAGCTCCCGTAAGAAAAAAAAATTTATACGTTATTGAAGAAAAAGCCGTTGAAGGGCTGGAAAAATTAACAAAGACACTTATCGAAAATTATATATGAAACTTCAAAATACATTTTCCGGAATCCTTCCGCCGGAACGCATCCATACAGATTACCTGCATCGCCTTGCCTGGGGAACAGATGCCAGTTTCTACCGGAAAATTCCAAAAACCGTACTTTTTCCGGAAACTGAAGAAGAAGTTTCCCGGATCATTAAAATATGTCACAATCAAAATATTCCCTTAACCTTCCGTGCAGCAGGAACAAGCCTTTCCGGACAAAGCCTTTCCGATAGCGTACTGCTAGTTGCTGCAACACGTTGGGATAAATACGCAGTACACGACAACGGGGAAACCGTCACCTTGCAACCCGGGATCGTGGGAGACCGTGTAAACGAGATCCTGAAACCCTACGGGAAAAAATTCTCTCCGGACCCTGCCTCGGTGTCTTCTGCCATGGTCGGAGGTATTATTGCCAACAACGCATCCGGAATGAATTGCGGCACCCATGCCAACAGCCACCGGATAGTCTGTTCCATGAGAATCATCCTGGCAGACGGGACCATCCTGGACACGGGAAGCAAGGAAAGCAGAGAGTCTTTCTGTAGAACACACCCGGAATTTTTAATGGAACTCAATCGCATCCGGGAACGGGTTATGAACAACGCGGCACTGGTGGAAAAGATCAGGCACAAATACTCCATAAAGAACGTCACCGGTCTGAACCTGCTTCCCCTGGTGGAATTTGAAGATCCATTTGACCTTATCACCCACCTGATAGTGGGTTCGGAAGGCACCTTGGCCTTTTTTTCCTCGGTCACCGTAAGAACAGAACCCTTATGGCCTTTACGGGCCAGTTCCATGGTCTATTTTCATTCCATAAAAGATGCTTGCAAAGCCGTCCAGACATTAAAAATACTTCCGGTTATAGGAGTGGAACTTCTTGACAGCAAGGCATTAAAATCAGTTCAGAACAGAGAAGGCATCCCCGCCTATATTAAGGATCTCCCGGACGGGACCACCGCTTTGCTCATAGAAACGGCCGCACAAAACAAAGAAGAACTCCGGGAAAAGATCGACATCATTACGCGGGGACTGGATCATTACAAAAAAGTACATCCGGTCACTTTTACGGATAAAGAAAGTGAATATTCCGTTCTCTGGAACATTCGTTCCGGAATCTTTCCCTCCATAGGAGGCATGAGAACTCCGGGCTCAACGTGTTTGATAGAGGACGTTGCATTTCACCTTAAAGACATTCCCAACGCCGTAGCCGAACTTCAGGATATTCTGGTTAAGCACCAATACCAGGACAGTGCCATATACGGGCATGCCCTGGAAGGCAACTTTCATTTCATTTTGAATCAGTCCTTTGACACACCTGCTGAGATCCAACGCTACGAAGCCCTCATGCAGGATGTGGTAACCATGGTTACTGAAAAATACAAAGGCTCTCTGAAAGCGGAACACGGAACAGGTATAAACATGGCTCCCTTCGTAAAACAGGAATGGGGAGATGATGCTTTCGACATCATGCATCGCGTTAAAAAACTCTTTGACCCGCAAAATATCCTGAACCCGGGTGTGATTTTTAACGACGATCCCCATTGCCATATCAGGGATTTCAAACCCCTGCCCGTTCTCAATCCCATAGTAGATAAATGTATAGAATGCGGCTTTTGCGAAGTGAACTGCCTTACCTGGGGATGTACCCTAAGCTCCAGGCAACGGATCATCGTACAACGCGAAATCAGGCGACTGCAAAACACCCGGGAAAATCCGAAATTGCTGCAACAACTTGAAAAAGATTACTTCTATCCCGGACGGGCTACCTGTGCCGTAGACGGATTGTGCGCCACATCCTGTCCCATGGATATCAACACAGGGGAACTGACCCATTACCTGCGCCAGCAGGCACATCCGCCCGGATCAAGAGACGAAGTGCTGGGCAAACTGGCTGCAGACCATTTCCAGGGCCTGAAGAACATCATGAGAGTAGTCCTGCGCCTGGCCCGCGCCGCTCACACAATCCTGGGAACGTCCCTGATGGGATGGATATGCCGGTTAGCCAACAAAATAGGATTTCCCCTGTGGACACCGGCAATGCCGGGGGCACACCGCGTAAAACCGGGAAAACAGGACCAGAATCAGGACCCGGATCAGGATCCGGAACAAGACACCGTTGTCTACTTCCCCTCGTGCATCAACCAAAGCATGGGTGTGGCCAAAGGGGTCCCCGACAACACCCCTTTGACGGACAAAATGGTGCATTTACTGCAAAAGGCCGGCTACCGGGTGATCTTCCCGGACAATATGGACACACTTTGTTGCGGCACTATCTGGGAAAGCAAGGGAATGCCCCACATTGCCGATGAAAAGACCGCAGACCTGAACGGGGCACTCTGGATCGCCAGCCGGGCAGGGAAATACCCTGTCCTTTGTGACCAAAGCCCCTGCTTATACCGTATGAAGCACAAAATCAACAACATGAAGCTATACGAACCGGTTGAATTTATAGAAAAATTCCTGGTTCCCCGGCTGGAATTCCATCCCACGGACGAGCCGGTTGCCCTGCACATCACCTGTACTACAAGGAAAATGCACCTGGAAAATGAGATCCGCAGGCTCGCCGAACGTTGTTCCAAAAACGTTTTTATTCCTGCCGAGGTGGGTTGTTGCGGGTTTGCCGGGGACAAAGGATTTACCAGACCCGAGATTAACGCTTACGCCCTGAGGAAACTCCGGCCTCAACTGGAAGCTGCCAACATTAAAACCGGGTATTCCAACAGCCGTACGTGCGAAATCGGCCTGATGACCAACGGGGGCATACCCTATATGTCCCTGGTATATCTTGTAGATGCCTGTACCACAGTTAAAAAACCTGCATAACAAACTTCAGATCTGTTTACAAACCACAAAACTGTTTACCAACTTCAGATCTGTTTACAAACTACAAACCTGCTTACAAACAACAACATGAAAACAAGGATTTTATGGTTGTTTGCGACCGTGCTCCTAATAAGCGGATGCAAAACCCATTCGGCTACCTGTTTTGCGGTGATCGCAGATACGCACATCAACAGCAACAATCCCCGGAGTGAAACAGAATTTATAACTGTCATAAGAGATATCAACACGCAGGACAGCATCGATTTTGTAATCCTGGCCGGGGACATCACCGAATTCGGATCTGACCGTGAAATTCAAATAGCAAAGAATCTGCTGGATTCCCTGGAAAAACCCTGGTACATTCTATCAGGCAACCACGACTCCAAATGGTCCGAAAGCGGGTGCAATACGTTCCTGGAAACCTTCGGTTACGAACAGTTTTCCTTTATTCGTAATAACATACTGTTCATAGGCACCAATTCCGGGCCCAATATGCGGATGGCCCCTGCACTTGTACCCCGTGAAAGCATGGTGTGGCTGGACAGCCTGCTGCAAACCGTTCCCAAAAAAATGCCTGTTGTTTTTATCAACCACTACCCCCTGACAGAAGACATGAGCAATTATTACCGCGTCATTGATCTTCTGAAAACCAGGAATATACAACTGGCCCTGTGTGGACATTACCACATCAACGAAGCCTTTACCGCCGCAGGAATCCCTTCTGTAAAATGCCGGTCTTCCCAATCCCGGGGCTACGACGGACCCGGATACAACCTGGTAACCATACACGACGGGAACGTTACCTTCCGGGAACGCATTGCCACAACAGATCCCGTTGATTCTTATACAAAAGAACCCTGGCATACCCTGGCTTTCACTTACCCGCCCTCATGGAAAAGCGATACTGCATCAACAGCTCCCAAAGATCAAATCCCGGAAACTTCCCCGCAGGCAGAGATTCTCTGGTCTGTCACCGACGACAGCGATATCGGCTCGGCCGCCATAGCAGATACCACCACAGGGACGGTAGTATACGCCAATACCAAAGGAATCGTAAAAGCCGTTCGCCTGGATAACGGGCAACCGCTCTGGAGCACCCCTACACAAGGAAAGATCTTTTCAACCCCCTGCATAAATAATCAAAAGGTATACATCGGGTCTACAGACAGGAACGTATACTGCATGGACCTTCACACAGGGGAAATCCTATGGAAACACCCCACCGGGAAATCCATCGTGGCATCCCCGGTAGTTCTTGAAAATACCGTTTACATTGGCGGATCGGACGGCACGTTCCGCGCCCTGGATGCCGACAGCGGAAAGCTTCTTTGGGAATACGGCAAAATCAACGGCTTTATGGAATCCAAACCGTATGCGGACACGTTCCAGGTAGTCACCGGATCCTGGGGCAACGAACTTTACTCATTTCATCCCAAAACAGGTGAACTCCAATGGGTATGGGAAAACAAAAAAAGGGGCCGCATGTACTCTCCTGCGGCTGTATGGCCCGTTAAAGCCAACGGGAAAATCTTCATAACCACACCCGAACGAAAATGTTATGCCATTGATGCCACAACAGGCCAAACCATCTGGGAAGCAGAAGGCGGAAGGGAAAGCATGGGATTGTCCCAAGACGGGCAGCAGGTATATGTCAAAACCATGTTCGATTCCCTGTACGCATTTCACACAGGCCCCGCAAAAGCCATATCCCTATGGAAGGTGGCCGGGGGATTCGGTTACGAAATCGGCCCGTCCCCGGTAACATCAAGCGACGGGCAGGTATTTGTCCCTTCGGCAAACGGGGTGCTATACGCCTACCATAAGGATAACGGGGAAAATCTTTGGAAAATACGTTTGTCCGACGGACTGATCAATTACGCGCAACCCGCCGGCCGTTCACGGCTGGTCGTATCAACACTTGACGGAAAAGTGATCCTTATTTCGTACAAAACTTCCGGGCTTCCGTAAACATGGACAACCAGGGAGATACCTCATCGGAGGCCCTGTCAGCAGGATAAAAAGCCCAGTTCCACGGATAGATGCAACGTTCAGGGTGCGGCATCATGGCCAGGTGACGTCCGCATGCACTGGTCACTGCAGCCACCGCCCCGGGAGACCCGTTGGGATTGGCCGGGTAAGAATCGTAGGAATACCTCACCGCCACCGCATAATCATCCCGGCTTTCAGGAAAATCGAATTTTCCCTCTCCGTGAGCCACCCATATACCCAGGCGGCTTCCCTGCAGGGCTTTCAGAAATACGGAAGGATTCTCCTCAACGGTAACATTCACAAAATTACACTCAAATTTCCCGGACTCGTTGCGCAGCATTTTGGGTGATTTCTCCGGTGATCCCGGGGTAATCAGCCCCAATTGGGCCATCAACTGGCAGCCGTTGCAAACACCCAGGCTCAGTGTATCTTTCCGTGCATAAAACCGGTCTATCGCTTCTTTCGCCTTTGGGTTGTAAAGAAAAGCCCCCGCCCAGCCTTTTGCCGAGCCCAGTGTGTCGGCGTTCGAAAAACCGCCTACAAAGACAATCAGGCGGATATCGTCCAGTGTTTCCCTTCCCGAGACCAGGTCCGTGGTATGCACGTCGCGTACTTCAAACCCCGCCATATATAGCATCCAGGCCATTTCCCGGTCGCACTGCGAGCCTTTTTCACGAATGATGGCCGCCTTGGGCAACGGACCTTCCCCGGCCAACTGTTCACGGTTTTTTTCCAATTTCCCGGACCACTCAGGAAAACGGAATTTCAACGGCGTCTTTCCAAAATGCTCAAAACGTTCTTTGGCCTTGTCCGGTCCGCTCTGACGTATATCCATCAGGTAGGAAGTCCGGAACCATTGTTCGCGGAGTGCATCAATATCAAAATACAGGTCCCTGTCCACTGTGATCCTGCGTTCATCGCAGGTATATCCGAGGATTCGCGTCATCACGTTATTTTGCAACAACAGGCCCAATGCCCGCGAAACGTCACAGCCTTTTATCTGAAGCACCACGCCGGGATACTCGGCAAATAAAGCCGCCGCCCGGTCTGCACCGGACAGTTCTTCCAGCACATCTTCCCGCAAACGGATCCCTCCCCGGACATTGGAAAAACACATTTCCAGCAAACAGGTGAGCAGTCCGCCGGCAGACACATCGTGCCCGGCCAGGACCATGTCCTGTGCAATCAGTTCCTGCACCGTTTCAAACGCCCTTTTAAAAGCCCCGGCATCTTCCACATCGGGACAACGGGTGCCGATTTTCCCCAGGCACTGCGCCAGGGCAGACCCTCCCAAAGAAGAAAAGCCCTCCTTCCTTCCCGAAAAATCAATATGGATCAATGCCGAGTCAGACGCGTCTGCCCGGATCACCGGTTGTACCTTGCGCCGCACATCGGCTACCGGTGCAACTGTAGATATAATCACCGTCCCCGGAGAAAGCACCTTTGTGCCATCGGGATACTTTTGCGTCATGGAAAGGGAATCTTTCCCCGTGGGAATGTTGATCCCCAGTTCGCAGGCCAGATCGCCCGCTGCCTTAACTGCCCGGTACAAACGGGCATCTTCCCCCTTGTTCCGGCAGGGCCACATCCAGTTGGCACTCAGCGAAACACTCGGCAAGCCTCCGTCCAGCACCACAAACACCAGGTTGGTCAACGACTCGGCAATGGAAAGACGGCTGCCGGCCGCGGGATCTATCAGGCCCGGAACGGGAGCATGTCCCAGGGAAGTGGCTATCCCGGAAAAACCTTTTTGCGAAGGTACGTAGCCAATGGCCGTAAGGCCGTAATCGTTCAGGGGCAATTGCAATTCCCCGGCACATTGCTGATTGGCTATCCAGCCCGTTACGGAACGGTCCACCTTGTTGGTCAGCCAGTCTTTGCAGGCAACCGATTCCAGCTGCATGACCCGTTGGGCGTAATCTGTCAGGGAATCATTGTCCTGTAAACATTCAAGCGGTTCAAAGACAGGATCTTCCGTTACGTCTTCCATCACGGTATGCGGAACCGATCCAAACATATCCTCAAGGTCCAGGTCAATGGGTTTTTCCCCGGTCTGTGAATTTTCAAAAACAAAACGGCTGTCACCCGTGATCTCCCCGATCACATACATGGGGGCCCGTTCCCTTTCAGCGGCTTCTTGTAAGAGTGGAATCGCTTCGGGAGCCATTACCAGGCCCATGCGTTCCTGGGATTCATTGCCTATGATCTCTTTGGCACTCAGGGAAGGATCTCCCAGGGGAAGCTTGTCAATATCCACTTTCCCGCCGGCATCATCCACCAGTTCGGACAGGCAATTCAAATGACCGCCTGCTCCGTGATCGTGTATGGATTTGATGGGATTTGAAGTACTTTCTGCCAACGCACGGATGGCGTTGTAAACGCGCTTTTGCATTTCCGGGTTGGCACGTTGTACAGCATTCAATTCTATGGCGTTTCCAAATTCGCCCGTAGCTACGGAAGAAACGGCCCCGCCACCCATTCCAATGCGGTAATTGTCCCCGCCCAGGAGCACCATCTTGTCTCCTTGCTGCGGTTTCTCTTTCAAGGCATCTTCCTTGCGGGCAAATCCCACGCCTCCGGCCAGCATGATAACTTTATCGTAACCAAAACGTTTTGCGCCCTCCATGTGCTCAAAACAAAGCAACGATCCGCAAATGAGGGGTTGTCCGAATTTGTTCCCGAAATCGCTTGCCCCGTCGGAAGCCTTGGTCAGGATATCTTCCGGTGTATGGTACATCCAGGGCCGGCCTTCCGGTCTTTGTAACCCTTCTTTCTGCCGGGGATAGGAAGTCATGTAAACGGCTGTCCCGGCTATGGGAAAAGAGGCTTTTCCCCCGGCTATGCGGTCGCGAATCTCTCCCCCGCTCCCGGTAGCCGCCCCGTTGAAGGGCTCCACCGTCGTGGGGAAATTGTGCGTTTCTGCTTTCAGACTGATAACCGTGTCGTCCTTTTGGGTGTGAAATAAACCGGGTTTATTCGGAAACTGCGGAACAAAAAACACATGATCGCGAGGTCCTTCTAAAAAAGCGCAATTGTCTTTATACGCCGAAATTATCCGGTTGGGATTCGTCCGGGAAGTATTCCGGATCATATCAAAGAGGGTGTACGGTTGCTTTTCCCCGTTCAAAATAAATGTCCCGTTAAAAATCTTGTGCCGGCAATGCTCGGAATTCACCTGTGAAAAACCAAAGATTTCCGAGTCTGTCAGGGGCCTGTTCAGTTTTTTTGAAAGGTTTTCCAGGTAGGCAACCTCTTCCGGATTCAGAGCCAGGCCTTCCGAAAGGTTATAGGCCGTTATATCCGTAATATGCCTTATGGGTTCGGGGACCCTTCCGGTTTGAAAAATCCGTTCGTCCAGACCGGAATACATTTCCTGCAACATGGGATCGTATACACTGTCCTTTTGGGCCGGAAAAAATGCTTCCATCCTGACAATGCCGTGAATATTCATGTTTTCACAAATCTCTACGGCTACTGTACTCCATGGGGTGACCATTTCACGGCGAGGCCCCGTGAACCATCCTTTCAGGAACGCGTCCGAAGGATCTGCTTTTTTCGCATTGTTAAACAGCCACGACAATGCTTCTGACTGATCCTCGGTCAAAACGTTTTTTGTCTGAAGTGCCAGCACCCGGGTGTTGTCATTCAGGAAAAATTGTATCATAAAAGAGTTTCTTATTTGCCAAGCAAACGAACGAACAAATAAATTTTAGCAGCTTTGTTGAGTGTATCCACGGCATCAAATACTTCCAGGATATTGGTTCCCGTTCCCAATACACCGTGGCGCTCCCACAACATGAAGCGGAAGTTCTTCAGGTCTTTGATACTTGCACGGGCCAGTTCCATGGATCCGGGCATTTCGTAAGGCACCCAGGCCAGGCCGCGGGGCACACACATTTTGACCTCGGAATGCATTTCATACAAAGTTTCAGTAATGGCTTTGGTGCTCTGCAATTCCTTAATGTGGGAAAGGGCTATCAACTCGGTGGGATGGGTGTGGAAAACAACCCGTCTGCCGGCCGAAACCGGGCTTCCCTGCTGGATGGCTTCCTGTGCAAACATCTGGTGCATAAGCAAGTGGGAAGGCAATTCAATAGTAGGCGGCAAATCTTTGTCTGCCAGGATATCAATACTCTTCCCTTCTGTCGCAACCCGTGTTATGATCCCTTGATCCATAGGATTGCGTGCAATGTCCCTCATCCGGGATCCTGCGCTGGTAACGTAATAATACTGACCGGCCAGTTCGGGAACCGTATGATATAGAGGAATTCGTGTAATCGCAGGAAGGTTCTTGTTTTCTTCCCCTATGAATTCAGTAACATTTACGGTAATATTTCCCGCATTTCTTTCAGCCCAACCTTTTTGCCACATGTAATCGGCAACCTGGGCTATGTCGTTGATTTGCATCTGCAAAGGTCCGTTGTACTTCAGTATCATTTCATTAGCGTTTAATAAGTAAACAAATTTTCATAATTACCAGATCCAGTGTCCGGTGACTGTACGTCTGGAAAGGGATCTTATTCCCGACTAAAATGTCTATGATCTTTTCATCCAGAGACAATGACTGCTCCAGGTTGTGTATCCGTCCTTCCTGCTCAAAATAGGAGGTTCTTTGTATATACAGGTTGAAATTATTGAACCTGTTGAAATTTTCAATGATCTCTTTCCGGAACTCATCCGATACATTCACCCCGAAAACCAGGCTGTTCAAAAGGGTGGCATCGGTCACCACTACATCCACTTTCCCTATCAGCCTTTCCACCCGGTGTGTCTGAACCTCAAAAATATGGTGCTGGTGAGGCTCGCTGCCGTCCAGTATATCCAGCTTTTCATCCCATACCAGTTCCTTGGCATATTCAGAAACGTATTCGGTTACAAGGCGTTGTTTCTTCAGTTTGCTGGCAATCTCCCAGGCACAGGTTGTCTTGCCGGAGGCAGGACCGCCAAAGAGGTTGACTATCAGTGTGTTTTTGGATGGCATGATCTTCTTAAGTCTGGAAACAACAAATATACTATTTTTTTAGAAAGGAATAAGGAAGTTTTTCCTTGCGAAATGTTCTCCCCCGGGCCGGCCTGGAAGACATAACAAATTCCAGTTTTCCTCCCTTTGCAAGTTCCTGATGTGTTATGTATGAAGCATCCAACAACTTGCCATTCCATCGGACTTCCCTTACGTAGATATTTGCCGGGTTCAGCAACGGAGCTTCTATTGTCAGTATTTTGCCGTTTTCCAGATTTACGATCATTTTTTTAAAATACGGAGCCCCCAGTACGTATTGATCCGTACCGGGACATAACGGATACAGTCCCATAGCCGAAAAGACGAACCAGGAAGGAGATTCAACCGTTTCTCCGTAAGAATCCATCATGGCCCGCAATAATTTTTGTCCTTTCCACGGAGAAGCCGTCCAGGTGTACAAGTAAGGAAGTTGATCAAAGAGTGCCGTGGAATCCAGTCTTTTTTCGTAGGCCTTCCGGCCGCCTGTACGCTCTACTATATCGTTCATGTTATGAGGCACGAACAGTAACAGGTCCCGGTTGGCCAAAGAATCGGGATCGTTATGCCATGAAAGGTCACTGTTTCGTTGCCTGGCATTCCCCGTTTCAGGCTCCAGGAGCCATTGATAAGCCGTCACAAACGGACGTATTTCATTGACTTTACTGACATCTCCCGCTGCTCCGGCCATCATGTAAACACACCAGCTCATATACGCATAATCACTTGTTAAGGCTATTGTCCCGGGATGGGAACCGGCCGGAACAAAACCGGATCCCTGAATGATTGAAGCAACCGGATCATAGGGACTCCTTAACGTACTGTTCATCGCCTCCAGTAAAGAAGGTGTCAGCGAAGCGGGCAATAATCCTCCGTTATGGGCATCAGCCAATAAGGAAACCGCTCCGGTGCACAGATCTTCCCCGGGCAACATTTTCAGCACATTACGGTCGTAGAATGCCAACATGGATGCCACAAACTGACGGCTTCTTTCGGGCTTGACGAAATTCATCAAAGGATAACGCTCCCTTTCCACCGGGCTTAATGCCGAATAATTATCATAAAATTCGGAAAAATATATATTGTTGTCGTTCCCGCGGAATTTTCCGTCGCTGTCCTGCAAAAAGGCAGGTGTTTCCATGGTACGGCCAAGCGCCTGATAAAAAAGAGCTCTCCGGGTTTCCAGTTCTTCGTTTCCGTAAGGATCCTCTATGGTGATGACAGCCAGTTCTTTTTCCCACTCCCGGGAAACTTCCCACTGAAGCGTCTCAAAGTTTTTCCCATCCAGGGTCACTTCCAGGTTGTTCAATGCAGCGGCTGCATCTACCGACGAAAAAGCTACCCGTATCTCAAGCACCCCGTCATCCACGTATTGTTGTTCTCCCTTTACAAGATCAAAAACAAACATGACAGGAAACACGGTCCCGGGCAGGATCGGATAATTTTCGGGGAAATCGGGATCACTTTCTGAATAATAGCGTTTTACGGGCCTGGAAAAACGGATGGCAAAATACGTATGACCCGTTTCCCGGGTTCCCCGGCTTATTACATATCCGGTTACGGTAACAGGATCTGCCACCCGGATCTCTGCCACCCCGGCATTTCCCGGCAAATCAAGCATAATACTGCCTTCTTTTTGCGGACTGCCGGATGACGTAAAATAGGCGTACCTGTGGGCGGCTCCCTCTTCAGCGGCAGTTACCCGGATTTCCATCCCGGGTGAATCTGTCCGTACTTTATAATAACCGGGCGAATAAAATTCAGACCCTTCCGCGACAGTCAACGAACTCGCCCCCGGAACAATTGAAAGTTCCCCGTATTGACCGAACGACGAGCTATGGTAGAACCGGTGCAAAAAAGCATTAACTGTACCGGGTTGTGATCCTCCGTGATCCGGTATAACTGACACAGAGCCAAAAGGCATGGAAACACCTTCTGCCCGGGATCCTCCAAAAAGTGTGGCAGGCACAATAAGGGCCATGAAAAAGAAAAGGCGTCCGGTCATACTTCAATCAAGGTATAGGTGCGTGAGCCGAGCTTCATCTTTTCTGCGTGGGCAAGTCCAAACTCCCCGTCTGTGCGCGGATGTACAAAAGCAAACTTATTTTCCCCTTCGTGCGAATGGGCGCTTTCCGGATCGGCCATGCTGCCCGGAGTGGCAGGAGCCGATTTGACCATATCAAAACAAGCCTGGTCCAGGGCCAGCGGGTCAAAAGAAGCCAGCATGCCAATGTCGGGCACAATGGGTGTGTCGTTCATGCTCCAGCAATCGCAATGCGGGGAGACATCCATGATAAAACTCACGTGAAAATGCGCTTTTCCCTGCAAAGCCGCCCAGGCATATTCGGCGATCTTGGCCGTTAAGCCTTGTGCCGAGGAAGAGGCTCCCGGCCGGGCTGCATCGTACTGGCAAACAGCAACGCATTGGCCGCAACCCACACATAAATCGTAATTGATCACTGCGATCTTGTCCGTATCCAGGGTTACTGCCCCGTGGCGGCAATTGATCACACACTGCCGGCATCCCGTGCAATTGGCCCGCTCAATGACCGGCTGTGAATCTGAGTGCAAATGCAATTTCCCTGCAACGCTGGCGCATCCCATCCCAATATTTTTCAACGCCCCGCCAAATCCGGACATCTCGTGCCCTTTGAAATGCGTCATGCTCACCAACACATCGGCCTTGGCAATGCCCGAAGCGATACGGGCTTCTTTGCAATATTCTCCTTCGGGTATGGGGATGATCGCTTCATCTGTCCCTTTCAATCCGTCGGCAATGATGACCGGAGCACCCGGTACGCTTATGGGGTTGTACCCGTTCAGGTATGCCGTACGCAAATGATCCACGGCATTGGACCGGGAACCGCTGTAAAGTGTATTTGTATCTGTCAAAAAGGTTCTGGCACCCATCTGGCGCAACAGCTCTGCCATCCTGGAAGCGTAATTGTGACGCAGAAAGGCCATGTTGCCCAATTCCCCAAAGTGGATCTTGATGGCTGTAAATTTATCTTTACAGTCCAGCGTTCCTATGCCGGCCGCCTTTACCAGAAGTTCCATCTTTTTTGGAAGGCTCCTGCCGGGACGGGATCTGAAATTCGTAAAAAAGACTTCGCTCATACCGTAGTGTTTTCAGCGGCTAAGGTAACAAGATTTTACGTATCTTTAGGAAGAATTTTCAACGTATCTGATCATGAAAACAGTAGCCGAGTGCAGTACCCATTTCCAGGCAGATGTCATCAAGGGAAACCTGGAAAACGAAGGATTTCATCCTGTCGTTTTTGATAACAGCATGAACTCATTCCTCCCCGTTAATACAACATACGGGAAAAACCTGATCTTTGTCCGCGTGCCCGATGAAGAATACAAAGCAGCCATGGAATTCCTTGACTCCCAAAAAATCCAACCTGACTAAAACTTTTTCGCCATAGTCGGCAATTTATCACTTTCGTATTCCGCTCTTCAGACGAAAAGGTCAAGCAGTGACCTTACACTTTCCGGGAGGTGGTAAGTCACAATTATGTTACACAAATTCACAATGCGTTAATAATGTGCGCTTTATAAGTTTATGCCCATTTTACCCTACTTACCACCTTCCCCCGGTTTTTGCGGTTTTCCGGTGATTTGGGGGGGAGGTGGTAAGTACCAGAAATGTCACAAACCACTGCATCTTGCTGTTATCAAGCGTGTTATAGACTTTGTCCCTGTTTTGGCTACTTACCACCTCCCGGTAAAGACGCCCTGTCAAATTTAGACAGTCAGTCCACCGCTCTCAATTACCGCTCTCAAGACGCCCTGTCAAATAAAGACAGTCGACCGCTCTCACTTGGTATTGTAAAATTCTTTCAACACATAAAAAGCAGCTTTCTTCACTCCTTTTTCCGAAACCAGCCCTTTCCGGTTGAAAAAGTCCTGGATATAAGGCAATTGCCTGCGCGGTGAGCGGAAATCCATCAGGATCCAGGGCGATGTCCCGGCAAATCCTTCTACCCTGTCAAACATTTCCAGGGTGTTTTTGTACACTTCCGCCTGGTATTCCTCGGTCCAGCGCTGACCGGAATCCCCGTGGTATCCCTGAAGGGCTCCGGCCCCGAATTCGCTCACGAAAAACGGTTTGTCGTAAGGAATGTACCATTGCCTTGTTTTGCAATCCTGCGGGGTGCCCCCGTACCAGCCCAGGTAGTGATTGAAACTGATGATATCCACAAAGCGGCTCATGTAATCCTCCACCTTGTTGGTGTTGTCGCTGAATCCGGATACTTCCATGGCCATGCTCAGCAGCCTGGTGTCATCCCGCTGACGCACCTGTTCGGCCAGGTTTTCCAGGAAAGCGTCCCGTGCGGGACTGTGGGGTGTTTCGTTGGCCACGGACCATACCACCACGGCACAGCGGTTCTTGTCCCGCTCCATCATTTCCCGCAACTGGGCCGAGGCGTTCTGCAGCGTGGGCGGGTTGTCAAAACGGATGGTCCAGTAAACCGGAATCTCGGACCAGACCATCAATCCCATTTCCTCGGCAACACGGATCGTATGTTCGTTGTGCGGATAATGCGCCAGCCGTACAAAATTGCATCCCAGCTCTTTGGCCCACCCCAGCAGAATGACGGCTTCTTCCCGGCTTATCACCCGCCCCTGCCGGAAGGGGGCTTCCTCGTGGATGCTGATGCCTTTCAGAAAAACCGGCTCCCCGTTCAGCAAAATGCTTTTTCCCCGGGTGCTTATGTTCCGGAACCCGATCCTGTCGCAAATTGTTTCTTCCGGCCCCGAGACCGTCACATCGTAAAGACGCGGGGATGCGGGAGACCAGAGCTCCGGCCGGGCACCCATGCGGAAATGCACTTCCCCCTGTTCATCGGTAACGAATTGCCTGTCAATACCCAGTTCCGGGATCTGCAACCCTACGCTTACTCCGGCTGCAGGAGTGTTCAAACGGATATACCCTTCCACAACGTCTGTCATTCCTTTAGGCAATTGCACCAGGTAATCGTCAATGAAGACTTCAGGCGTTTCCACCAGCATCACGTCCCGGGTGATCCCCCCGTAATTCCACCAGTCAAAATTCAGCGTGGGAACGTTTTCCGGTTTACGTTCGTTGTTGACACGTACGATCACAAAATTACCGCCTTCTTCCAGCAACGTAGTGACATCAAAGGAAAACGGGGTGAACCCGCCTTCGTGGGATCCCGCCTCCTTCCCGTTCACCCAGACGTTGCAGGTATAATTCACGGCGCCAAAATACAGGAATACCCGTTTGCCGGGTTTGGCCGTATACGTAAAATCCTTTTTGAACCAGACAGTTCCTTCGTAGAAAAACAACCGGTCATCCTGCGTATTCCAGTCACCCGGGATGGTCATGGTAGCGTCCCGGTCAAAATTGTATTCCACCAGGTCTCCGGGAGCCTGGGCTTTGCGGTTCTGAAAGAACCCGTTCTTCAACGGCTGGCGGCGGTAATCGTAGTACCCGTTGTTCAGCGGATCCACAATATAGTTCCATGTCCCGTTAAGGGTCACCGTCCGGCGGGCGTACACATTCTGCAACACGGGATTGGAAAATCCCTGCCAGAAAAACAATACGCCCAGGATACACAGCGTAACTTTTTTCATGATGTATTTATTTAGATTGAATGATTTTTCCGGCCTTGTCCACCAGCTCCAGTACGTCCAGGCTTCTTTGGTGCGTGTTGACGGCAGATTCCGCGGCTCCGGATTCAATAACGTCAATGAATTCCTTCAGTTCGTAATACATGTCATCCGCGATGGTTGGCACTGAAAGATCGGTTGTGGTCCCGTCCCGCATCACCAGTACCGGGTCTTTCACGGTGGAAAGCTTGCCGAGTAGGATCCTTCCGTTTTCCCCCTGAATCTCCGATGGAAGAAAAGAATCCGAAACTTTGGAAAACTCCACCACCGCTTCCATTCCGGGGTATGTCATCAGCACGGTTCCCTGTCCGTCCACACCGGTGGACAGGAGTGTTGCCGAGGCCTGCAGCTGCCCGGGCATGCCAAAAAGATGCACCAGCGGAGCCAGCCCGTAGACCCCCAGGTCCCGCAGCGCCCCGTTTCCCATTCCGGCACGAAAGGCGTTGCTTACAATTCCTTTTTTTAAATTGTCGTAGCGCGAGGAATACTGGCAAAACTGCGCGAAAAACCTTCTTACGGTGCCAATTTGCGGCAGGGCTTCCTTTACCCGGAAAAAATTGGGCATCAGGGTGGTCTTCATGGCTTCCATCAGCACCACCCCGCTACGGCGGGCCGCCTCGGTCATGGCTTTCCCCTCGGCAAAAGAAGGAGCCAGCGGTTTTTCGCAAAGCACGTGTTTCCCGTGTTCCATCATCAGGATGGCCTGCGGGGCATGAAAACAATTGGGAGAAGCTATGTATACGGCATCCAAGTGCGGGTCTGCTGCCAGTGCTTCCAGGGATGTATACGTATGCTTTACCCCGTATTTGTCTGCAAATTCCGCAGCACGTTCCTGCGTGCGTGAATAAACGGCCTGTAACTGAAAACGGGAATCGTGAGCGGCTCCCTTTAAAAAGGAATCCACGATCACATTGGAACCAATGGTAGCAAAACGGATCATAGAATAGGTTGTGAGTTGTACTGGATTCGAACCAGTGACCCCTACCCTGTCAAGGTAATGCTCTGAACCAGCTGAGCTAACAACTCAAAATGTCAATACACGTAAATGTGGAACAAAAATACAAAAAAGAACCGATTAATCAATACGCCGGAATTGTACCGGTTCCCTGTCCAGGTTGTTGGCACGGCGTTCCAGTTCCCGCAGTTCCAGCTTCACCGGGGCAGTGACCAACTCGGGACAATTGAAAGAACGGGTAAGGGTTCCGTAAAAATGCTCCGGGTCTTTCTGGGGCAACAGGAACGGTTTACCCACATTCCCCCGGCGGTCTATGTACCCGATGTACGGGAGCACCAGCAATCCGTCGCGGCGGCGGCTGGAAAAGACCACCCACGCGGAATTGCTGCTCCAGCTGTGGTAACTTTCCACATCGGGACTGTTCCAGGCATCAAGCAGGCGCCACGTATTGTCTGCCAGGTCAAGCAGGGCCAGTTCCGAGGCCCGGTGATTGACCGGGAAGGTGCCAAAATCCAGCAGGGAAAAAAGGATGTACCTGCCGTCGGGTGAGGGAACGGGCTGTGAAATGCTTTTCCCTATGGAAACGGCATCAATGACGGTATGAATCTCTTTCCCGGTTTCCCCGGTAAGCGGATCAAAATCCACCCGGCACAGATTGTACCGCAGCTCCCTGTACTCAGAAGGCAGGTCCTGTTCCCGGGCCAGGCAGAAATACAGGGAACGCCCGTCGGCCGAGAATTTGGGAAACGTTTCAAAAGCCCCGGTAGTCAGCAGGTCTGAAGCCAGGATGCAATTCTCCTGCGTATCGTAGATCACGATATCCGATACCAAATCATAAACTTCTATCCGGTCTTCCGCCGTAACGTGGAAAGATTGGTAGGTTTTGTTGAGCGAATAAGCAATGTAGCGTCCGTCGGGATGCCAGGAAGGATAGGAAAAGGCCGAGGCGGTGGAATCGGTGCGGCTGTCAAGGTAATGAAAAGTGCCTTCCTTTTGCAGCACCGTGGCCCCCTTCTCTCCCCGAACGTGCAGGGTAAAATATTCGGGATCACCCTGCTTGAAGGCATGGCAATTTGCACAGGTTTGAGGAATGAGGGTGTTTTCATAAATTGCCTCTGTGCGGAACGAGGACAGCTCCCGCTGGTAGATGTCCACTTTGCTGTAGACTTCGTATCCGGGAGCGATATGACGGTAAACCAGCCCGTGATCAATGGGCTGATAGCTTACGTAAATGGTGAAGGGCAGGTAACTGTGCCATTGCTTTCCTTCCAGGCTGCGTACCGTTACCCGGAGGCTGTCCCCGGCATTCTTTTCCAGCAGTTGTTTCCACCTGCGCTGTGGAAAACGTACAACCCGTTTCCCGGAACCTTTTATGAGGATTCCGTCAGCCCCTTCCACCGTGGCTTCCAGGCGGCTGAACGTATTCTCCCCCGGGCTTAGTAAAGCAGGCGGTTCCATGGTGAAGTTCAGCGGAGCAATGTTCATCGGCACGGTCACTCCCATGTAATCGGGCCAGATAACCGGCAAAGAATCCTCAACGACTTCTTCCCCCCTGTGATGGCTGCAGGAAAATACGGTGATCAGGGCCACAAAAGCCAGGCTATGTTTTAGTAAAGAAGACATAATACCAATACGTTTTTCCAAAATCTTTTTTCAAAGCCCGTTCAGGATGTCCCCCGGCAAATTGCTGGTACATGGCTGTAAAATCATCCAGCTTTTTGCATAGGTCGCCGGATATGTTCCAGGGGATTCCTTCCAGTGAAGGGTTGTTTTGCACCCAGTACAAGACCAGGGCTTCCTGATAGGGAACGGGCAAAGGTTTGTCGCTCCCGGCGGGATATTCCAGGGTGATGTAATCGGCAAAGCGTTCCAGGTCTTTGGCCAGCAATGTATAGGCCAGCATGTAAGCGTAAGCCATCTTGTTCTCCCGGTTGTTCCGGTACAGGACATCCAGCATGGCATTGAGCCCCTGCGGACTGAACAGCATCTCGTCCCGGTACCGAATCCTGCGGATGCGGCCATAAAGCGGATCATTTCCAAGGTATTGCATGGCATTTTGCGCCCATTTCCGGTAAAAGAGGGTTTTTGACAACTGTTCCAGGTAACCGCGGGCTACCCGGTAATGACCGTTGATAATGTTTGTTTGGGCAAGGCGTTTGTAACACCGGGCACTTTTCTGGAAATCGGGGATGGCCTCCATGGCATCGTAGGCGTTCCGTTGGGCAGAATTGACCATGCCCAGATGAAGGTACACCTCGGACATCATCAAAGGGGTCACGAAATCCCGGCGGAAAGGAAGCATAAGGCCTTCCGGTCCCTGTTGCGGGTAGTGGAACAACTCTGTTTCCAGGCGGCCGGTCTTCCATAAGGCCAGGTTGACTGCCACCATTTCAATGGAGGAACCGGGGGTATCTTTTTGCGCCCGCTGCAACACCTCTTCCCACTGCCCTTCATACACAAGGATGTCGTATTCAAAGAGCCTTTCCTTGTCCAACTCGGCAAAATGATACAGACCAAACACGGTCCCGGCAGTGATCAGCACCCACAACACCGCAGAAACAATCCGGCTTCCGCGACCGGATTTTGGCGCGGGAATCAGCCGGTTCAGGCGGCCGGGTTTCGGAGCTGAGATCTGCTGTTTCACGCTATCAGGGCTCGCAGCGGAGATCCGGCGTTTCAGGCTACCGGTTCCCGGAGCGGGGATCAGCCGGCACAACAGGGGGACGGCGACCGCCAATGCCCAGACTACGTACTGAATAGGATATGAAAAGTAGTAATATCTGTAAAAGTGGATCCCGCCCAGCAGCTTTTCATAAGGATACTGCCAGAAAACACGCGCGGCCACAGGATACAGGAACACGAGCGCCACCGCAGGAAGTACCCGGAGGGCATATCTTTTCCAACAAGCAGCATCTCGGCAATCGGTGTCGGTCTCCATGTGGCCTGTTCTTTCGGGAACGGCACCCCCCGTGCACAAAGCCTCCAGGTAAAGGAAACAGGCCGTGAAAATGAGCATCGTTCCGCCGGCCAGAAAGAACAATACCGGCTGCAGGATATAAAATACAGCAATCCTTGTTTTCCGATCGCCGGCGCGCTGATACAGATTCACTGCCCCCAGCACCAGCAACAGAGCCACCACCGCCGAGATCATGTAATTCTCGTTGCATAACAACAGCCAGACAAAGGCAGAGGGCAGAAAGGTCAGTGGATACAACAAAGTATTGCCGGGTGTGCTGCTACGTGCACTGTCATTGGCACTACCAGGAACGATGCCGGGAGCACTGCTATGTGCACTGCCAGGAATTCGGCCAGCCACTCGGCCAACCACTCGGCCAGCCACTCGGCCAGTCACCCCATATGAAATCCGGGCCACCAGCCGTTGCATCAGCACCAGCAGCAAAGCAATAATGAGGGCTCCTGCCCACGGATACCGGAAGAATTGAGTAAAAAAACCGCCCAGGTAAAAGGAAAAGCCCTCCGGATGCAGGACCGAATCCATGAAATAATCCGTCCCAAACCGGAAAAACTGGAACTGTTCGTGAAACCGCAAATGGTACGGAAGCACTAGCCAGAAAAAAAGAAAAACACCCAGCCCGAAAACCAGTGAACAGACTTTTCTCATAAGACAAAGTTAAGAAAAAGCTTCGCTTGCGGTGCGCCAAAAGCTTTTGGCGCTTATAAAATGCTGCTTCGCAGCACCAATTTGATTTTTTAATGCCCCTGTGGGTCGGAATTGCACATAATCCGCCGGTTTGTCCACAGAAACGGCCTTATATGTGGATAAGATGCCAAAAAACGGAGGTTTGTCCTCAAAAAGGGCTGTTTTTGAGGATGAGTTGCCAAAAAACACCGGTTTGTCCTCATAAAGGGGCGTTTTTGAGGATGAGTTGCCAAAAAACACCGGTTTGTCCTCATAAAGGGGCGTTTTTGAGGATGAGTTGCCAAAATCTGAGGGTTTGTAGTT